>Ga0302319_10003452_pt1 | contig 33091 bp, 25 predicted proteins | sample Bog_T0_2_FD_203319 | JGI IMG/M metagenome (GOLD analysis project Ga0302319, IMG submission 203319) | Peat permafrost microbial communities from Stordalen Mire near Abisko, Sweden - Bog_T0_2 | ecosystem: Environmental > Terrestrial > Soil > Wetlands > Peat | place: Sweden: Abisko, Stordalen Mire... | reverse complement strand
CCAAATATCCCATGCTGTTTCTCACCCAGCGCGCGCCGGGCCATTCGCCCATCGGCCCCAGCCTGCACCTTGACCTGGTTGAAGCCAACCGCCGCCAGTTGCTCTCAGCCGGCCTCAAGCCCCGTTCCATCCAATCTGTCGGCGGCTGCACAAACTGCCAACCGGAGCTGTTCTTCTCCCACCGCGCCTCGAAAGGCCGCGCCGGCCGCATGTTCAGCGTGATCGGCCTCCGCCCCGGCAGCTCCCGGCACAAGGCGTGATCGATTCCCGCCAACCCGTTCTCCTCCGCCCCCAGATCGCGCCAAACCGTCTACCATCGTCTTTCTCAAGCCAAATTCCGAACACCCACGGCATTCGCCGCCTCTCAGCTAGTGGAAGGTGATTTCTTGAACGACCGCATTCATCAGGCGCATTTGGTTCTTCGCTCCCAGGCCGGAGACCGTGAAGCGCTTGAAGAGTTGCTGCGGGGATTGCAGGCTGTCCTTTACCACTACATCCGCCGCCTCGTCGGCCCGGACGCCGCGGAGGATGTGCTGCAGGATGTATTCCTTGAAATCATCCGCCATCTGCGGGCGCTCGAGGAGCCGCAATTCTTTCGCGCCTGGGCTTACCGCATTGCCACACGAGCCTCGTTCGCGTTTCTGCGGCGAAAGCGGTTGTGGCTGGTAAGGCACGAAGAAGACGTTGAACTGGACGAGTTGCCGAGCGGCCTGGAAGAAAGCTCGGCAATCCTGGTGGCGCAATTGCACCTCCTGCTCAGCGAAGTTTCGCCGGCGAGCAGGGCCGTCCTGGCGCTTCATTACCTCGAAGACCTCAGCATTCACGAGGTCGCCGCCATTCTGCAACTGAGCGCGGGCACGGTCAAGTCGCGCCTCGCATACGGGCTGAATTGTTTACGAACCGCAACCGAACGAAAGGGTGAACCTCATGGCTGAACCGTATGAAGATGTTCTCCGCAAATCGCTGGATATTGCGGACCGCAGGAAAAAGCTGGGTAAGGCCTCAAAACTGTCGCTGATCGTTGGAATCGCGTTTCTTTTTGTAGGCGAGGTCATTATTGTGCCCGCAATGATGAATTTGAGAGCCATCGACAAGGATTATGGGATCTATGTGGTGACGGTTGTGGCAGGCGTCTTCTTCATCGCCGGGCTGGCCCTATTCGTCGTCGCTGTATCTCACAGGAATACTGTAACGATCCTGCGCGCGATAGCGCTGCTTTCCGAATCATCGGCGGAAAAGGAGTTTACGCAACCCCCCGCAGGAACCAGCGACAAGCAGGAAAGCTGAAGACGCGCCGGGCCATTCCAGCCGTCGGTAGTGGGAGCAGTTTCCGGATTGGCGACAACTCGGAGACTTTTGTTGAGCGGAGATTCGTTCCCAACCGATGAATATGGGTCGCTGGCTGGGCGGCTTATCTTAGCGTTTGTGAGGGGGTACCCCGCCGTGCCGTAGCGATTGCTGGATGCGTTCTTATACTGCGGTTGTGTTTTGCGCAAATCCCGGCGAGGGTGAAAAGCCCGGGTCTGAAGGCCCTATCGATCGGCTCTGTTTTCAGGGGGTTGCCACCCCCGGTTCCCGCCGGAATCTTCGATCGGCAACTTACGCCCAGCCGTCGACAGCTTCCCACTGTCTTCACGGTGTACACTTTTCCTTCGCGCTCAACCGTTTGCCTCCATGGCGCGTACAGGAAGTCCCATGAACCGATTCACCGTTGCCTTTGCCCTCGTTCTGGCGTCAGCAGCAGCTCAACTTTGCCCAGCCCAGGCCGCCCCGCCCAAGCGTCCCATGACCTTTGAAGACATGATGAAGATGAAGCGGCTGGGCGGGACCGCCGTTTCGCCCGACGGCAAGTGGCTGGCCTACTCCGCCACCTCTGTGGATCTGGAGAAGAACACCAAAACGGCGGACCTTTTTATCCAGCCCATCCCAGGCGGCGAACCGCAGAAGCTTGAAGCCGGCCAGCCCGGCGACGACGGCATTCAGTTCTCTCCCGACGGCAAGCGCATCCTCTTTCTCTCCTCTCGCGAGACGGGCTCGCAGCAGGTGTGGCTGGCCGACTGGGACTCCGAAACCGGAGAAACGGCAAATCCCCGCCGGCTCACGACCATTTCCGGCGGCGCAGACAACGCCATCTGGTCGCCGGACTCCAAATCCATCGCATTTACCTCCGGCGTCTATCCCGGCTGCCCCGCCATCACGGCAGCCGATGCGTCAGGCGACAAGTGCAACGCCGAACGCGATGCCGCGCAGGCCGCAAGCAAGGTGAAGGCGCGGATTTTCACTCATTTGCTTTATCGCCACTGGAACCGCTACACGGGCGACCAACGTTCGCACGTTTTTCTCGTTTTGGCGGATGGCGGTGGAATCCGCGATCTCACGCCCAACGATACCCACGACGTTCCGCCCTTCTCGCTGGAAGGAGGCGGCGGCTTTGCGATCGCGCCCGACTCGAAGGAACTGGCGTTCACCGAAAACCTGGACCCGGAGCCGGCTGTCTCAACCAGCGCCAGCATCTTTACGCTTGATCTGACGAATGCGGCGGCGAAGCCGGTGAAAGTGAGCACGTCCCCAGGGGGGAATTTCAATCCGGCCTACTCGCCTGACGGCAAGTACATTGCGTGGCGGTCGCAGGCGCGGGCCGGGTATGAGAGCGATAAATTCCAACTTGTTGTCTACAACCGCGCCGCAAAGACCATCCAAGTGCTGTTGCCGAAACTCGATAACTGGGTGGATGAGTTTGCGTGGACACCGGATTCGGGGCAAATCTATTTTGTTTCAGGCGGCAAGGGCGAAGCTCCAATTTTCATTGCCGGCCTGGATGGTTTTCTGGCGCCTGTTCCCGACAGCGGAGAGTTTGGCGATCTGCATGCAATCGAAGGCCGATCTCTAATCGCATCGAGAATGACTGTTGCGGCGCCCGGCGAAGTCATCATGCTTCATATTCCGGAGGAGCATCCAACCGAGCACAGTAGATTCCAGGAGGAGCAGGAGACCCACCTGAACGACACTCTGCTCGACCAGCTTGACGTCGCTCCGCTCGAATCGTTCTGGTTCACCGCGACCGACAGGACCAAAGTGCAGGGATTCCTGATCAAGCCGCCAGCCTTCGACTCGGCAAAAAAATATCCGGTAAAGTTCTTGATTCATGGCGGTCCGCAGGGCGCCTGGGGGGACTCATGGAGCTATCGCTGGAATGCCGAACTCTTTGCCGCCAACGGCTACGTTGTCGTTATGATCAACCCTCGCGGATCGACCGGATACGGGCAGGCTTTTGTCGACGGCGTCAACGGCGACTGGGGCGGCAAGCCCTTTACCGACCTGATGGAAGGCCTGGACTACGCCGAGCAGCATTACACGTTCATCGACAAAACGCGCGAGTGCGCCCTGGGCGCAAGCTACGGCGGCTACATGGCCAACTGGGTGCTGGGCCACACCACCCGCTTCAAGTGCATCGTGACCCACGACGGCATGTTCAACGCCGAATCGGCATACGGCTCAACGGAAGAGATGTGGTTCAACGAGTGGGAATTCAAGGGCAAGCCGTGGGACTACTACGGGAAGCCCGACGCGGAGAACCCGTTCCGCAAATGGTCGCCGTCGCTCTCGGCGAAGAACTTCAAAACGCCCACGCTGGTGATTCACAGCCAGCTCGATTACCGGTTGGATGTGAGCGAGGGTTTCCAGCTCTTTGATACCCTGCAGCGTCTGAAGGTGCCCAGCAAGATGCTGTACTTCCCCGACGAAGGCCACTGGGTGCTGAAGCCGCAAAACTCCCAGCTCTGGTGGAAGACTGTGAACGACTGGGTCGATCAGTGGACGAAGAGCACTGGACTGTGATTAGCGGTCAGTGCACCGTGAATAGTGGTTAGTGATTAGTGGCTAGTCATTAGACTGTGTTTCAAAAGCATGCTCTGTGTCAGGGCACGACTTTAGTCGTGCCGAAAAGTGCCAGAATAACGAGGGGGTTTAACCCCTGCGATGATTGCTGAAATGCCACAGCCATGTTTGAAACGCGCACAAATGGTTCATGGTGCGCCTTGCGTCCGTGTGATTTGAATCACATGTTCCTTATGGGTTGCGGATAGATTCTAGTGGTGTGAGGTTGAGGTTGAGTCGAATGCGAACGGCGATCGTTGGCGGGGGAATAGCGGGGCTGGCGGCTGCCTATGAGCTGGAGAAGGCTCGGGCGGCCGGGGCAGCGGTGGAATACACGCTGTTTGAGGCGCGTGACCGCGTAGGCGGGTCGCTGGACTCGGAGATCGTGGATGGAACGGTGCTGGAGCGGGGTCCGGACTCCTTCCTGACCGAGAAGCCGGCGGCGGCGGAGTTGTGCCGGGAACTTGGACTGGCAGCGGAGTTGGTGCCGTCGAACGATGCGGCGCGGAAGACTTTTATTGTGGTGAGAAACCGGCTGGTGGCTTTGCCGGACGGACTGATGTTCCTGGTTCCCACAAAGCTGATACCGACCGCGACGACGCGGCTGTTCAGCCTGGGGACCAAGTTGCGAATGGGACTGGAGTTGCTGCATCCTCCGCGGCGTGCGGACCATGGCGACGAAGCTGTGGCTGCGCTGGTGGAGCGTCACTTTGGCGCGGAGGCAGTGGACCGGCTGGCCGATCCACTGCTGAGCGGGATTTATGGCGGGGACGCGGCGCAACTGAGTGCGCGCGCGGTGCTTCCCCGCCTGGTGGAGATGGAGAGCGAGTACGGATCGCTGACGCGGGGAATGCTGGCGGCTCACGCGAAGATGCGCGCCAGGGCGAAGGCAGCCGCGGCCCAGAATGGCGCCGGGAACGGAAGTGAAACCGGCATTGGAGGGACGCCTGCCCGGGCCATTTTTACCTCATTGCGCGGCGGGATGCGGCAGTTGACCGGGGCGCTCGAGGCACGTCTGGGAGCAGGCACGGTGCGGCTGCGCACGCCGGTGAGCGGGCTGGAAAAGGTGGAGGGCGGATGGCTGGTCGCAGCCGGTGGAGACGCGGAGCTGTACGATGCTGTGATTATGGCGTCGCCGGCCTGGGCCGCGGGAGTGCTTCTGGGGCCGGTTGACCCGGAGTTGGGCGAGGAACTGGGAGGGATTCCGTATTCGTCTTCGATTACGGTGAACCTGGTTTACGAGGAAGCGAAGCTGGGACCGCTGCCGGATGGCTTCGGGTTTCTGGTTCCGGCAAGCGAAGGGCGCGCGATGCTGGCTTGCACGTTTGTCCATCGGAAGTTTCTGCACCGGACGCCGGCCGGAAAAGCTGTGCTGAGGGCGTTTCTGGGCGGGATGAAGAATGAGGCTTTGTTGACGGAGACGGATACGGCGCTGGTAGAGACGGTGCGGCGCGAACTGCGGGAGATTTTGGGGATCGAAGCGGAACCGGAGCGGACGCAGGTTTCGCGATGGCGGCGGGCGATGGCTCAGTACGCAGTGGGACATCAGGAGCGGATTAAGCGAATTGCCGCGCGAGTAGCGGCGTTGCAAGGGCTGCGGCTGGTTGGTAATGCTTATGACGGGATCGGGATTCCGGATTGCATACGGCTGGGACGTGGGGCTGCGCGCGAGTTGGTTGCGAAGTTTGAAAGCCATGAAACGGTCGTTGGTTGAGGTCGTAAATTCGGCCCCTTGACGATGTGCCCTCCGATGCGTCAGAGTGCAATCCGTACCCCCTGGGGGATTGCAACGCTTCGCTAGGTTGAGGCACTTGATCGTGATTCCACGCTAATCAGGCTGAGGATGCGCTGCCAGTTGCAGCTTCCCCGCAGCATAAGTTCCCGCGATCGAACGCGGAAGGAGATTTGAATGGCCCCCTTTCGATACATTCTGACCCAAAGCGCGAACGGGGTGAAGACCATTACCCTGAACCGCCCCGACAAGCGCAATGCGCTGAGCCCGTATTTAATAGAGGAGCTGACCTCAGCCCTGCACGAAGCCGAAACCTGTGACTGCGGGGTTGTGATCCTGACTGGCGCCGGCCCGGCGTTCTGCTCTGGCCTGGACATGGAGCACCTGGATACCATGAACGCGAGTACGCCGCAGGAGAACCGGCGCGACTCAGAGAACATGGCCCACGTTCTGCGCACGCTCTACGACTTTCCCAAACCGATCATCTCTGCCGTGAACGGACCGGCGATTGCGGGTGGGATGGCGCTGGCCACCATTCCCGACTTCACCCTTGCCGCGCCAGAGGCGAAGTTTGGCTATACCGAGGTCCGCGTGGGGTTTGTGCCGGCCATTGTAGCCTCGTTCCTGATTCGACAGGTGGGCGAGTTGCGCACGCGCGAACTGCTGCTTTCCGGAAAGATTATGAAGGCTCAGGAAGCGCTGGCACTGGGTCTGGTGACGCAGATTGTGGAACATGACGATCTGATGCCGGCGGCACATGCGCTGGCACAGTCTCTGCTGCTGAACAGTCCTCAGGCAATGCTCGCGGTGAAGCGATTGCTTTCAAAACACGCCAAGCGGCGGCTGGACGAGGAGCTGGAAGATGGCGTTGCAGCCAATGCGCAGCAGAGGTCGACCGAGGACTTCAAGGAAGGCGTTCTGGCGTTCATACAGCATCGCCGGGCCGAATGGCCCAGTATGCACGCGAAGGTGTAGAACAGGTCCGGCTAATCGTCCGCATGGAGATCAGCCAGAAGATTCTCGACACTGCCTACCTTGACCAGGTCGCCCCTGCGCGCGGCCTTCATTGCTTCCACAGTTTCAGCGTTGGGTATGAGGGGATCGAAGGGAAGCGCTCGTTCGGCCACAGTTCGCATCCGCATCATGCGAAAAGCGTCGGAGAGTGTGAGGCCGGCCGCGGCATAGATTGCCGTCGCTTCTTCCTTCACGCGTGAGTCGATTCTGGCGCGAGCGATGGCGTTGGCGGGCATGCGAAGCTCCTGAGCTACGTTGTAGCCCAAACGCCCATGCGGTTTCAAGCAAGCGGGTTCTTGGCCCTCAGCTCCGCAACGATCTCAGCAGCGGCTGCGCGCGCCTTATCCCCTTGGTCGGGCGGGAAGCTGATGGCGCCGACGCGGGCGTGGCCACCGCCTCCGTAGCGCTCGCAAATTGCGGCAAGGTTCACCATCTTCGCCGGGTCAGCCTTGGTCCAGGGATTGGAGCCTACGGCTACCTTGGTGCGGAAGCTGGACTTCGACAGGCCGATCGAGTAGGTGGCCTGGGGGTGCAGGTAGTAGGGGATGAACTTGTTGAACCCCTCAAACGGATAGTCCGTTATGTCGAAGAAGATGGTGCCATCGCGCTCTTCGCTGCGCGTGCGGATCAGTTCCAGCGCCTCCTGGTGACGCTCAAGGAGAGGCGGCAGCAGGTCGGCGACAAACGGCTGGCTGAGTACCTCGGCGAGCGGGATCTCGGTAAGCAGCGGAATGAGGCGGGGGATAAATGCCGGGTCCTGCGTTGCCTCGATGATGAGCGTGAGCTTCATGGCTGGAGCGGCCATCTCGACAGCCGCCTGGGGGCTTTCATAGAGCGCGCCGTCAACAATGTCGGCCCAATGAATGAGGTCGGCGACCGGAGCGGTGTCAAAGCCGAAGCGGGTTGACGCGATGTGAGCCAGAAACCCTGTGCAGGAAGTGTAAGCAGGGTCGAAGAACTTGTGCGCGGCGCAGATTGGATCGCGCTGGCAATCGAGAAAACTTTGATGGTCCTGGGGGGTGAGAAACGCCGACAGATGGTGGTCGAACCACCAGGTGATTTTGGGCGAGGAGGAGTATTTGAAGTCGACAATGGCGTTCTCGTCGCCGGTAAACTCGCTCTCGTCGAAGAGCGCGCCTGCGCGGTGGACGAGGCCGTGGTATTCATAGATGGCGTCTTTGGCGATGCGCTCAGAGTGGAAGCGTGTAAACAACGAGGCTGAGCAAGCTCCGTCAAAGCATTTGTCGTGATAGAAGACGCGAACCCGCAACACCTGCACTCCCCTGAGGCCGGAATTTTGAATCAGTTGAACTGTTAAGCATCAAGGGATTGGCTGGTTGTGTCAAGGCCGGGGGCATTACTCTTGTGATGTGGAACAGCCTCAACTGTCCGATTGCGGACGGTTGGATTCATTTCTGAACAGGCCGGCCCTGGCCCGCAAGCAGCGGGTTCGAGCTAAGCTGTTTGCTATCAGATGAATCTCCGCTGAACGATTTGGCTGGAAGAATGCACTCACTGGAGGTTGTGTTTCAGCGACAAATCTCAAGTGAGCCCGGGGGCTTTCATGCAAACCTTGCTTCAGAACCTGCTTCAGGATGTTCGATATGCAGTTCGCCAGTTGTGGAAGTCGCCGGGATTTACCGTTGCTGCGGTGCTGAGCCTGGCCATCGGCATCGGCATCAACACCGCGCTTTTCAGCAACATGGATGCGGTGGTGCTGCATCCGCTGGCCGTACCCCAGCTCGACCGTGTGGTCACGGTGGCCGAGCAGCAGGCGCACAGCCGCTCCGACGGTTTCTATGATGCCGTAACGCTGGCCAATTACGAGGACTGGGCGCGACAAAGCCGCTCATTCGAATCGCTTGCTGTCCGCACCCAGGCCGACATGACCCTGACCGGCAATGGCGATGCCGCGCACATCGAGGCCGCGCTCACCTCCGCAAACTTTTTCACCGTGTTGCGCGCCACCCCGCAGATTGGCCGCGTGTATAGCGACGATGAAAGCCGTTTTGGCCGCGACTCCGTTGCGGTGCTGAGCTACGGCCTGTGGCAGCGGCGCTTTGCCAACGACCCCGCTGTCCTGGGCCGCTCCATTGAACTCGACCAGCGCAAGTACACCATCGTCGGCGTGATGCCGAAAACGATGCAATACCCCTCAACAGCCGACATTTACCTGCCCCTCGCGCCCACGCCGGCCCAACTCGGCAATCGAAGCGCGCATGACTACCTGGTCACCGCGCGCCTCCGCGACGGCATCACCGTGAAACAGGCGCAGGCCGAGATGCAGACTTTGGCAAAGCACCTGGCAATGGCATATCCCGCCTCCAATGCGGGTTGGTCGGTGCACGTTGAGCCGCTGCTCGATGGCATCAACGGACCCTATACGCCGCTTTACTACCGGATGGTCCTGGGCGGCACACTCTTCGTGTTGCTGGTGGTGTGCGCCAACATCGCAAACTTGCAACTTGCCCGCGGCATTGCCCGGCGCCCTGAGATCGCCATGCGCACTGCGCTCGGCGCGAGCCGCTCACGCGTCCTGCGGCAGTTGCTCACGGAGAACCTTCTGCTTAGCCTGATAGGCGCGGTCGCAGGCATCGGGGTGGCGGCAGGCTATGGCCACTACCTGCTGGCCACTATGCCGGAGCGGGTGGCCCGCTTCATGTCGGGCTGGTCGAACACCAGCCTCAACGGGCGCGTCCTGGCGTTCTCGTTCGTGCTGGCGGCCCTGGCCGGGCTGATTGCCGGAATGATTCCCGCGGCCGAGGCGCTGCGTATCAATCTTGTGGATCAACTGAAAGCCGGCTCGCGCTCCTCAATCGGCTCCGGCCGCACGCACAGGCTCAGAAACATCTTCGCAGTGGCGCAAATTGCGTTGGCGGTCGCCCTCGTCATTGAAGCAGCTCTAATGTCGAAAGGCATGAATGCATGGCTGCACGCCGCTGACTTTTACCAACCCGGCAAGATGCTCACCTTCAACGTGAGCCTGCCCCCAGCGCGCTATGACACCCCGCAGAAGCAGGCGGCCTGGTACGCCGACAGTCTTGCGCGGCTGCGCGCCCTCCCCGGAGTTACACACGCCGAGCTGGCTTCGGCCCTTCCCTATGACGACAACGGCTGGCTGCGCGATGTGGATATCGAGAACCGCCCTGCCGTTCCTGGCAAGTTCCAAAGTGCGTTGAACCTGCCGGTCACCTCGGGATATTTTTCCGCATTGCGCATTCCAATCGTCACCGGACGCGGCTTCAGCCAGAGCGATGCACTGGGAACAACGCCGGTCGCCGTGGTGAGCGAGCGATTTGTCCAGCAGTATTTCCCCGGCGAAAACCCGCTCGGCCATCGCATCCACATGGGCGGCCCCAACAGCCCCAACAAAAACGACCCGTGGCTGACCATTGTCGGGGTCGCCAAAGAGACAAGCTACTCGCTGTGGGATCAAACGCCCCACGCAGCGGTTTACATGGATGCGTTGCAGGTGCCACCCGGCGGGACGGAGTTCGCCATCACCACCAACGGCGATCCACTGGCCCTGGCCTCCGCGGCACGCAGGGCCCTGGCCCCGCTCGATCCGGCACTGCCGCTGAACACAGTGGAGACCTATGAGCAGTTGCTGCGCGACAACCTGACCGGGCTGATGTACGCCGCGGGGTCGCTGAGCCTTGACGGACTCATTGCTCTGCTGCTGGCGGCCATCGGCATCTTCGGCGTGATGGCGAATTTAGTTGGCGAGCGGACGCGTGAGATTGGCGTGCGGCTGGCTCTGGGCGCTCGGCGAGAAGATGTGCTTGGCATGATCTTGCGCCGGGCATGGTGGCTCACGGGCACCGGGGTTTGTCTGGGACTTGCGATGGCTTACGCCCTGGCGCGCCTTCTGGCCAACCTGCTGCGTGGCGTGCGGCCGGACGATCCGGTGGTCTTCGCCGGCATTACGGCCACGGTGGTGGCGATTGCCATTTTCGCCAGTTGGTTGCCGGCGCGGAGGGCGTCGCGCATCGATCCCATGGTGGCTTTGAGGGACGAGTAGAGGGCCGGCTTGGGCAAGCCGGAGACCTGCAAATCGAAACGGTTGTCCCCGCTGGTCGCAAAGTGGGCGTGATCGCCCGCGCACCCACAGAGCTCCCCACACTGCCGCCTCATGGAGTATCTTTCCATCAGTAGAATTAAACCCACAAATCTGTTTCAATTTTGAGGAGGCTCCATGGAGCCGGAGGACAAGCCACCACTGCCGGAGGTCCCGGCGGCTCGAGCAGTCCCGGAGTATGCGGGACCAGCCAGCCCGTTTCACCAAACCGGCCCCACCCATTGGCAGATATACCTGAACTGGGTCCTGTTCGGCAGCCAGCGGTTGCGGGCAGGATGGTCGGTACTGATTTTTTTTCTTCTGTACCGGGCCTTCAATTTCGTGATCGGATCGGTCGTGCAAACCGTCGATCCCGCGATTGCAAAGTTCGATTTATCACCCACCATGGGCCTGCTTACCGAGCTTATTCCGCTGCTGGCAATGGTGGGAGCAGCAGCAATCGTGGCGCACCTTGAGCACCGGACGATCCTGGACTACAACCTGACCGGGCCCCGGCGTATATCAAACTTCCTGGCCGGTGCAGCAGCGGGAATCGTGGCGCTTTCAGCCCTTGTGGGCGCGCTTTGCTGGGGCGGATGGCTGCATTTTGGTGCCTTGGCCTTGAGCGGTGTGGGGATCCTGCAATATGCCGCGCTATGGGCAGTGGTCTTCCTGGTGGTAGGCCTGGTTGAGGAGGGCAGCTTCCGCTGCTATCTGCAGTTCACGCTGACGCGAGGCATCAGCTTCTGGTGGGCGCTTGCGGCCGTTGCCGCGCTGTGCGGGGACTTGCAGCTGACGGCCAGGGGGAATGGCGTCTGGGGCGTTTATTCCATCGCGCTGCTGGGGCTGGGTCCGTGCCTGCTGCTGGAGCTTAAGAAGGTGCAGGGGTCCGGCTTTTGGCAGGCGGCCTGGGTCACCTCCACCGCCTTCGGATTCATCCACACCAGCAACAACGGCGAAAACTGGATTGGCATATTCGCCGCGGCGGCCATCGGGTTTGTCTTTTGCGTCAGCGTGCGGCTCACAGGCTCGGCGTGGTGGGCCATTGGCTGCCATGCCGCCTGGGATTGGGCGGAGACTTATTTCTACGGGACCGCCGACAGCGGGTTGACCGCGCAGGGTCACTACATGACGGCCAGTCCGGCGGGCGCGGCATTGTGGAGCGGCGGCACGGATGGTCCGGAAGGCAGCGTGCTGGTGATCCCGGTGGTGCTCCTGCTGCTGGTGGCGCTGATCGCAATCTACGGGCGCAAGAAGGCCGCGGCGCCCTCCACGCGGGCTCTGGGACAAGCCACAGTATAAAGACATGCGGCTCTGGCTCAACCATACCGGCGAGGTCTCACTGCGCGAGCAGTTAGTCACCCAGGTGGTTCTCGCCATTCTGTGCAAGGAACTCACTCCAGGCCAGCGCTTGCCCAGCACCCGCGAGCTGGCGCGCCGCTTCAATATCCACGCCAACACGGCCAGCGCGGCCTACCGCGAGCTTGCGCGCCAGGGCTGGCTTGAATTCCGCCATGGCAGCGGCGTTTACGTGCGCGCCAACCAGCCTGCCGCTCCGCTTTCGCCAGAGGTCGCCGCCGAATTTGTGCTCGACCGGCTTATCGGCGAACTGGTGGCAAAAGCGCGCAAGAAGGGTGCTTCCGACGCGCTGCTTCGAACCCGCCTTCGCCGCTGGCTCTCCATTGAGCCGCCTTCGCGGTGGCTGGTGATTGAGCCCGACCCGGAACTGCGCCGCATTGTGATCCAGGAGATGACTTCGGCTCTGACGCTGCCGGTGGTGGGCTGCGCCCCGGAAGACTGCGACGATGCGGGCGTGCTGCAAGGCTCCATGCCGGTGGTGTTGCCCAGCAAGGCGGAGGCGGTGCGCAAGTTGCTGCCTGCCGGAACGGAGTTGACCATCTTGCAGGTGCACCCCGTGGCGCCGGAGCTTCAGGTCTACCTGAAGCGCTACCTGCCCGAGCATAGCGGCGACCTGATCGGCATTGTGTCGCGCTGGTCGGAGTTTCAGCGCATTGCGCGCACCATGCTGGTTGCAGCGGGATTGACGCCGGACAGCCTGCTCGTGCGCGACCCGGCCCAACCCGGCTGGAAGCGCGGCCTCGACGCAACAGTGGGCGTCGTATGCGATTCGGTCGCGGCTCTGGAGTTGCCGGCAGGGCTGTTTCCCATGCGCTTTACGCTGCTCGACGCGGCGTCGCTGGCGCCACTGCGCGCCATGGAAGCTAACCTTGCAGGCGAAGTCGACGAGGCTTCCGCCTAGGGTCCTGAGTCTGAAATAAGCAACACTAGGCTGGCCGTCATTAGGAGCATCTTGACTCGCGTAGCGAGTTACGCCCTGAATGAATCACAAATGTCCTGTGCCCCATTCATTCGCGTGCTTTTGGCGAATGAGTGGGAAAGCACATACCCTCAAGCGGATTTTGTTCATCAGGGGCGAACGGGGCCCAAACGTTTTTCAGTTCCGGGGTCCCCAAAGAGCGGTCTCTGCTCTTTGGGGTGGAGCTTGGGGGTGGTGAGTCGAAGAATCTGCATTTCGCCTCTAACACCCGCCTGCCCGCGGCCTTGTGTCACTCTCGAAACTGTCCCAACCGCCGCCCCCACACAATGTTCGCCTGCCTAGCATTGATCTCATAGAGCCGGGTGCCCCAGGTCTCGACTTTGAGACCTGGGAGCCGCGCGTCGCTTCTCCGCGCAGGCCAATGACTACGTTGAAAGGGACATCGCCATGATTCGAAAAATGCTTCAATCCGCAATTTGCATAACGATTTGCCCGTTGCTGGCGGCCGGCCAAGTTGTAGCCGTGACCCAGCAGACAAACCCCCAGTGTGCCGCTCCCAAAGTGACGGTTACAGGTACGGGCCAGCCCCCATACCAGTCGAATGCCAATGAAATGTTTGTCGAACTCGCCGCGCCCGACTCAATCTCGTTCGAGGAACAAAGGGTTGGCTCTTCTTTCCAGTTTGAAGTGGACAAAGATGTTGTGGAGGAAGGAGTCACTCTGCTGCATGCGGGCGCGCCCGTAACCGGCACCATTACCCGCGTCCGGGGCGCTTCTGAAAGAAAACATCGCGGCGGTCAAATGGATATCTTGCTGAACGATCAGGTCTCCGGGAAGAAGGTCAGGGTCCGCTTGATCGGCCCCAGCCCCGTCGAGCCAATCCTCGTTGAAGATCCATCGTATAACCCCGGATACGGCCCCTGGAATGGCCCCGGATATGGCCCGCCAAGCATTGGTTCCATCTTCAATGGTGTCGCCATTGTTATGGGGATCATCCTTCTCATCGTATTAATCGCAGCGGCCCGCAGTTGACTAAAACCGGTCCAGAAACCGCGATTGCCAGGATTGATTTGAACCGGCGCGGCGTGCACGGGGTATCCGATATGCGCCAGCGCAATGGAAGTTTCTTCCGGTTAGGTGGTCATCCAGGCATTACGCTCCACTTCTCAAGCCGCGTTCAGGCGAAGGCCTGCAATACTGCAGCAGTTCGGGTGACGGAGATGACGCTGATATCGTCTTCCTGGCCGAAGCGCTGGGCTGCGGCCGCAACATCGGCAGCGCTGGTGGCCGAGCCCGCCAATTCCCGCACGCGGTCGAAGCCGAGGAGCTCCCCATTGGCGTCCATTGCCTCGACAATGCCGTCGGACATCAGGAGCAGTTGATCGTCCGTAGCCAGCTTGAAGCGCATCAATGAAGGTTCAGCCGCTTCCAGCATCCCCAGTGGCAGCGCACCCTCCATGGAGAGCGCTTCGCCGTTCAGGTAGGGAGCCATGTGCCCCGCATTCGCCAGTATGGCATCACCATTGGTTGCAATCAGGAGCGCCAGACATGTCGCCTGCGCATCTCCGCGACGTATCAACCGCTTGTTCAGCACACCCAGCACAAACGCTGGATCGAGGCTGGTATCCGTCGCTGTGCGGATAGCTCCCACCAGTAGCGCCACGAGCATTCCGGCCTTCAGACCCTTGCCCGCCACATCTCCTGCCACGATCAGTGCACTTCCATCTGTAGGGTGCTGGACAATCTGGAAGAAATCTCCGCCAACCTCGCGTGCGGGAAGATAAACGGTCTCGATCGTCAGCCCCGGAATGGGAGGCTGTTCTTTAGGCATCAACACCTGCTGTACTTCCTGAGCCTGTTTGACGTCGAGTGCCATTTGCCGCTGTCTCCGGATCGACAACACGAGGCGGCGCAACAGCAGTAAGGCCATCGCTGCAGCCAGAACCAGGTCGGCGGCCTCGTTGTAGAAGAAAACAGTGCCGAAAGCGAAGAACGTTCCGTGCATATGCAGGCTGATAAGCTCGCTCTGGAATTGCTCGAACGCCATTAGCACCACGGCGGGTAGCACCAGCCAGCCCTCTTTGCCCTGTACGCGAATCCCCTTGCCCACAATCAAAGCAAGCAACACAAGCAGCACCAGCCGCACCGCTCCCGATGCCGCGTGAAACACCACGCCTTGCGCATGAGGCATGCCGTAGAGCAGATCTTCTCCCAGCAGTTCGAACACCATGTCCAACACCGTGAGCGCGGCAATAGCCTTGAGCATCCAACCAGGGCGGCGCAACTGGAACCATTTCCACCACACCGTTGCCCATACGCCTATAGCAAGCGGAGCGACAAAGACTTCGAGGACCACGAAAAACTCTCGAACGCTCACCAGTTGGGTCCAGTTCGCCAAGGAAAAGATGAATTCCCGGAACATCGCCAACATCAACGCGCCGGCTACCCACAGGTACACGCGATCGGAACGGTCAAACAGCATCAGGCTTGCGGCCACCAGGGTCAGCAGAAGAAACACGCCACTCAGGAACCCGGAGAGCGCATAATGTCGCACCAGTTCCAACCATTCCAGATGAGCCTGCGTTGCGATTGCGCCGCTCTCGCCCAGCAGCGGTGCATAGTGGAATCCCCCCGTGAACGGATGATGCGAAAGCCGTATCGGTCCCATCCACACACGAAACGCCAGCACCTGGGTGGCCGGGGCTGCGGGTTCTTTGCCCCCGGGTCCCGGCCCGGCCGCCGTAGGGGACTGCGGCAACACAAACATCGCGGGCTGCGGGAAATAGACCACCGGTAACTTCCCATCGCGAAACCTGCCCATGCTGCCCACCAGCTCTCCCTGCGCGAAGAGCTGGTAGCCGTCATCCACCCCGTTGGTCACCACCGCAAGCCTCTCTCCAGGCTCCGCTGCCACCGAAACGCGGATGCGGTACCACGCGTAGCCCGAATAGCCAGGGTGGCCCTTGGCGGTCCAGCCCTGAACGTATGCGGGATCAGCTAGGAAGGGATCCACGATGCCCGGCTGCGGCGTCAGATCGACCGTCTCCCACTGCCAATCGTTAAAGGCCGGCTCGGCCCATAGCAGCGTGTTCGTTGCTCGGTCGACCGGCGAGTCGCCGACTTGAAACTTCCACGGCCCATAGAGCGGAACCACAGCTTGGCCAAGCGTGACGGGCGCGGCGACGAACTGGGCGGGAACCGAATGCGGACGCTGCACCGCCCGTCCCGGCCCGACCATGCTGAATGCGGTAATCGCAACGAGAAGGAAAGAGGCGCGAAAGGGTCGTGACACCGCATTATCTCCTGGACCGGGGAAGCTTCTTTTAGCACTATACGCAGACTAAGACACTGTGGGGAATGTGCATTCCCGGCGCCAGCAGTCGGAAGATACGCCCAAACGTAAAATGGTCCGTGACCTCGGAAGTCGAGAGTCGAAGGAAGAAAACAGCACTTTGCCCTGCGGAAAGCTATTATCGGCGCTTCATCGAGGATTGTGGGAGGATTGTCGCCAACTCGGAAACTATCGTTGAGCAGAACTTCGTTCCCAACCAGCAGAAATGGGCCGCCTGTTCTGGCAGGTTGCCTTGGCGCCTATGGGGAGCACCGCCCGGTCTGGGCGTGGTCACGGCCCCGTGCCGTAGCTGAGAGCTGAAAGCTGAAAGCTAGCAGCCAGAACTGCATGCACTGCATGCACTGCATGCACTTTCCTCATTTTGTAAAGGTTTACACGCACAATTATGCACGCGAAAACGCATCAATAACGCCCTTATTAGCCCTTAAACGGCCTTAAAACATGCTGTTTTGCACTAATTGTCACGCGTTTGCCTGAACACATTTGCATATGATTCGCGGTGGTTTTGCCATCGCAATGTACGCAAATCGCCGCACACACGGCGGGGCGCCGATGGCATGGTCTGCGCAAGAGCGTTATGCTGAAGTGGACCCATGCCCGATGCCGACCCATTGAATTCTTTGCCTGCGCTTACTCCCCCGCCGCCTAGTCGCAAGCGGCGCTGGCCGCGGGTTCTGCTCAAGACCGCCGCTTGCCTGCTTGCGCTGCTGGTGATCGCCGCCGTCGTGGGTGTTTTCTGGCTGCGCTCTGCGGAATATGCTGCGCTGCCGGTGCTGGACGGCGACCTGCATCTTGCGGGACTCTCGGCGCCCGTCACCGTCCGACGCGATGCCCATGGCGTGCCTCACATCGAAGCGGCCAACGAGGACGACCTCTTTTTTGCGCAGGGGTACGTGACCGCGCAGGACCGCCTGTGGCAGATGGATGCTTTCCGGCGCAACGCCAACGGCGAACTGGCCGAGATCATGGGGCCATCGCTGTTGCGGCACGACCGGTTCCAGCGTACCTACCAGTTTCGCAACACTGCTCGGCGCATCTTCTCTAACCTGGCCCCGGCAGATCGCGCCCGTCTCGACGACTACGCGCGCGGCGTGAACCTGTTCATAGCCCAGCACCAGGACAATTTGCCGGCGGAGTTCAAGTTGCTGTTCTACCGGCCGCAGCCGTGGAGTGGCGCGGACTCGGTGAGCATTGTGCTGATGATGTGCGAGACGCTGGATACGCATTGGTATGCGAAGTATTTTCGCGAGAAGATCGCGGCCAAACTGCACAACCCCAAGCTGGAGGCGGACCTTTACCCTGTGGGGTCGTGGCGCGATCGTCCGCCGACGGGCACGGTGGTGGATTGGAGTCAGCCGCATCCCGCGCCGCCCGGCACCGCCACCGATGAGGACGACGACCGCACCCAGACGCGGCTTGCTCCGGAGAGTGGCGCGGCGGAGGTTGCCGAAGAACCCACTGCTTTGAAAGGGCACGACTTCAGTCGTGCCGCAAGTGCCGTGGAATCAACGTGGGCTTCAGCCCCTGAGGAACGCGTTCCACCGATTTCATCCGCATCCCCGAGTGGCGCGACAGAACTCGCCGGCGATGACCTCCCCAGCCGCCTGCGTGCGCTGCTCGGGCTTCCGGCCTGCGACGGCTGCAATCCGGGATCGAACAACTGGGTCATTGCCGGGCAGCACACTGCGGGCGGAAAGCCGCTGCTGTCGAACGACATGCATCTGGGACTGACAGAGCCCAACATCTGGTTCATGGCCGATTTGCGCGCGCCGGGGTTTCACGCAGCCGGGGTAACGCTGCCGGGCATGCCCTTTGTGGTGGCCGGGCACAACGAGCATGTGGCGTGGGGCATTACCGCTCTCTACGCCGATGTGCAGGACTTGTACCTGGAAAAGCTGGACGGAAAGGGAGATTTTCAAGCCGCCGACGGAAGCTGGAAACCGCTGATCCTGAATCACGAGACAATTCACGTGCGCGGCGCCAGGGATGTTGAGCTGGATTTGCCGTCGACCGCTCACGGGCCGCTGCTGAATGGGCTCTTCAAGAATGAGACTCGGCCCTTGTCGCTTGCGTGGACGATCTACGACATGTCGGTGAATGCGCTGCCGCTCTACCCGATGAATGTCGCGTCAAACTGGGATGAGTTTTCCGCGGCTCTAAAGATCTGGCCCTGGCCTACGCTGAACATGGTCTACTCCGACGACAAGGGGCACATCGCGTACCATGCCGTGGGCTGGGTTCCGGTGCGTCCGGGGGGCCTGCAGGGCGTGCCCATTCCGGATGCGAATCACGAGTGGAAGGGGTACATTCCGTACGACGCAATGCCCAGCGCGGTCGATCCGCCGTCGGGTTTTCTGGCCACGGCCAACTCACGCGTAACCACTGAGAATTCACCCTACCCGTTGGCGCTGGAGTGGGGAGATCCTTACCGGACTGAGCGGATTTACAAGTCGCTGCAAGGCCGCGAGCAACTCACGCCCAAAGACCTGCTGGCGGTCCAAATCGATATTTACAGTGAGGTGGACCAGGAACTGGGGCACCGTTTTGCATACGCAATTGACCACACACCAGGCGGTGACGACAGGCTCCGCCAAGCCGCCGACCTTATGCGAACATGGGACGGTCGTCTAACCACAGATTCAGTAGCCGCCTCCCTTGTGACCCAGGCGCGCGACGCATTTTGGCCGCTGATTCTAAAGCCGAAGCTGGGCGAGGACTACGTGACCTACTTGTGGTCGGAGAAAGACTTTGCCGAGGAAGAGATCATCATGCACGGGAGCCAGGACTGGCTTCCGAAGGATTATAAAAACTGGGATGCGCTGCTGACCGACGCGGTGCGCAAAGGCATGAAGAGTGGCAAAGCTCCCGCCGACCTTTCGCGATGGACCTATGGAAGCTGGCACGTGGTGGATATCGAGCATCCGCTGGCCCAATTCCTGCCTTGGATTGGACGCGTGGCCGGGACCGGCGAGCAACCCCTCAGCGGCGACTCGACGACGGTGAAGCAGGTTCAGCGCGACTTTGGCCCGTCGCAGCGATTCACCATGGATTGGACCGACATCGACGGTTCGACGGAGAACATTGTGCTAGGCGAGAGCGGCGACCCGTATAGCGCGTACTTCCGAGACCAGTGGAGCGACTATTACGCGGGGACAACGTTCGCGCCGCCGTTCAGCGAGGCCGCGGTGGCGGGTCAGACACGGCACACGCTGCGGTTGCTGCCATGAAGAAACAGGGATCAGGGGTCAGAGATCAGGGGTCAGGGAACGGGGATAGGGGATCGGGAGACGACTGAGCAGCCTACCTGGCGCCCGGCCGTGAGTGAGGTTAAATGCGCACGCCGCGATGGCAAAACAACCGCCTAGCATACGCAAATGTCGCACACTGCGATAGCAAACGAACCGCCTAGCGTACGCGTATACGTGCACTCAAACGTGTGAAAAAGAGTGCAAAATAAGGCATTTTAGCGCTGTTTTAGTGCGAATTAAGCGCGAATAAGTGCGTTATTTGTGCATTTTCGCGTACACAATTGCGCGTGTAAATGTTTACAAAATGAGGAAAATGCTAGCACTGATATCATCTGGCTGCGAACGCTCCGCCGTATCAAAACATTTCTGGCAGTCGCAGTTTCTGGACAGGTTCCAAGAGTTTACAGATGCTCAAGCCGCGCTTAGACTGAAAAAAAACGAAATGCTGGAGCGGGTAGATGGCAACTCCGCCAAAGAGCTTTAGGACCACCGACAGGCAGGAAATCACCTGCCTGGAGGATCTGCCAAACGTTGCCCGATTGTTGGCCCGGCAACACCTCCTGATCAAGTGGTATTGGGCCGCTTCACTTGTTGCACTCATCACCAATGGCGGGTATTTCTGGGCTCAAAAGGGCTGGCTAAATTGGCCGCTGTTCCTCTTCGTGTTTCTCGGACTTTCTGGACCGGTTTTTTACCCATTTCTTCTGCTGTGTTTCTTTCGATGCCCTGTTTGCCGGAACAGGTTCGCCATGCTGAAGGCCTGCCCGGCCTGTGGTCTTCCGACGCACCACGATCCGGACAAGTCTCTGTTTGCAGGGTTTCCATGATGACCTTTCAGCCAGCCTTGGTTTGTGGGTCTGTGATCCATTGGTCTGAGAGCGCTCTCTCCAGGATCGCCTTCCGGCCTTCCCAAATACAATTGCAGCAGAGCGCCAGAGGATGACCCAAGAGACGATCGGCCACACATCTGCGGTATCTCGGACGCGGTTCATTGGCCCGGCTGTTGTTTTGCTTGCCGCGGCCGTTGCCGTGGCACCGGAGCTTGTTCACGGCAACTCCTGCGGGCACGATTTCGACTTCCATCTGGTCTCATGGCTCGATTGCCTGAACAGTTGGCGGCACGGAATCCCCTACCCCCACTGGACGGCGGCGGCGAACTACGGTGCCGGCGAGGCACGCTTTGTCTTTTACCCGCCTCTGACTTGGATGGCGGGCGCTGCGCTGGGAGCGGTTCTGCCCTGGAGCATGGTCCCGGTGGCGCTGACCTTCCTGATGCTGGCGGCCGGCGGATTGGCCACGCGCGCCCTCGCCCGGATTGCGCTGAACGACGCTGCCGCAACGCTTGCCGGCTGCGCGGCGCTTTATTCCGGCTACACGCTCTTCTGCGCTTACGAGCGCACAGCCTTCGGAGAGCTTTCCGGCAGCTTTTGGATTCCGCTGCTTCTTCTGCTCGCATTGCAGGGCCGCGAAGGCAATCCGTCCAGCTCGCCGGTTCGCCGTGCCCTCGACGGCTCGGCCGCTCCGCTTGCCCTGGTGGTTGCGGGAACATGGCTCTCGAACGTCCCGCTCGGAGTGATGGCTATCTATCTGCTGGCCGGGGTCGCGCTCGCCGCCGCGCTGCTGCAGAAATCCTGGGCGCCCGTCATGCGAGCCGTCATCGCCTCTGCCGTTGGAATCGGCCTGGCGGCTATTTATCTCTTTCCCGCCGCGTATGAGCAACACTGGGTCGATGTTCGCGTAGCCATCGACGATCCCGGCGCGAAGATTGAATCCAGTTGGCTCTTCGCGCGGCACGCTGACCCCACCCTGGCGCCTCACGACGTGGTGCTGCACCAGGCCTCGATTCTTGTCGTGGCCATGATGGCCGTGGCGCTGGCCGGCCTGCTGGCCAGTTGGCTGCGCGGCCGATTGCCGGGCCGGCCCCGCTGGTGGATTCCAATCGCGCTGATCCCTGTGGTTGTGTTGCTGCTTCAGTTTCCCGTCTCGCTGCCACTCTGGAATCTGCTGCCCAAGCTCCGTTTTCTGCAGTTTCCCTGGCGCTGGCTGGTTGTGGTGGAGGCGCCGATGGCGATTTTCTTCGCCTCGGCGGTGTGGCCTGCCAACTCTGCCCGCCCCTGGCGGCGGATCGCCGTTCTGGGGGCCTGCATCGCGGTCTTCACGGCCATGACCACGGTTGCGGCGGTGGACTTCTTCCAGCCCTGCGACGACGAGGATGCCGTACCGGGCATGTTAGATACCTATCGTTCCGGCCAGGGCGTGCCGGGGACGGATGAGTACGCGGCGATGGACGCCGATGACGCCCAGATTGCCACCGGCCTTCCAGCGGCGTGCCTGGTTACCGATCCCTTCAACACATTGGGCCGAAGCACAGGCGACCCCGATGCCAACCCGGTGTGGCAGCCGGATCAGGACAGTTGCGACCAAACTTTTTCCGCATCGCAGCTCCAAGCCAAGGATCATTCGGAGCATTTTGAACTGCGGGGCAGTACGGTTCACGCCGGCTACCTGGTGCTGCGGCTCACCCGCTACCCAGCCTGGCGGGTGATGCTGAATGGCCGGCGAGTGGCCGGTCCGCCCCGGCGCAATGACGGTCTGCTGACCATCCCTGTTCCGCAGGGTCCCGTGGAGCTGACGGTGGATTGGACCGCCGCCCCTGACGTGATCGCCGGACGCTGGCTCAGCGCGTTGGCCGTGCTGCTGCTCACAGCCCTTTGGTTGCTGGAGCGAAAGCTGGCCCGCCCTCGTTTATGATGAAGGGAATGGCTGCTGATGTGAAATCGCTGATTCAGGAAGGCGCGGAACTAACGGATCGCGCGCTGGATGAACTGCTTCCGAGTGTCGATACGGTGCCCGCGTCGATTCACGGCGCCATGCGGCACTCCGTATTTGCGGGCGGAAAGCGCCTGAGGCCGGTTTTGGCCATGCAGGCAGCCGTGACGATTACCGGCAGGCTGCCAGCTGGAATTGCCCGGCTGGGCGCGGCCATCGAGATGCTGCACACTTACTCGCTGATCCACGACGACCTGCCCGCTCTGGACAACGACGACCTGCGCCGCGGCAAACCCACCTGCCACGTGGCTTTTGGCGAGGACATCGCCATTTTGGCGGGAGACGCATTGCAGACGCGCGCGTACGAGGTGCTGGCCGGGCTTGAATCGCCGTCCGCTGCAACCGTGCAGATTATCGGGCTGATCGCAAATGCCACGGGGACGGTGGAAGGCATGATCGGCGGTCAGGTGCTGGACCTGGAGAGCGAAGGGCTGAAGCCGACGCCGGAACTGGTGGAGGCGATTCACCGGGCCAAGACCGGGGCGCTGATCCGGGTAAGCGTGGTGGCCGGTGGAGTGTACGCGGGGGCCGACACGGACGATTTGGCCCGGTTGGATGTTTTTGGGCGCAAGGCTGGGCTGGCCTTCCAGATTGTGGACGACGTCCTGGATATGACGGTGGACTCGGCGCACCTGGGCAAGACGGCGGGCAAGGACCTGGCTACGGAAAAGGCCACCTGGCCGGCGGTCTATGGTATCGAGCAGAGCCTGCGCGATGCGGCCGAGTTGATTGAGGAAGCGTTCGCCGCGCTGACGCCTTACGGCAGCCGCGCAGATGGATTGAAGTCGGTGGCGCGGTATCTGGTGGAGCGGAAGAATTAGCGGATGCTCTCAGAAGCCGAAATCCTAACCGCATTGCGCGACTGCTTCGATCCTGAAGTGAAGCTGAATCTCGTGGATTTGGGGCTGATCTACTCGGTGGCCACCGGGCCGGACCCAAATTCGACTCCGGCGTGGCCGCGCCAGTGGGTGAAGGTAACCATGACCCTGACCACTCCGCAATGCCCTGCCAGCGGGCTGATCTTCGAGCAGGTACACAACCGCCTTGCCGGCATTCCCGACATAGCAAAAGTCGAGGTGGAGCTGGTGTGGGAGCCTAAGTGGACAGCGCACCGCATCAGCGAGGCAGGCCGGCTTCAGTTAGGGATATGAGGCCCTGTGCCAGGGTTCTCGGAAACGCAGATTAGCGCGCCAGAATCTGGCGCAGCTTTTCGCGCTTTTCGGCAAGGTCTTCCACTGTGTCCTGCACTTGGACGAGAAGCCGCTGCGCGTCGTCGACATAGCCTGGGACCAGGCCCCACCATTCCCGCAGCGTCTCCTGCTGGTCAAGCAGTGCCAGCGCAGCACCAGAGGCAGCCGCCAACAGCCCGGCTCGACGACGGCCCGCGAGCAGCAGCAAACCGCCGGCCAGGAGGGTGCCGCCCGCAACAAGCCCAACCCAATCCAATTGTTCCGAGCCTGACTTGCTCATAGCATTCTCCATCTCCGAGTCGCTCAACGTTTGTTTCAGGGGCACAACCACCATGTTTTCTCCTTAACCCAAGCGAACGGCGGTTCCCATTGGGGCGCCGGATCGATGTACTGAGTATCGCTCCGAATGGCGCTCCGTGGGAAATAACCATGGAAAAGCACGGTTGGCCGCAGTGGGATGAGGGGATAGGAACATCGCCGGCTGTGGCTCCGGAGGGTGAGAATGACCCAAAGCGAGGTTCATTCCAGGTCGAAATCGCGCAGCGGCCTGCCCTCGGGTGCGTCCTTGGCCTTGCGCAAAGCCTCGGCAAACTTCTTCTCCAGCAGATCGGCCTTGTTTTTTTCGGCGTCCACCGATTGCCGGAAGATGGACTCCTTGCGCTCATCCTGGGCGCGCATGGCCTGGGCCGCCGATTCCAGATCCTCGAACATGCGCTTGCGGGGGGCCGGTGTGTGGCTCACCACCAGTCCGGTGGAGGCGTCGATCTTGAGCATCGCAGCGCAGTCGGGGCAAACAACATCGAAAATCCGTTCTTTCGCTTTAGCCATTTCAATCCAGAATTGTATGCGCTTTGGCGGAATTTATACAGGGGATCCCTGGGACTGGTAGAAGATCAGTTTGTACGTTGCTTTAGGAATTTGAATTGAACTCGCAGTATCATAACGGCTCCGAACGCTGCAGTTTGCTGGGCGCGCCGTATTGGGGAGAATGACATGTGGGGGAGTGAATGGATTTCGATTACGTTGTAGCTCCGGCAGCGATTGTTGTGATTGGCGCCCTGGCAGCGTGGCTTTCCGTGCGGCGGATGCTCTCACCCACGCAGAAGAACCTTGCGCCATTGCGGCGGGTTTGCGAGCGGGTTGCGCTGTCTCTGACCGCCCTGTTTACAGTTGCAGTGGCGGGAAACTGCGCCTGGAACGCAATTGCCATTCAGGTTTTTCGTGCTTCGTTTCCTCCGATGGGAAACTTCTATCCGGTAAACGGGCACAAGATGCAGATCTACTGCATGGGGAGCGGCTCGCCGACGGTGGTGCTGGAGGCTGGGCTCGGAGTGGCAGCCGACGTATTGAGCTGGGGGGACTTCCAGCCGAAACTTAGCCTGACGACCCGCGTATGTTCCTATGACCGCGCAGGCCTGGGCTGGAGCGAGCCGCAGCCGGACTCGAGCGACGCCGACCACATCGCGGCCAACTTGCACCAACTGCTGGCAAAAGCCAATATTACCGGCTCCGTAGTGCTGATGGGGCATTCGATGGGCGGTGTATACATTCGCGATTATCTGGCGCATTATCCCGTCGGCGTTGCCGGGTTGGTGCTTGTGGATAGCTCGACTCCATTGCAGGAGCAGCGCTTCCAGGCGCTGGCCGGGCCGCAGAAGGGGCTAAGCATCGCGACTGGACTCAAACTCCAGGAAGCCCTTTACATGCTGGGCATTCCGCGCCTGGTGGGGCGGTGCGGCCGGCCACACCCAGGCTCGGAGAGCCGCGCCGGCAAGGCGCTGGGGGAAGACGAATGCCAGCCCAGGGACGAGGCCCTGAGCGAATATGAAAACCTGCCGCTGACTGGCGAGGAAACGGTGCATACCGGACCGTTCGGGGCGCTTCCGATTCTGATCTTCTCGCAGGACACAACCAAATGGACCGCCGGGCCCAATCCGTCCAGGCAGGCAATTGATCAGGCGAGCCTGTGGTACCAGATGCAGGAGGACCTGAAGAAGCTATCCACGCGCAGCCGGAGAATCATCGCCAAGGGCAGTGGACACTATATCCAGGGCGACCGGGAAGACCTGGTGTTGAAAGAGACGCAGCTTTTCATCGATCAGATTCGCGGCACCGCGCCGCAACCTGGAAACTTCGGCTACACGATTACGGAATGATGATCTCTTAAGCCACGAAAGGCGGAACGCCTCGGTCGGAAAAAGCGTATTAGCGATCAACGGGGAGCGACCGCGAGCGGGCCTTGGTGCGCTTCTGCTTGAGGCATGCCGGCCCGTGTGGGCAGTAATTGAAAACGCTTTCTTGAGAGTAAGGAGAACGATGAATTACTCAATTGCAAGAAAACTCGCAACGGGCTTGATTGCCGCATTGGCACTCTCGCCCGTTTGCATGGCGCAATCGCAAGTGGCCGGAGACTGGCAGGGTGCGCTAAACGCCGGCGGCACCCAATTCCGCATAGCCTGGCACGTCACTTCCGCAAAGGACGGAACCCTCACCGCTACGGTCGACAATATCGATCAGGCCGTCTACGGCGTGCCGGTAAAATCCATGACAATCAAAGGCTCAACCGTCACGCAAACCGTCGACACCACGATCCAGATCAATGGCGAATCCCATGACGTACGCGGCTCCTTTGAAGGGACAATCGACAAGGACGGCACCGAGATCAAAGGCACATGGACGCAGACCGAACCGGAGGAGGCCGCCGCCGAAATGGATTTGAAGCATGTGCTGGCGCAAGCGGCAATAATGCCAGCCGCACTGCCCTCGGTTACCGGAGATTGGCAGGGCACATTGAGCGCAGGCGGCAACCAGCTTCGCATTGGCCTGCACATCACTGCCGCCAAGGACGGAAGCCTCACCGCAACCTTCGACAGCATTGACCAGGGCGTCAACGGCGTCCCAATCACCGTAATCGCCCTCAATAACTCCAAGCTCACCTTCACAATCGATAGCGCTCACGTTACATATGAGGGCACGGTCAACCAGAACGCAACCGAGATCGACGGCTCGTTCACACAGGGCCAATCGTTCCCCCTCGACTTCAAGCGCGCTGCGCCGCCTGCGCCGGTTGTCGCCCCCAAGCCTGCCCCGCCATCGGATATCGACGGCTCGTGGACAGGCATCCTCGAAGCCGGCGCAACCAGGCTGAACATCGTATTCAGAATCGTCAACACGGCCGATGGCCTGACGGCACAGATGCAGAGCCCCGATCAGAGCCCGATTTGGGCGAATGCGTCCTCGGTGGTGCGAAAGGACAGCGCGCTTACCATCTCCTTCAAGGGGCTCGGCGTCGAATATGAAGGCAAGATTTCCGCCGATCTCAGTGGCATTGACGGCACCTTCACCCAGAATGGCTATGCATTGCAGCTCAATCTGAAGCGCGCGGGAACGCAAAGCGCGGCCAATGTTGGCGCGCCGAAACAGGCGGAGCAGCAGCCTCGCGGGCCGCAGAATCCCGTGAAGCCGTATCCCTACCACGTTGAAGATGTGAACTACTCCAACCCAGCCGCGGGCAACACGCTCGCGGCTACGCTGACGGTTCCGCCTGGAAAAGGACCGTTTCCCGCCGTCCTGCTCATCTCCGGTTCCGGACCCAACGACCGCGACGCGACCGTATTCGGCCACAAGCCTTTTTGGGTTCTCTCCGACTACCTCACCCGGAAGGGAATTGTGGTGCTGCGCGCCGATAAGCGCGGCATCGGCTTATCGACCGGGAACATTCTGACGGCCACCACGGCCGACTTTGCATCCGACGCGGAGGCGGGTGTTGCGTGGCTCAAGTTGCGTCCGGAAGTCGACCAGCACAAAATCGGCCTTGTCGGCCACAGCGAAGGCGGCATAGTCGCGCCCATGGCAGCGGTGGCCGATCGCGACGTAGCCTTTATTGTCCTGATGGCAGGCTCCGGCGTGCCGGGAGACCAAATTATCGTCGAGCAAGGGCGCCTGATCGAAGAAGCTGCAGGGGCAATTAAGGAGAAAGTCGACCAGGACGCCGACGCGCAGCGAGCACTGTACGCACTGCTGGAAAAGGAAACTGATGAAGCGGCTCTTGAGAAGGCGCTGCACGAGCAGCTCCTGGCGCGAGGCGTTCCCGAAGCCCAGGTCGGCGCGCAGGTTAAAGCTCTCACCTCACCCTGGGTTCGCTTCTTCATCAGTTACGATCCCGCCGCCGCACTGCGCAAGCTCACCATTCCTGTGCTGGCCATCAATGGCACGCTCGACCTGCAAGTCCCACCCGCGCAGAATCTGCCTGTCATTCGCAAGTCGCTTGAGGAGGCGGGCAACAAACAATTCGAAGTGGACGAGCTGCCTGGGTTGAACCATCTGTTCCAGACAGTCAAAACCGGGGCTCCGTCGGAGTATGGCCAGATTGAGGAGACCATGTCTCCGGTCGCGATGGAGAAGGTTGCTAGCTGGATTCTGAAGCAATAGAGCCGGTACATGAGCCATTCAATGGCGGATCACAAACAAGCCAGCAAAGCAAGAGGCCCCACTCGGATTAGCGGGGCCAGTCTGATTTAAACGCCGAATCGTAAGTGCAGCTACCGCTTCTCCCCGGCCGTGGCCAGCTTGGCTTCGGCTTCGGCGATTACGTGGAGCGCCTCTGCGTACCTTTCTTCGCTATCGCCAGCTTCGTTCCACTGCTTGTGGCCGCGTTCCAGTTGCTGCTTGGCGCGGGGAACGTCAATCTCCTCGGGCTTCAGCGCGTCGGTGGCCAGGATGGTGACGCGGTCGGGAAGCACCTCGACAAAGCCCCAACTGACGTTGTAGCGCACATCGTCCATAGGGCCGCCGGGTTCGCCCTCCGATTTTGCGCCGGATTCGTCATGGGCCGCGCCCTGGACAGTTACGTCGCCGGCGCCCAACTCGGCCACCAGCGGCGCTGCTCCGTAAAGCACCTGCATGTACCCGTTTTTTGCCGGCAGCACAACCGACGAGGCCGGATGCTCGAACAGAGTTCGCTCGGGAGTGACCAGCCGGACACGGAGTTGTTTGGTTTCGTCAGCCATGGGCTCCTTTCATCGCCAGTGGTAAGTTGTCAGTTGTTAGTTGTAAGTTGTCAGCAAAGGCCGCGTGCGGCGCGTCCGGCACAAACTGACAACTGAAAACTGACAACTGCTCTTACACGCTCGCCTTCATCTTCTCCGCCGCTTCCAGCACTTCCTCGATTGCGCCGTGCATGTAGAATGCCTGCTCGGGGATGTCGTCGTACTTTCCGGCGATGATCTCCTTGAAGCTGCGCACCGTGTCGGCAACCTTGACATAGGCGCCTGGAATGCCGGTGAACTGCTCGGCCACGTGGAAGGGCTGCGATAGAAATTTTTGTACTTTTCTTGCCCGAGCTACCGTCAGCTTATCGTCGTCTGAAAGCTCGTCGATACCCAGAATGGCGATGATGTCCTGAAGGTCCTTGTAGCGCTGGAGAATCTTTTTGACGCCCTGGGCCACGTCGTAGTGGTCCTGGCCCACGATGCGCGCAGAAAGAATGCGAGAAGTGGACGCCAGCGGATCGACGGCCGGATAGATGCCGAGTTCCGACAGCGGACGGCTCAGCACCGTGGTCGCGTCGAGATGGGCAAAGGTGGTGGCCGGAGCCGGATCGGTCAAATCGTCGGCCGGCACATAAACGGCCTGCACGCTGGTCACGGAACCCTTGCTGGTGGAGGTGATCCTCTCCTGCAACTCGCCCATTTCAGTGGCCAGGTTGGGCTGGTAGCCCACTGCGGAAGGCATGCGGCCCAGCAGCGTGGAAACCTCGGAGCCTGCCTGCGTGAAGCGGAAGATGTTGTCGATGAACAGCAGCGTGTCGGAACCCTCGACATCGCGAAAGTACTCGGCGACGGTGAGCGCGCTCAGGGCCACGCGAAGGCGGGCTCCAGGCGGCTCGGTCATCTGCCCGTAGACCAGCGCGCACTTCGAGTTGGCAAAGTCGCCCGGCTTGATGACGCCGGACTCCGTCATCTCGCGCCACAGGTCGTTGCCCTCGCGGGTGCGTTCGCCCACGCCGGCAAATACCGAGAAGCCGCCGTGATTCTTGGCCACGTTGTTGATGAGTTCCATAATGACGACCGTTTTGCCCACGCCTGCGCCGCCAAACAGGCCGATCTTGCCGCCTTTCAGGAAGGGCTGAATGAGGTCGATAACCTTGATGCCGGTCTCGAACATCTCTTCGTGCGTGGTCTGCTCGTCGAACAGCGGGGCTGCGCGATGAATGGGATTGCGCAGCTTTTCGCCGATGGGGCCAAGTTCGTCCACCGGCTCGCCGATGACGTTGATAATGCGGCCCAGCGTCTCCTTGCCCACGGGCACCCGGATGGGGCCGCCGAGATCGATGGCTTTCATGCCGCGGACCATGCCGTCGGTGGCCTCCATGGCCACGGTGCGCACGCGCCCCTCGCCCAGGTGCTGCTGGACTTCGAGAATGACGTTGATGGGCGAAGGCACGGTGAAGCCGTCGCTGACGACGCGGAGCGCCTGATAGATGGGCGGCATTGTCGCTTCTTCAAACTGCACGTCCACCGCGGGACCCGATACCTGAATTACCTTGCCGATGCTTTCTGCCATTTTTTGCCTTCTTGTTGATAGCTCTTAGCTGTTAGCTCTTAGCTTTCAGCTTTTCCTTTTTCAAGCTTTCTGTCATTGTCATTTCTCACAATGTTCAAAAGCTAAAGGCGGAAAGCTAACAGCTAAAAGCTGTCTTTCATTGCGCCGCTGCGCCGGAAACAATCTCGATGATCTCCTTGGTGATGGCCGCCTGGCGCACGCGATTCATATGCAGCGTGAGCGAGTCGATCATATCCGAGGCGTTGTTGGTTGCCGAATCCATCGCTGTCATGCGGGCCGCATGTTCGGCGGCTACCGACTCCGTCATGGCATGGTACAGCGCGGAAAAAATGTATTGCGGAAGCAGGCCGTTGAACAGTTCCTCCGCCGGTTGCTCGTAGATGTAGTCCACCTTTGCGGTGCCGAACTTCTTCGCTTCCTCGTCGGCCTCCGCGGTATCCACGGGCTCCAGCGAGATACCCGCGCTGGCCGCGGCCTCGGCGGAGCGCTCGCGTTCCTCTTCCGTGGGCTCGGTTGCGCCGGAAATCTGCGGAATGCCGATCTTCAAAATCGGCAGCACCTTCTCAACCACCAGCCGCTGCTGGATCACCGACTTGAACTCGTTGTACACAATGTAGGCGGCGTCGATCTCCTCATGGCAGTAGCGGGCAATGATGCTATGGGCCAGCTCGTATACGCGGCTGGTTTCGAGCTTCAATAGCATGCCGACATGGTCGCCGGTTACTTCGATGTTCGCCTTGCGGTCGCGCACCTGGAGCTTCTCGCCGCTTTCGCCTGTCTGCTCGATGTAAATGGCCGCAGGGTAACGGCGGCGCATCTGGTCGCGGCCTTTGCGGCCCACAGCCTCAATGTCGATCTGCTTGTCGGGGTTTCCGGAAATGAACTGGAAGGCGGTCTTGAGGATGTTGGCGTTGAACGCGCCCGCAAAACCTTTGTCGCCGCTGACCACAATGAGCAGCACCCGCTTTTCAGGCCGCGTGGCAAAGAGCGGATGGCGCAGCTCGCCGGTTGCCGGATCGAATATCTCAATGCGCCCGGTCAGCGACGCGAGCACGCTGGTGATCATTTTGGCATAGGGCCGCGCAGCCAGCGCTCGTTCCTGCGCCCGCCGCAGCTTTGCCGCCGAGACCATCTTCATGGCCTTGGTAATCTGCCGCGTGTTCTTCACGCTTCTGATGCGACGCCGTAGATCGAGTACGTTTGCCATTTCTTCAGTTCACAGTTCGTAGTTCACAGTTCGTAGTCCACAATTGATTGCCTGAACCAGTTCGCGATCGCTCAGGCCACTGTGAACTGTGAACTGAGAACTACGAACTGCAGTTACGCTTTTGCCGCCGCATCCAGCTCCGCAACGAAGTTCGCTTTGTACTCCTTGAGCGCCGCGTGCAACTTGCCGCGAAGGTCGTCGTCGAATTGCTTCTTCTTGGTCAGCTCTTCCATGAATGCAGTCTGCGCGTTGTCAAGATACTTGTAGAGGCCGTCCTCGAAGGCGCGAATGTCTGGGACCTTCAAATCGTCCAGATAGCCCTGCGTGCCGGCGAACAGAACCACCGCCTGTTGCTGCCAGGTGAGCGGATGGAACTGCGGCTGCTTGAGCAGTTCGGTGAGCCGCTGTCCGCGGTTCAATTGCTTCTGCGTCAGCGGGTCGAGATCGGAGCCGAACTGCGCAAACGCCGCCAGTTCGCGATACTGCGCCAGGTCAAGCTTGAGGGTGGAACCCACCTGCTTGACTGCCTTGATGGCCGCCGAGAAGCCTACGCGCGAAACCGAAAGGCCCACATTCACTGCTGGGCGCACGCCGGAGTTGAACAGATCGGTTTCCAAAAAGATCTGCCCGTCGGTGATGGAAATGACGTTGGTGGGAATGTAGGCCGAGACGTCGCCAGCCTGGGTCTCGATGACCGGCAGAGCGGTCAGCGATCCGCCGCCCCTCTCGTCGCTCAGCTTGGACGAGCGCTCAAGCAACCGGGAGTGCAGATAGAAGACATCGCCGGGATAAGCTTCGCGGCCCGGCGGGCGGCGAAGCAGCAGCGAAATCTCGCGGTAAGCCATGGCATGCTTGGAAAGATCGTCGTACATGACCAGGGCATGGCGGCCGGAATCGCGGAAAAACTCGCCAATCGCGGTTGCCGCATAGGGAGCGATATAAAGCATGGGAGCCGGCTCAGAGGCGGAGGCGGCGACGACCACGGTGTGGCCCATTGCGCCCGCTTCGGTTAGGGTTTGCACCACCTGGGCAATGGAAGAACGCTTTTGCCCGATGGCGCAGTAGATGCAGATCAGATCGTTCTTGGCGTTGTTGATGATGGTGTCGAGCAGTACGGCGGTCTTGCCGGTCTGGCGATCTCCGATGATGAGTTCGCGCTGGCCGCGCCCAATGGGAATCATCGAATCGATTGCCTTGAGACCGGTGGCCATGGGTTCGCGCACGGGCTGGCGGTCAATGATGCCCGGCGCCAGGCGCTCGATGGGAAGCGAGGAAGTGGAGACGATGGGCCCTTTGTCGTCGATGGGCTGGCCCAGCGCGTTTACCACGCGGCCAATCATTCCTTCACCCACAGGCACACTGAGAATCGTCCCGGTTCGCTTGACCTCGTTGCCTTCGCTCAGCTCCGTGTAGTCGCCAAGAATCACGGCGCCCACCTGGTCTTCCTCGAGGCTCAGGGCCAGTCCGGAAATGCCGTGCGGAAAGCTAAGCAACTCGCCTGCCATAACCTTGTCCAGGCCATGCAGGCGGGCAATGCCGTCCCCCAGCGTTGTAATGGTCCCGACTTCGTCTACCTGGACCTTGGAGTCGTAGTTCGCGATCTGCTCGCGAAGAAGTTGCGTAATCTCGTCTGCCTTGATCTGAGCCATTGCTTTCCTTAAAGTTCGCAGTTCACAGTTCTTAGTTCACAGTTTTCAGTTCAAAGTTCCTGGTTCACATTCCTGCTATCAGCTTTCCGTTCACC
>Ga0302319_10003451_pt1 | contig 33092 bp, 24 predicted proteins | sample Bog_T0_2_FD_203319 | JGI IMG/M metagenome (GOLD analysis project Ga0302319, IMG submission 203319) | Peat permafrost microbial communities from Stordalen Mire near Abisko, Sweden - Bog_T0_2 | ecosystem: Environmental > Terrestrial > Soil > Wetlands > Peat | place: Sweden: Abisko, Stordalen Mire... | reverse complement strand
GCTGGGTTCCATTCTGGTCATCTGGGTCAGCCGCACCACCTGGGAGCGGGTGGATCATTTGCAACGGGAATTTGCCGGGCTCAAGGCAAAGGACTTCTATCTCGCCGTTCACATGAAGAACGAAATACAGCGTTTAAACGACGCCCTGCTTCGCTACCGTCTTCGCGGCGAACCCAACGACTACGATCAGTTCTACAAGGGTTCACGGGAATTGACGCAGTGGTTTGAGGCCAACCGGACCAATGCCGTCACCCCCTTGGAACGCGAATTCTTCAAGCGGATGGCCGGCGCCTACAACGCGTACCTGACGGACAGCACCAATCTGCTCACTGCCCGCATCGGCTTTCTCGAATCCAAAGCCGTGGCCTTCCCCACCAGCTACGAACAGGTGCAAAAACAGTCCCAACACCTGCTGGATTTGTGCGACGCATTCATCCGCGACCAGAGCTCGGCCTTTGACAGTTTTCTCCAGGAATCGAACCGCACGCTGACCACCTTCCAGCGGCTCCTCAAGCTTTCGGTGGCGCTGCTGCTGGCGTTGATCGTGGCGCTGGCCGCGCTGGTTTATCGTGGTGCCATCACGCCGCTCCGCCTGCGGCTGACCGAAAGCCAGGCCACCATTGTGCGGCAGGAAAAACTCGCCTCGCTGGGCGCGCTCGCAGCCGGCGTCGCCCACGAAATCCGCAATCCGCTCACGGCCATCAAATTCCGGCTCTACAGCCTGAAAAAATCCCTGCCGGACGACATGGCGGACAGCGAAGACGCGGTGGTGATTGGCAATGAAATCAACCGACTGGAACGCATCGTTCAGGACTTCCTCCAGTTCGCGCGGCCTTCCGAACCGAACCTGATTACCATCCCGACCCAGCGAATTTTACAGGAAGTGCATGATTTGCTGAAACCACAATTGGAAAAGGCCTCGATTCAATTGACGCTGGAAACCTCCGATCCGGTCTGGGTGCGCGCCGATACCCAGCAAATCAAACAGGTTCTGATCAACCTGATCCAGAATTCCGCGGACAGCATCGGACAGGACGGGGCCATCACCCTTCGAGCACACAACGGGACGGGTGATTTCGCGATCATGGAAGTGGCCGACAACGGCAAGGGAATGGCGTCCGAGGTTCAGGAACGGCTGTTTGACCCGTTCTTCACCACCAAGGAAGGCGGAACGGGACTGGGGCTTCCCATCGCGGCGCGCATCGTCGAAAAACATGGCGGTGAACTCCGCTATCAAACCCAACTCAACCGTGGTACCACCTTTGCCATCGTTTTACCGCGGGTCAGCGAACATGAAACCTAGAATTTTGTTGATTGAAGATAATGCCAGCACCGCCGCCTCGCTCCAAAAGGTGTTGCGGGAGGAGGATTACGACGTGGAAATCGCCAGCCGGGGCGATGTCGGCCTGGAACAGGCATTCCGGGAACAATACCACGTGGTCATCACGGATTTGCGCCTGCCCGGATTGGGCGGGTTGGATCTGGTGGCGCAACTTCATGCCGCCAAACCAAAGCAGCCCATCATCCTGATGACCGCCCATGGCACGACCGAAACGGCCATCGAAGCAACCAAGCTGGGCGCGTGTGATTACCTGCTTAAACCGTTTGAAGCCGATGAGCTGCTTGATTTGGTCGCCTCGGCCGTCGCCAGCAGCCGGTTGATGTCCGAACCCGTGGCCATGGGCGAAGCCCGCATGAACCGCTCGGCCATCATCGGCCAGAGCCGCGCCATGCAGTCGATTTACAAGGAAATCGGCCGCGTCGCCGCCACGCCGACCACCGTCTTGATCCGCGGCGCCACCGGCACCGGCAAGGAGCTCATCGCGCGCGCCATTTATCAGCACAGCGATCGCATGGACAAGCCGTTCATCGCGGTGAACTGCGCGGCGATCCCAGATACGTTGCTGGAAAGCGAACTGTTCGGCTACGAACGCGGCGCGTTCACCGGCGCCCAGGGCCGCCGCATCGGCCGCTTTGAACAGGCGCAGGGGGGGACCATTTTTCTTGATGAAATCGGCGACCTGAACGCAAATACGCAGGGCAAGTTGCTGCGCGTGCTCCAGGAACACACCATCCAAAGGCTTGGCAGTGAAGCCGACATTCCGGTGGACGTCAGGGTGCTGGCGGCGACCCACCGGGATCTGGAAACCGCGATCAAGGGAAGGGAATTTCGGGAGGATTTGTTCTACCGGTTGAGTGTCGTTACCATCGCCCTGCCGCCGCTAAGCCAGCGCACCGAAGACATTCCGGAACTGGTCAAATATTTTATCCATCGCTATGGCAAGGAGCTCGGCCTCGACTCCCCGTCCATCCAACCCGAAGCCATTGCCTTCCTGCAAAGCCAGCCGTGGCCCGGCAATGTGCGTGAATTGGAAAACGTTGTCCGGCAGACCTTGCTGTTCGCCCGGCCGTTCGGCATCAGCCTCGAGCATGCCCAGCGGGTGCTGGCCAAAACCCGGAAGCCGACTGAGGCCAGCCAGCAAAACCATGCCGCCTACATCGCCGAATTGCTGAACCGCGCGCAAAGTGGCGACATCCCTGACGCTTACGCGCGCATGATTGCGGATCTGGAACCGGAACTGTTCAAGCAAGCCATTCAACTGGCGCAAGGCAATCAATCTAAAGCCGCCCGCTGGCTGGGGGTCAGCCGGATGAAAATCCGGGAGAAGCTGCTTCAGTTTGGATTGTCTCCCCAGCCTGACGAATAGAAAACTCATCCACGGAGCGACCGGGGTTGGCAGGATTTATTCCATCACTGGTTTCAATTGTTCCACTCCATTGCCCGGGGCAATTTTGATTTCCCACAAAAGTCTTCATTTATCGTGATTTTCGCGCGAGGCACGGAACTTGCCAATGGCACAGCCGACCGTCGATGGGGTACCGGTGCGCGATGGTTGTCCGCCAGAACGTAAAAGCCGCCGAGGCACGGCAACCGGAAACGGTCCGTTGAAGAGTCAAACATTCACTGCAGAGAGAAACGGAACAACGATGACAATCAATCACATGAAAAAAATCATTTCCCTTTTGGCCGTAACGCTTCTCGCCGGGTGCGGACACAATTCCACCGAAAATCAATCCGGCCCGGTTAACCCACCAGCGGGCGAACCGGCGTCAAATTCCACCGAAACCAGCTCCGCCGGCGTCAGCGTGGCATCCAACAGCAGTCCCATTATTGAAACGGTCACAAATAATCCAGCGACCAATTTCAAGGTGCTGGACACCAACAGCCCTGCCGTCACAAACCAATCTTCAGGCAACTAAACCTGACGTTGAACAATTTTTTTGGAACCCCAGCAACTCCTGATGTCGTCCCGCCGGCAGGCGGCGAAATTAGCACGGCATCGATGCCTGAGGCTGGTTCCCAACAACCAATAACGCCAGGAATTATGCTGTTCGCAAAACCCGACGTTCGTATTGCGCAATCTGCTGATAGCAAGCCGCTTGGTGCGGAATCGTCAATGCGCGTGCGGGATTCCCGTCACAGTGTGCGGACCCGCCATATTCGTGGCAGGATGACAAAATTCATTTTCGCCGCTGTGCTGGCTTTCCCGTTGGGCACCCAAGGGGCAAATTATTACGTCACGCAGTCCGGTGCCGGTTCCGGCAGCGGGACGAGCCTGGCAAATGCCTGGTCGGTTTCAACCTTTAATGCCAGCAGCGCGCCCGCAGCCGGTGACAGCGTCTTTTTCTCCGGCGCCATCACTTCAACCGTCACCCCGATAAAGAGCGGTTCGAGTGGAAACCCGATCACGCTGGACTATTCGGCGGCCACGCTCAATACGGCCAGCCCACGGATACAAATCTCTTCCAAAAGTTTTCTGAACATTCTGGGCGGGGTGATGGGCGCCGGCGATGGGACCATGATCGATTTCAACAATCAAACCTCCCATGATGTCTTTATTGCCAACTGGAACTGCACGAACACGCCCGGCAGCCTGGCCGGCTTTGTCCATGGGTGGGCGTGTTACAACCTGACCGTCTCGAACTGCATCTGCCTGGGATACGAGCAATTGTATTTCGGCGCCACCACCAACAGCCATGACGTGACCATCATCAACAACAAGATTGTCGGCAGCACGAACATCATCGACCAGACAGATCTGATTTTCATCGGGGACGAACAAAATGTCCTGATTCAGGGGAACTACCTGCAGCAAAACGCCCCCGGAGACCAGGCCAGCGGCCGGCATAATGACTGCATCCAGACGTTTCAAGGCGGTGAGTCCGCCAGCGGCGCGCCTTCGGGCTGGGTCGTGCGCTACAATTGGATTGAGCAAAACGATGTGGGCGGTGATGGTTCCATTTCCTTCATGATGATGGAGAACATGGCCGGCAGCGGCCCGACCGACGCCTGCGATATTTATGGGAACGTGTTCATGTTTGCCTTGGGAGCGAAGTTCAGCGGTAATGGAGTTGCTTTCGACAGTAATAACAGCGGCGCCGTGGTCCGTTTCTATAACAACACGGTGATCAATCACGCGTCTTCCGGTGGCGGTTCTCCGGGCGGTCCCACAGGGTTCCTGTCTCCAGGAAATCTATACGCGGAAAACAATCTCTTTGAAGCCGACTCCGGAAACAGCGGCCCGCTGGTGAACTGGACATTCGCAATTCAAAAATCGGACTACAATCGCTTCTACCAGTACGGTTCTCCTGGTTCGACCTATACCGGCGCACATGGAGCAGCGAACTCCAATCCGTTGTTCACGGATTATGTGAACAACAATCTGAGTCTGCAATCGTCCAGCCCATGCATTGGAACCGGTGACAACACGATTGGCAGCACCTACAGCCAGGGTATCGCTCCCGGTGCCACCTGGCCTAATCCGGCATTGGCGACCCGGACCGGAGCATGGGATGTCGGGGCCTATGTCTATGTTGGCGGAAGCACCAACCCGGTCGTTTCGGTTTCACCCGGCTCCATTAATTTCGGCGCGGTACCGGTGGGAGTGACCAGCAACCTGAGTTTCACGGTGCAAAACGCCGGGGGCGGCATGCTCGCCGGCACGGCCAGTGTGGGGGCGCCCTTCCGCATCACCTCGGGGGGAAATTATAGTTTGGGAGCCAATCAAAGTCAGACGGTGACAGTGGTGTTTGCTCCAACGGTGGTGAGCAATTTTACGCAGAGTATCAGTTTTAGTGGCGTCAGCGGCGCCAGTGTGACCGTATTGGGAGGCGCGACGAATGCCACCACAGCGATTGGACCGACCCCGTTTATCATCGCCGAAAAAGTGACGGCCAGCATAGCCAACCCCATCACCTTGCAGTTCACAACCAACCTGGCATCTGCAAACTGGCAGACCATTGGCACGTTTACCGGATCAATGAACCTGTCCTTTACCAACACGCCCGCGGTCTTTTTCCGGGGCATTTGCAGCAACCTCACCGGGTCGGTTACGCTGACCTGGCCGAAGAGCACAGACTCTTCCGTAATGGGTTACGGGGTTAATTATGGTGTGACCAGCGGTACCTATACCTATTTGATGGATGCTGGCAATGCGACCAATGCAACGATTGCCAACTTGACCGCCGGCGTCACCTATTACTTTTCCGTCAATACGTATAATGTCTTGTGGCAGATAAAACCATACTTGAGGGAAACAAGCGCCCTGCCCCAAACTGCCAATTATTCACTGAATATCGGGAACCCCTGACAACCCGAACTCATTCCGATCAAATTGTGCGGCTGGCAACCGGCACATCTCCAAACATCAAGGGAAAGGCAACTCCTGATAGTGGTGGCTGGGGGCGGAATCGAACCGCCGACACAAGGATTTTCAGTCCTCTGCTCTACCAACTGAGCTACCCAGCCTTTGATTGCAAACGCATATTCAACTTGGCCAACGACGGCTTGGCAAGACGGAATTCAACATGCAATCCTCGTAGGGGGCGAACCCGTCGATGTTTTTGGGTTGAACGCGAAAAATTGAGGCGAAAGCATTCAGTTACCCAGGATTCCTCCACGGGAAAGTTCCAAACCAGTCCGGTAACCGAACTATCGCCAATGACCCTGCCGCCGGTACCAACCGTGCTCGCCTCGTCCCCAATAACCGCCCACCCAAACGGCATGTGGATAGGGCGGATAACCCCAATAACCAGCCCGCCAAACCCATCGGCCGTTCCACACCCATTCGCCACCAATCCACACATAGCCCGGTCCGGGCGCAAGCACCACCGTTTCCGCCGGGGGCGGTGGCGGCGTTTCTGTGATGACAGTGGTGGTTTGACCGGCTCCATCGTCGCCAGCCAGGTTTGGCGTGTTGATCATGAAATTAATCACGTTCTCGCTGACACCGGCGTTGTGCAACACAATGATATCAGCCGCGCTGAGATGGAAAACAGTGTGGGAATTGCGAATCTGACTGATGATAATGTCATCACCTACATTCGCCTCAGCCAGCGCCTTGATGTCCGACAGGCTCAACGGCTGCCCCCGCTGCACGCGCACATAAGTCTGGGGCGCCTGGGCCCGCAGTTCCGCCGCCTGCTCCTGATCGATGGAATTGCCAATCGCGCCCCCGGTCAGCGCGCCCGCCGCCGCGCCAATCAAGGCGCCCGCGCCGCCGTTTCGGGGACCCCCAATCGCCGCGCCGGCAATGGCCCCCATCGCCCCGCCAATCAATGCGCCGGACGCCGTGTTGTTCGGCTCTCCGTTGGGATACTGGCATCCCGTCAACACCACCGCCGAAACTGCGGTTGCAAAAGTCAGGATTTTCAATTTAATTTTCATGTTAAGTTGATTTAACCGTTTTAACCATTCGGTTACTTGGACAAGTAAGGATGCTCCTCATTCAAAAAATATCAATCCGAAACGGTCGCGCGTTTACGCCCGGGGATGCGCCGCGTCGTAAGCTTTTTTCAACCGCTCGGTCGTCACGTGCGTGTAGATCTGCGTTGTGACCAGGTGGGCGTGGCCCAGCAATTCCTGCACGCTTCGCAAATCCGCGCCGGCGTCCAGCAAATGGGTGGCATAACTGTGCCGCAACTTGTGCGGCGTGAGGCTGGGATCAAGCCCGGCGATGACCAGATATTGCTTCAAGCGGCGGGACAATTGCAGCGGGTTGAGCGGCGCCGCCTTCCGGGTCTCCGCGAAAAAAACCGGGGCTGAACCGGACGGCGGCTGGTTCAAAGTGGCCCAATAATTTTGGATGGTCTTCAATGCCGGGTCGCCAATCGGCACGAGCCGCTCCTTTTTGCCCTTGCCGCGCACCCGCACCAGTTGCTCGTTCCCATCAATGTCATCCACGCGCAAACCGCACAACTCGCTTACGCGCAAACCGCACGAATAAATCGTCTCCAGCACCGCCACGTCCCGCAGGCACACCACGGCGGAAATGGGCCGGCCGGGACCCTTCCTTTGACCCTGGCTCTCCAGCAGCTTCACGGGCGCGGCCAACAAATCGAGGATTTGCTGGCGCGTCAGGTACTTCGGCAAACGCCGGCCGGCTTTGGGCAGCGCCAGATTCTTGATGGGCAGGACCGCCACCGCGCCCTGACGCATGAGAAATTTGTAAAACGTCCGCAAGGCGGAAAACCGAAGCTGCGTCGCCGCCCGGCTTAAATTGTGCCGCCCCAGATACCGCAAATAATTGCGGAAATCGTCCCGCTGCAATTTTTCCCAGGCGATTGCCGGCGGCTCCGCCGCGGATTGATCCGCGAGGACGGACGAACCTTCCTCGTGACGCCAGCGGACAAATTCATTCAACGCATCGCGGTAATTTCGTTGCGTGTAAACCGACGCGCCGCGGTCCGTCGCCAGATGCGCGAGGAATTTGTGAATCCACCGGTCATCGGCGGCGGGCCTGGCTTGGGCGGGCACGGTCATTTTAACTCGTCCTGAACCTCGACTTCCCGCGGCGGAAAATCAAACGTGACCTTGCCCTTGTCATCCATGACGAGGTAGGCCGGGAACGGTTTTCCCGCCTTGGAAATGAACTTGTCGAGCAAATCCGTCTTGCGCGCGGTCAGTAATTTCTGCGCCTGCGCCGGATCGATCGGCTGCTGCAAGATCTCCCGGCCGATTTTGAACCGGCATGGCCGGGCGTCCGACTGCGATTTCTCGCAAAGATAGCCCGCCGGCGTTTCGAAAACTTTTCCGCCGCATTTCGGGCACTGGCCGATCGGCTCCTTGCCGGTGAAATCAATTTTCGGCTGCGGCTCCTTGGGCGCACCGGCCTTGCCCCGGCCCTTCGCCTCCCGCGGCGGAAATTCAAACGCCGTGCCGCCATCCTTGACCACCAGGAACGCCTTGAACGCGCGGTTGTTTTTCTTGGAGACGAATTTTGTCAGCAAATCCGTTTTACCTTCCGCGAGCAGTTTCTTGACCTGCTCCGGCGAAATCTCCTGCTGCAGGATGATCTTGCCGGTGCGGAACGTGCAGGTCTTCTCCGCGCCCGTCGCCTTCTCGCAGATGTAATTCATCCCGGCATCGAACACCCGCGCGCCGCACTTGGGACACTTGCCCAGCGGCTCCTTGCCGGTGAAATCCACCGGTGCGGCCGCCTCGCCGTTTTCGTTTTTCTGGTCATTGCCAAAATCAAATTCCACCTTGAACTCGGCGTTCATTTTCAGCACGGCCGTGAACGGAAATCCCTTCTTACTGCGGAAGTTCTGCAACGGACCGACCTGTTTCTCCGCGATGAGCTTTTCCACCTCCTCCATCTCGAACATCCGGCCGCAGAGCGTCTTCCAGATCGAAAAATCGCACTTTTCATTCACGCACTGGAAATGCTTGTACCGTTCGTGAATCTCGCCACCGCACTTCGGACAGGGCGTTTTCAGCACGCCAAAATCGCCCGGGATCGTGTTCTCCTCGAATTTTTTGGCGCGCTCGACGATGTGCCGCGTCATGTCGGCAATTTCCGACATGAATTCGCCGCGGCTTTTTTGCCGGCGCTGGATCTGGTGCAGCTTGAACTCCCAATCGCCGGTCAGCTCCGGCTTGGTCAATTCCGGAATGCCCAGGCCGTTCAACAGCTCCATCAACGAAAACGCCTTGGCCGTCGCCTGCAATTCGCGGCCGTTGCGATGGATGTAATCCTCATAGATCAAGCCTTCGATGGTCGCCGCGCGCGTGGCCGGCGTGCCCAGCCCCTTCTCGCGCATCGCCTCGCGCAACTCATCGTCCTCCACCAGCTTGCCCGCGCCTTCCATCGCGCTCAACAGCGTCGCTTCCGTGTGGCGCGGCGGCGGCTTGGTAACGTTTGGCTTCACCTCGATGGTGGTGGTCTGGACCGTTTCACCCGGCTTCACCGGCGCCAGATTCGCGGCATCCTCGCTCTGCGCTTCCTTGCCATAAACCGTCAACCAGCCGGGCGTCACCAGCACCTTGCCCGCGCTCTTGAACGGCTCGCTCTCGACGCGGGTGATGCGCGTGGTTTCGAGAAATTCGGCGGCGGGATAGAAAATCGCCAGAAACCGCTTTGTCACCATGTCGTAAAGTTTCTGCTCCGGTTCTGACAGGCCTTTCGGCGTTTGCGTCGTGGGAATGATCGCAAAATGGTCTGAAATCTTGGCATTGTTGAAAATCCGCTTGTTCGGGCGCACCCAGTCCTGCTCAAGGATTTGCGCGGCAAAGCTTGTAAAGCGGTTTATGAAGGCGGTCCCGACGCCGGGCGCATGGCCGGACAACATCTCCAACGTTTTCTTCACCGTGCCGATGTAATCCTCCGGCAATGCCCGCGAATCTGTTCTCGGATAGGTCAGCACCTTGTGCCGTTCGTAAAGCGCCTGCGCCAGGCCCAGCGTATTCTTGGCGCTGAAACCGAATCGCGAATTCGCATCCCGCTGCAAACTGGTCAAATCGTAAAGCAACGGCGACAGCGAGGTGCTCGGCTTGCTTTCCTCGGTGACGATGCCCGGTTTGCCCTGGCATTTATCCCGGATGGCTTCCGCCCGCGACTGCTCCCAGATGCGCTCGGGTTTGAGCTGGTCGTCGCCATCCTTGGCGTCGGACCTGGAAAAACTTTCATCGAACCAGCGCCCCGCGTACTGCCCCGCCGCGGCGTCGAACGTGCCCAGGACCTCCCAAAAATCGCGCGACACGAACTTGCGGATCTTCGCCTCGCGCTCGACCACGATGGCCAGCGTCGGCGTCTGGACCCGGCCAACGGTCGTCTTGAAAAAGCCGCCCAGCTTGGAATTGAACGCCGTCATCGCGCGGGTCCCGTTGATGCCGACGAGCCAGTCGGCTTCCGACCGGCTGTAAGCCGCGTCAGCCAGGGGCAGCATGTCCTTGTCCTCGCGCAGTTGGGCAAACCCCTCGCGAATGGCCGCCGGCGTCATGGATTGCAGCCAGAGCCGCTTGATGGGCTGCTTCGCCTTCGTAAATTTGATGATGTTGCGGAAAATCAATTCCCCTTCACGCCCGGCGTCGCAGGCGTTGATGAGCGCGTCCACGTCGGCGCGTTTGATCAATTTTTTAAGGACCCTGAGCCGCGGCTCGCTTTTCTCAATCGGCAGCAGGTCAAAGTGCGGCGGGATGACCGGAAGGCATTTGAACGTCCATTTGCCGCGCGCCGCTTCGACGCCTTCCGGCGGAACGATCGTGAGCAGATGGCCGACCGCCGATGAGACGACATACTGGTCGCTCTCGTAGTAATCTTCAACTTTCTTGAAACCGCCGAGCGCCTTGGCGATGTCGCCGGCGACCGACGGTTTCTCCGCAATGATAAGTGACTTGCCCATTTGTTGGGCGGCAAGCTCGCGGAGAATAACGCCTTTGTCAACATCCGCGCAATTGACCCGGACAAATAATCCGACAGAAAACCGCTCCGGCCTTCCTCGTCGGAGACTGGCGCGAGTGCCATCACCACAATTGACAGAAACAATTAGTTCTGCCGACAATGACCAAAATTCAAATTCGCCTGACCATGTCCAGCCAAGCCATCTCAACCGATTCGTTGCTTCAGGAGACGCGCACCTTCCCGCCGCCGCCCGAATTCGTCCGGCGCGCGCACCTCAACGCCACGCAATTCCGCGCCCTGTACGAACGCTCGATTCGCGAGCCCGACACGTTCTGGCTGGAACAGGCCGGTGCGCTGGAATGGTTCAAGCCACCCACCATCGCCCGAAAATTCACCTGGGACACCGACGCGCGAAACATCCGGCATACCTGGTTTGAGGATGGCCGGCTCAACGTCACCGTCAACTGTCTGGACCGCCATTTAAAAACCAAAACCCGCGATAAAACCGCCATTATCTGGCAGGGCGAGCCGGAGGCGGAGGTAAAAAAAATCACCTATGCGGAACTGCACGCCGAGGTCTGTAAATTCGCCAACGCCTTGAAATCGCTGGGCATTCGGAAGGGCGACCGGGTCGCGATTTACATGCCGATGGTCCCCGAAGCGGCCGTCGCCCTGCTCGCCTGCGCCCGCATCGGCGCGATTCATTCGGTCGTTTTTGGCGGGTTCAGCGCGGATTCACTGGCCGACCGCATCAACGATTCCACATGCAAAGCGCTCATCACCGCCAACGCGTCATTGCGCGGCGGCAAAAGTATTCCCCTCAAGGCCATCGCCGATGAAGCGTTGCAGAAGACACCGAGCATCGAAAAGGTCGTCGTCATCAAACGGAACGATGAACCGTGCAATTTTATCCCCAACCGTGATGTTTGGTATCACGATTTGAGGGCAAAGGCGTCGGCGGATTGTCCGCCGGAGCCGATGAATGCGGAGGATTATCTGTTCATCCTCTACACCTCCGGCTCGACCGGCAAACCCAAGGGCGTCGTCCATAGCACCGCCGGCTATCTTTTGTGGACTGCGCTGACGCACAAATACGTTTTCGACATTCACGACGACGACGTCTATTTCTGCACGGCCGACATCGGCTGGGTGACGGGCCACAGCTACGTGGTTTATGGCCCGTTGTGCAATGGCGCGACGACGGTGATGTTCGAAGGCGTGCCGACGTGGCCGGATGCCGGACGATTCTGGAAAATCGCGGAGAAGTTCAAGGTCACCTCGTTTTACACCGCGCCCACGGCCATCCGCGCACTCATCCGGCTTGGCGAGGAATGGCCGGCCAAATATGATTTGAGTACATTGCGCGTGCTCGGCTCCGTGGGCGAACCCATCAATCCGGAAGCGTGGATGTGGTATCATAAGCACATTGGCAAAGGCCGTTGCCCGATTTCCGATACGTGGTGGCAGACCGAGACCGGCGGATTCATGATCACCCCCCTGCCGGGCGTTCACACGCTCAAACCCGGCAGCGCGAACCGTCCGTTCCTGGGCGTCGAGCCGGTGGTATTGCGCGACGACGGCACGGAATGCGCGCCGAACGAGGGCGGCAAGTTATGCATCAAGAAACCGTGGCCCGGGATGATGCGCACCACCTGGGGCGACCACGACCGTTTCATCAACACCTATTTCACGACCTACAAAAACATGTATTTCACCGGCGACGGCTGCCGGGTGGATGCCGATGGCGATTACTGGCTGATGGGCCGCGTGGACGACGTGGTGAACGTCTCCGGTCATCGCATCGGCACGGCGGAAGTCGAGAGCGCCCTGGTCAGCCATCCGAAGGTGGCCGAAGCCGCCGTCGCGCCCATGCCGCACGACATCAAAGGCCAGGCGCTCTACGCGTTCGTGACGCTCAAGGACGGCGTCGCCGAAAGTGAAGAATTGAAAAAAGAGCTCGCGCAGCACGTCCGCAAGGAAATCGGGGCGATTGCCGTGCCGGACAAGATTCAATTTGCGCCCGGCCTGCCCAAAACGCGCTCCGGCAAAATCATGCGCCGCATTCTCCGCAAGATTGCCGAGGACCAGACCGACCAGATCGGCGACATCACCACGCTGGCCGACTCGGCGGTGGTGGAGGCACTGGTAAAGGGGAAGCAATAATTTTGGAGTTGCGGTACGCGCCAGACGGATTTATCGCGAAGGCGCAAAGTCGCAGAGCGACGTGATGACAATAGCCCGGCATTTCAATGCCGGGTTGGTCGTGAAATCAATACAAGTCCCGGAGGGACGACAGAGGTTTGCCAGATGAAATGGAGGGACATGGTCGGGAACATTGCGGCGTTCGTTCTGCCGTCCCTGCGGAACTCGTGCTGATGCCAACGATGACCCGGCGTTGAAACGCCGGGCTATTGTCGGGTTGTCCCGTTGGGACGAGGTAGGGCGGGACAGTCCTCTGCCCGCCGAACGTCCGAATGCAAAGACCGGCGCGCACGGAGTGACGCGCCTACCAAACCCACATTCCGAATGCCGTTGGGATTCTTGGCCGGCCCATTTAACCCTGCAGGAAACTGGGACGCACCCGGTGCCGGTGCATCGAACTGCTTGCAGACTTCTGCAAATATCTTATAATCACGGTAATGAAACTTGCGCTGGCAGTTTTGGTCTACGTGCTGATTGGCGTCGTTTTGGGCGCGGGCATCTTGCTGGCGGTCGCCGGCAAGCCGTGGTTCCTGATCGCCGCCTTCATTGCCTACGTGGTCGCGTTCGGCAAAATCGGCTGCATGACCCATTGAACCGGGGTCTGGCGTTTGGTGTCTGGGTTCTTGGGAAAAGCAGCATCTACCGTCAGACCGCCCCAAATCCTGGACCCTGGACCCCAGACCCAATTTCGCTCTTACGGCACGGGAAATCTCTGCTGCATCGCGCCCTGGATTTGTGACCACGGAAGGCAATTGATTCCCTTTGCGCCCGCCGCCACGCCGGTCGCATAAGCCGTCGAGGCCGAGGTTCCCTGCACCACATAAGCCTGGCTGCCGAGATAAACCACGCTCGTGCCCGGCAACGCCATGTCCACAAAACTTCCGTAGTTTGCGTAGGAAGCCAGTTGTCCCGGCGAACCCAGCGCGGTCACGGCATTCACGCCCGGAATGGCTGCGGGATAGGTCGGGGTATTGACAGGCTGATTGCCCGCCGCCGCAAACACCGGAATCCCTTGGGCGAGCGCCTGTTGGATCACATTGTCGAGAATGGCACTGTCAGCCGTGCCACCGAGACTCAGGTTGAGCACCGTCGCACCGTTGTCAACCGCCGCCTGCACGCCAAGCGCGACGTTCCAGCTCGTCGTCGTTTCACTCGAGTCATAAACCACCACCGACAAGACTCTAACCTTGCTGCCACCGGGGCTGCCGCTGGTGTTCTGTTGGGAAACCCCGCGCAAAACGGTTTGCGCCATCGCCGTGCCGTGGGTGATGTCGGTCGAACTGGTCGCCACGTCACCCACCACTGAAATCGGTTTCAGCATGAACGGATCGAGCTGGCTGCCGAGCGATTGCACCGACGTGTCAATCAGGCCCACCACGGGGCTACACGGGTCATTTGGCGTTGAAGGATCCAGCGTCAACGAGAGGGGGCCGACCGGCGCATTGGCAATCGCCTGCGGCGTCGGGGGCGGATCGTAAACATAATTGTAATCCACCGCCTCCACATCGGGATCCGTTTGCAGTTGCGCCAGCGCGGCGTCCGTCGCGGCGGCATCGGCGAACTGGAGCCGGTAAATGCCGAGTTTGGCGTCGTGCCCGATCACCTTGGCGCCGAGCGCCTTCGCGAGCGCGTTAATGTCCACGCCCGGCTTGAGCTTCAGGAGCAATTCATCCGGCACATGCCGGGCCGTCACTGACCGGGGCGCGCGCACCCGCTGCGTGGCGTTTTGCATCTTGGTGGTGAACACGTAGAGATGGGGCGCGGCATTGGTCTGCGGGACGAGGGCGAAATTGAGATCGCCGAACAGCATCCGCAATGCGTCTCCGGTTGGCAGATTTTTGAATTTCGTGGAGGCGCTGTGCGATGTGCCCGGCTCGACATAGACCTGCCAGCCGGTCTGGGCGGTGATTTGTTGCAACAGCTGGGACAGGCTCAGTAAACGCACATCCGCATCCACCCGGTCGGCGGCCCGGTGCCAGACAATCGAGTTCGTCTGTGCGCCCGCGCTGAAGTTAAACGCAAGCCACAGGACAAGAAGCGCCACCAGTGTTCTCATTTACGATTTACGATGCACGATTTACGACTCTCCCACGATTTCCCCGCGGCGCGTAAATCTCAAATCGTAAATCATAAATTACTTCGTCACGGTCTTCACCCACGCCTGGTTGTCGATATACCATTGGATGGTTTCACGAATACCCTGTTCAAACTTGTGTGCCGGCGTCCACCCAAGCTCGCGCTGAATCCGGGAGGCGTCAATGGCGTAACGCCGGTCATGGCCGGGACGGTCCTGGACAAAGGAAATGAGCTGGCGCGAACGGCCGCCCAGCTTGGGCGCCAGATCGTCAATGATGTCGCAAATCAGCTCCACAATGCGGAGGTTGGCCCATTCGTTGTGGCCGCCCACATTGTAGGTCTCGCCAGTCTTTCCGCACGTCAACACCAGCCAGAGCGCTCCCGCATGGTCGCGCACGTAAAGCCAGTCGCGGACGTTCAAGCCGTCGCCATAAACGGGGACCGGCTTGCGCGCGAGGACGCTTTGAATGACGACCGGAATCAGCTTTTCGGGAAATTGATACGGGCCGTAATTGTTCGAGCAATTGGTGATGACCGTGGGCAGGCCGTAGGTGTGATGATACGCGCGCACCAGCATGTCGCTGCCGGCCTTGCTGGCCGAGTAAGGCGAGTTGGGCGCGTACGCCGTCGTCTCCGTGAAGAAACCCGTCGGACCCAGCGAACCATAAACTTCATCGGTGGAGACGTGGTGGAACCGTTTGTCTGACAAACGGTCACCCCAAATCGCGCGGCAGGCCTCGAGCAAATTGAAGGTGCCGACGACGTTGGTATGAACGAAATCGCCCGGCCCGGTGATGGACCGGTCCACGTGCGATTCGGCTGCCAGGTGCATGACATGGGTGATGCCGTGTTGCTTGACAACGCGAAGGACGGCGGCTTTGTCGCGCAAATCCACCTTTTCAAAGATGTATTTGGGATGGCGCGCGACCTTTTCCAGATTCTCCAAATGCCCGGCGTAGGTCAGGCAATCCAGATTCACCAGCCGCGCAACCTCCGGACGGTCAATGACGTGCTGGACCACATTGGACCCGATAAACCCCGCACCGCCGGTGATCAACAAGTTCATTTTGCTTGGCCACAGATTGACACAGATAAACCACGGATAAAAATGAAATATGCCGTTGAATAAAATCTGTGAAAATCTGCGTGCATCTGTGGCTTAATTTTCCGGTTTCCAATTTCTCAGCGAATCTTCGATGGCTTCGACCACGGGCCGGATTTTTACGCCGGCGGCCAGCAGCTTTGACACATCGAGCACGCAATTGGAACGCGGCGTCTTGGCCGCCTGCTGATAAAACTCCGCATCGTTCAGCCAGAACTCAAACCGTTTTCCCGGTTTCAAAACCTTTTCAAGCAAACCCACCACCTGCCGGGTCGTGACAAAGCCCGGATTGGACACGTTGTAAGTGCCGACCGGCGCGCGGCGTTCCCACAAGTCCAGGCACGCCCGCACAAAATCGCCGCGATGTGAAATCGAGTTCACATTGTCATACACCTTGTGGTAGCGCTGCACCTTGCTCAGGTAATTGCGCGCGCTGTCGAATTCATCGAATGGAATCCGCAGCCGCCAGATGTAGCCTTGCCCGACACCGGCGGCAGCTTCCTCCCCCAGCGCCTTGCTGCCGCTGTAAAAACTGCACGGGGGATCGCGAAAGGTGAAATTCGGCGGGTCGGTTTCCGTGAAACCGTGAATGGCCCCTGGCGATTGCTCGGCGAGGGAGCGGAGGTCGGGCCGGGTCAGATCCTTTTCCGCGCGCGTCTGCCCGTTCAGCGTGACTTTCGCTCCGGAAAAAATACAGCCGGATGAAACGTGTCCCCACGGGATGGCGCAGGCCGCACAGGCATGGGCAATGGTTTGCGGTAACAGCGCGTTCCCCACCAGGGTATCGGCTTTGGCAGTTTCACAGGCATCCACGTTGGGCTTGCCGGTGTACCCGGCGGCATTGACCAGGAATTCGGGTTTGTGCTGTTGCAAATACCGCAGCAGGACATCGAAGCGGGTGTAATCCACTTCCTTTCGTGACAAGGGCTGAAAGGGCCGTTGGCGGCGTTGAAGCTCGCGCGCAAACGCCTGCCCGATATAACCGGATGCACCCAGGAGAAGAATCATGGCTCAAGGATGAAGTCGTCTGGCTTCCGCAACGACTTCGTTCAGATACCCGCGGTATTCGCAGTTCGGCATTTGCTTCGTGAGTTCCTCCAGTTGCGGCAATTTGAGAAAACCCCCGCGAAATGCGGCCTCCTCCGGGCAGCCGATTTTGAGACCGGCCCGTTTCTCAATCGCCTGCACGTAAGCCGAAGCGTCGTGCAGACTGCTGCTGGTGCCGGCGTCGAGCCACGCAAACCCGCGGCTGAGCCGGTGCACGTGCAGCTGGCCCCGCTCCAGATAGACGACATTCAGGTCGGAGATTTCCAACTCCCCGCGCGCGGAGGGCTTCAGCGATTTGGCGATGGCCACGACGTTTTGGTCGTAAAGGTAAAGACCCGGAACCGCGTAATCGCTTTTGGGCTGCGCGGGCTTTTCTTGAATGGAAATGGCCCGGCCGCCGGCGTCAAACTCCACCACACCATAGCGTTCCGGATCTTGAACATGATAACCGAAGATGGTCGCGCCGCTCTTGAACTCGGCAATCATGCGGTAAAACACCTCGCTGCCATAAAAAATATTGTCGCCCAATATCAGCGCCACGTTGTCCTGGCCGATGAACGATTCGGCAATCAGAAAGGCCTGGGCAATCCCCTGGGGTTTCGGCTGCTCGCGGTACTCCAGGGAAACGCCAAACCGGCTGCCATCCCCAAGCAATTGTTTGAACCGGGGCAAATCCTGCGGCGTGGAAATGAGGCACAACTCGCGAATGCCGCCCTCGAGCAGCGTCGTCAGCGGATAATACACCATCGGCTTGTCATAGACCGGCTGCAGCTGCTTGCTCGCGACCAGGGTGAGCGGATAAAGCCGCGATCCGGCGCCGCCGGCGAGAATGATGCCTTTCATTGATGGAAACGTAGTGCTTTTAACGCGTGATGAAAAGCTGAAGTTCGCGAACAAAAAAACTGCGTCCAAAAAGGAACGCAGTGTTGTTGCCAAAACTCATGGTCAGCTTGACAGGGCGCCTTCGGCGGTGGTTGTCTGGTTGAACACCAGCTTTCCGTCCCCAACGGTAACGAGAATCGGTTCGCCGCCGTGCAGGTTGCCCTTCAGAATTTCCTCGGCCAGCGGATCCTCGAGGAAACGCTCCACCGACCGGCGCATCGGACGTGCGCCGTACTGCGGGTCGTAACCCTTCTCGACGAGGAAATCCTTCGCCTTCGCGTCCAATTCGAGCCGGAGGTTTTTGTGGCGCAACCGTTCCAGGACCTTGTTGACCTCCAAATCCAGAATATGAATGAGGTCGGGTTTGGTGAACGAGCGGAAGACGATCACGTCGTCGAGCCGGTTCAGGAATTCGGGGCGAAACGTCTTCTTGGATTCGTCGAGGATCTTCTCGCGCATCTTCTCGTAGGTATTTTCGTCGGTTATGGGCGAAAAGCCGAGCGTGGATTGCCGGCGAATCAAATCCGAACCGACATTCGAGGTCATCAACACGATGGTGTTGCGGAAATTCACGACGCGGCCCACGTTGTCGGTCAGTTTTCCCTCTTCGAGAATCTGCAACAGCATGTTCCACACGTCCGGATGCGCCTTTTCGATTTCGTCGAACAACACGACGGAATACGGATTGCGCCGCACCTTTTCGGTGAGCTGGCCGCCCTCCTCGTAACCGACGTAACCCGGCGGCGAACCGATGAGCCGTGAGACGTTGAACTTCTCCATGTATTCGCTCATGTCCAGATGAATGAGCGACTTCGAATCGCCAAACATCTGCTCAGCCATGGTTTTGGCCAGCAGGGTCTTGCCCACGCCGGTCGGGCCGAGCAGCAAAAAGGTGCCGATGGGACGGCGCGGGTCCTTCAAATCCGCGCGTGACCGGCGCAGCGCCTTGCAAATGGCGGAAACAGCTTCGTTCTGGCCGACGACGACCTTTTCCATTTCCTGTTCGACCGTCAGCAGCCGCTGCATCTCCCCCTGCTCCATCCGTTGCAGCGGAATGCCCGTCCATTTTGAAATGACATGCAAAATGTCTTCCTCATCCACGACCACGTGCTTTTCCTCGCGCGCCGCGCGCCAATCACGCAACTGGGTTTCCAGTTTTTCCTTGGCCTGCTTTTCCTTGTCGCGCATTTGCGCGGCGCCTTCAAAATCCTGGTCCTTGATGGCGCGTTCCTTGCGGCCCTTGATGTCTTCAATCTCGGCCTCCATCGCCTTGATTTCCGGCGGGCGCGTCATGGTGCCGATGCGCGCGCGCGAACCGGCCTCATCCATCACGTCAATCGCCTTGTCCGGCAAAAACCGGTCGGTGATGTAGCGGTCGGACAGTTTCACGGACATCTCCACGGCCTTGTCTGTGAACTCGGCCTTGTGATGCTCCTCGTATTTGTGCCGGAGCCCCTTCAAAATCAGAATGGCTTCATCCACCGAGGGCGCCTCGACCTTCACGGCCTGAAAACGGCGTTCGAGCGCGGCGTCCTTCTCGATGTATTTGCGATATTCATTGAGCGTGGTGGCGCCAACGCACTGCATCTCGCCCCGGCTCAACGCCGGCTTGATGATGTTTGAAGCGTCCATCGTGCCTTCCGCCGAACCCGCGCCGACAATCGTGTGCAGTTCGTCGATGAACAAAATGATGTTCTTCGCGCGGCGGATTTCGTCCATCACCGCCTTGATGCGCTCTTCAAACTGGCCACGGTATTTCGTGCCCGCGACCATGAGCGCCAGGTCGAGCGTGACGACGCGCTTCTCGCGCAGCAGATCCGGCACGTTGCCCTTGGCAATTTCCTGCGCGAGCCCCTCGACAATGGCCGTCTTGCCCACGCCCGCCTCGCCGAGCAACACCGGATTGTTTTTCGTGCGCCGGCAAAGAATTTGAATGACGCGTTCGATTTCGTTTTTGCGGCCGATCACCGGGTCCATGTCGCCCTTGCGCGCAATTTCCGTCAGGTCGCGGCCGAATGCCTTCAGGGCGGGGGTTTTGACTTCACCCTTCTTCTCGTGCGCCTTTTCGGCCGCTTCGGGAATGGAGGTTTCCTCGCCGGTAAAATTCGGATCCAGTTCCTTTAAAATCTCCTGACGCGTCTGTTCGATGTCCACGTCGAGGCTGCGTAAAATCCGCGCGGCCACGCCATCGCCTTCGCGCAGCAACCCGAGCAAAATGTGCTCCGTGCCGATGTAGGTGTGGTTCAGGTTTTTGGCCTCCCGCTTCGCCAGGTCCAGCACCTTCTTGACGCGCGGCGTGTAGGGAATGTTGCCAATCATCTTCTGGTCGGGGCCGGTGCCCACCTGCTTCTCCACCTCCATGCGGACGGTTTCGAGGTCAAGCCCCATCTTCTGCAGCACGTTCACCGCCACGCCCTGGCCGAGCTTGATCAGGCCGAGCAACAGATGTTCCGTGCCGAGAAAGTTGTGGTTAAACCGGTCGGCTTCCTTCCGCGCCAGCGCGAGCACCTGCTGCGCGCGCGGCGTAAAATTACTCATGGCCTCATCGCTCATACTGGCTCTATTGTGCTACGAATTGGCGGGTTTGTCCAATCCTGCCCCGCCTTTTTTTGCGTTGGGACGGCTGACGTGTTTCAACCGGTCACGGACCATGTCCGCACGGAGCAAGTCGCGTTCCTCGGCCGACAGTTTGTCGGAATATTGCTTCTGCAAATGCGCCGGCTGCGTCAAAATAAACAGTTCGTCCACAGTCGGGCGCTCTTCGCCCGGAAACAGCCCCAAATCCACGCCCAATCGCATCAGCGACAGCAAATTCATGGTTTCCTTTGACGAAATGCTGTGTGCGTTGGCCAGGATGCCGTAGGCACGGCCGATATGGTTGAAAACCACCTTCGGCTTCTTCTCCAGCAGCGTTTGCCGGGCGTTTTCCTCGTGCTCGATGATTTGGGACAACACCTTGTCCAGACGCTCGACAATGGTCGTTTCATTTTCACCGAGCGTCATCTGATTGGAAACCTGAAACACGTTGCCCAACGCCTCCGTTCCTTCGCCGTAAAGGCCGCGCACAGCCAGACCGAGCTTGTTGACGGATTGGATGATGGGATTGATTTGCTCGGCCAGAACCAGTCCGGGCAGATGCAACATCGCGCTGACCCGCACGGCCGTGCCGAGATTCGTCGGGCAGGCCGTCAGATAGCCCAGGTCGTTGTTGAAGGCATAATCGAGCTTTTTCTCCAGCTCGGAATCCAGCTGATCAATCGCGCTCCACGCCTGCCGCAACTGCAGGCCCGGACGCAGCGCCTGCATCCGCAAATGATCCTCCTCGTTGATCATCACACAGAAACTTTCTTCGCGGTTGAAGACCAGGCCGCTGCCCGAACTTTTGGCGGCGTGCTCGCGACTGATGAGATGGCGCTCAACCAGAATTTGGCGGTCCAGCGTGGTGAGGTTGTCCATCACCTCGGAAAACGCGCCCTTCAACTCCGGCAGACTTTCGACGGCGGGACGAATCGTCTCCAGCACCTTCAACCGCTCCGGCTTTTTCGCCCAGCCGGGAAACGCCGCGTCCTTCAAATTACGCGCCAGCCGGACACGGCTGGACATGACAATCCGGTCATGCGGCCCGTGCCGGCGCGCCGTTTCGGCGGGAGAAACAAGAAATTCATCCAATTTCATTTTGTGGTTCCCCCTCAAGTCACGTTCAAACCGGTTTCGCGCGGGGTCACGTGTTTGATTTCATCGCGCAATTGGGCAGCCGCTTCAAAATTTTCGTCTTCGATGGCCTTGGCCAGTTTCTTCTGCAACAATTTGAGGCGATCGGTCTGCTCCCGCGAGGCGCGGAGTGCTTCCGGCACCTTGCCCGCGTGGCGGGTGCCCTTGTGCATCGATTTGAGCAACCCTTCCAGGCCTTCGGCAAAGGTTTTGTAACATTCCGGGCAGCCGAGCCGGCCCGATTTTTTGAAGTCCGCCTGCGAAAAGTCGCAGCGCGAACATTTGGTTTCAACCCCGCCGGATTGCTCGATTTCCTGCGACGCGCCGAGGCCGAGCAGCAAATCCGCGGGGGCAAAGGATGGGTCGTTTACGCCCTTGGACTTGGCACATTCCTCGCACAAATCCAGCTTCTGCATCTTGTCCCCCACAATCTGGGTCAGATGCACGGTCGCCGGCTTTTCCTTGCAGGCCGAGCAGATTTTCTTCTCGTACATATCGGTTCTGTTCTATTGGTATATCGGCTCGCCGGAGCCTTTCGTCAAGGCACGGTATTCCTCCTCCAGCTTGCGGGTGATCGGCCCCGGTTTGCCCGTGCCGATGACCCGGCCGTCAATCTTCACCACCGGCACGATTTCCGCACCGGTGCCGGTCAGAAAACATTCCTCCGCGTTGAACAAATCATAACGCGTCAGGTTCGGCTCGGACACGGCCAGTCCCTCCTCCTCCGCCAGTTCCATGACCACCTGCCGGGTGATGCCGTACAGGGCGCCCGCCGAAAGCGGCGGCGTGAGCAACCCGCCTTTTTTCACAATGAACAAATTATCACCCGTGCATTCCGCCACAAAGCCCTCCGCGTTCAACATCACCGCCTCCTCGCAGCCGGCTTGATTCGCCTCGATTTTGGCGAGAATGTTGTTGAGATAATTCAGCGACTTGATCGCCGGATTGAGGGCGCTGTGCAAATTGCGCGTCGTCGGCACGGTGACAATTTCCATGCCCTTGCGATACAGCGCCGGCGGGTAAAGCTGGATTTTATCCGCGATGATGATGACCGACGGATTTTTGCAACGGTTCGGATTCAAGCCGAGCGTGCCCACCCCGCGCGTCACCACGAGCCGGATGTAGCCGTCGCGGATCTTGTTTTTCCGGCAGGTGTCAACCGTCGCGCGCATGATTTGCGCGTGCGACATCGGGATGTCGAGCAGGATCGCCTTGGCCGAACAAAACAGCCGGTCAATGTGTTCGCGCAGCCGGAACACCCGGCCATGATAGGCGCGAATGCCCTCAAAAATCCCGTCGCCGTAAAGCAGGCCATGGTCGAAGACCGAAACCTTCGCCGCGCGCCCATCGTAATATTTGCCATCAATAAAAACTTTCATGAACTCGCGCAGTTTATCGAAAGCGCCCGGCTGGGGAAAGTTAATTTGCGTGACAGCAAAGCCGCGGGCACTATACTCGCGGACTTTGACGACCCTATGGTCTAGCGGTTAGGACACCACCCTTTCACGGTGGGAGCCCGGGTTCGATTCCCGGTAGGGTCGCCACTCTGACAAATAAAATCCTGTTCCCCCCTCAAAGGTTCCCCAAGAGGCAACCGTAGAGGCGTACAGGATGGGGTCCGCTACAGAACCCCGTAAATCCAGGGAAATTGACGATACCGGCACTCAATTGAAAACTGTCACCCGTTCTTTGCCTTATCGTTCCAAATATTTGACAAAACAACGGTCATCCTATAGATTACGTCGTCCAACTATATAAGTTGGATTTCTTGTACCTGTTGTAACATGTTAAAAAAGTTGTACGCCCTCGGAAGGGGATACGCGGTATTGGTGTTGTCGCTTCTCACCGTTGCGAACTCGAATGCAGCTTCAGTCATATACCATTTTGCACCCGTCACAACCGGCTCGTTTCACGGCGGCGAGTCTCCTGAGATTCAGGCGGTCTTCGCGGATGAAAATCCAGGGACGGTTTTACTGACCCTCACATCCTCCGGCCTCGGTTGCGGCCAATTCCTGAGCGACCTGTATTTCAACTTTGATCCGGCGGACAACCTGAAGCGGTTGCATTTTACCGCTTTGGACGGCACGCGCTGCCTGACTTTCCCCAAGGTCTCGACGGCAGCGAATGGTTTCAAGGCGGACGGCGGTGACTATGATATTCGTTTCGATTTTGCCAAGACCGGCAAGGGAAAATTTTCCGGGAATGATTACGTCACTTATCAGATCACCGAACCCGGTCTGGATGCCGCCGATTTTGACTTTGTAGATTCAACCAGAAGCTGTGGGGGCGCTTCAGGAAAATTTTATGCCCTGGCTGACGTCCAAGGAATCTGCGGCAAAAATGAATGGCTGGGCTGCCGTTCCGTGCAACCTGTCCCCGAGCCTGCTCCCCTTGCCTTCCAGGCCCTTGCCGCCGGCCTGTCGTGGTGCATTCGCACACGGGTAAATCGCACCCGGCGGAACCGGTCGCTGGATTGATTATCGCTTCAGCTTTTCACTGGCCGCTTAAAACGGCCAATTGACGCCGACAGAAAAATAAAGCTGTCCGCCCAGATTCAGCCGCCCCTCCCGGCCACCACCGCTGATGGTGGCATTGCTCATGGGCATGAATTGCGCCCCGGCAAAAATGTCGCCGTTGTCCACCACGTGACAGATCACCATGGCGTTCGCATAGCCGCCGTACACCAGGTCCGTCCCTCCGATATGCCCCGAATTGGACGCGCTGACGCCGTTGGCCGTGACGGTTTCATCATATTTGTAATCGCCCGACACGATGCCGACCGCGGGACCGGCGCCCAGGGACAGGCTGACATGTTCGCCCAAATCCCAATAGAAGGTAGGCCCCAATCTCAGGGTGTAGAGCATGACGTCCAAGGAGTGTCTGCCGGTAACAGTACCTGAAGTTTGGTTGGTGGATATCGATGAAGGCATGTCAAGAATTGGATGGCCAGCGCCGCTGGGACCTCCCTGATAAGGAGCGGATCCCTGGGGGAATGGAACGCCATCTGGATTGCTAGCGTCAAAGCTGTAAACCGCTTGGCTGACGGTGGGTACCGAGAAGGAACTGTTGTCGGTTATGCTGATGGGCAGCAAGCCCAAGCCCAGTTCCCAGCCAACGCGGGCGTGCTTCCAATACCAGATATTGCCGCCATAAGCCATCTCGAATCCGGGAAAGGCACCCCCCTCCTCTTTCGAGTTATTAGCGGCGGAAAAGGATTGTGCGGCATGCATGGTCAGCGTTTGTGTGGCGGGATTGTATTGTGCCGCACTATTGTACCCCCAATAACCCGTGTAACCACCGGGGTCGCCGGTTTGATCCCGCCGCACATAACCGTCATCATAAATCCCCTGGGATGGATTGTTTCCTGAAATGTTAAAGGTCCCGCTCATGCCAAAGTTGGCGCTGATGTTCATTCCGACCAGCGCACCGATGCGAAAATGCCGTGTCCAGTCATCCGTGTCCGGGGGAATAAGAATGAAGGCGCTGGAATCCGGATCTCCGCCGAAGGTGTCCGGTTGCGCCAAGACTGACGGCCTAAAACTCATCAAACCCGCCAACAGACACAACATGAGCCAAGCCCTGTCCCGATGCGGTACCAACGTAGCGCAGGCGTCTCGCCTGTCCCATCGGCGAAGCCGACGAATGAAATTGCTCGCGCTGAAGCGTTCGCAAGGCAGGCGAGACGCCTGCCCTACTCCTGGGTTCATGGAAGAGCGCAACGGTTGCATCAGGTCAGGGGTTTTGGTAAACGCGATAAAAGCGCGCGGAGTTAGTCGGCACGCTCACCGTTGTGGGCGGCCCGTAATCAGTCCATTGCACTATGTTTGCCGGAGCCACGATGGAAGGTGGCGCAATCATGGCATTGGAAAACTGAATATTGTCGCTGTAAACAACTGTGTAAGTCCGATCTAACGTGGATGGAAATTCAATCAGCATATTGCCATTGGGCAACTCGACAATGCCGCTGATGTTGATGTTCGTACTCGTGGCAGTCACAGGCGGCGGCGTCCAGTTGGGGACCGGCACGGCAAAAGCTTGTAATTGACTGTTGGTAAACGGAAAGAGCCCCCTTGGGAAGTATTCCAGCAATAGACCTGCACTCTGTCCCGCCGCAAGATTGGTGCTGTAATATACAAATGGATTGCCATTGTTCGTACCGACAGCGTTAAACAACTGATTCGTCAGACCGGTGACCACGATCCGCGCAGCGGAAACGGACGACAATCCCGCATTCGATAGCATGATGGATTGCTTTAGCGAGCCGTTCGCAAAATCGATGCTTTGTGGAGAATTGGTAACCGCCACGAGCATGCCTGAGAGGTAATTGGTAACGATGATGTTCGTGCTGGCGAAATTATTTGTGGTGTCGGGATCCTGTATTCCCGCGGCGCCGACGGAGGCAGAGAATGGCATCACAGGCGCGTTGGTCGGCTGAACCGTGAATTCCAAATTCGTACTGCCACCGCTGATCAAGGTGCCCAGATTGTAAACCAAATTGCTGCTCCCCGCCTGGTTCGTTGGAAAAATCGAAATCACGCCCGCCGGCAGGGTATTGGTCAGCATGACACTCGACGCTGAGCTCGGCCCGGCATTGGTAACGGTGACATCGTAAGTCATCCAATCGTTGGTGATGACATCTTGACCGGGTCCGGTCATCGTCACGCCAAGATCGGCCAGAACCACCAGATTGGTGACTTGCACCACCACGTTGGTGGCGGCTGTGTTGGTCGTGTTGGGAGAGGCAACGGTGATTGTATTGGTAATAAAACCAGCCACCGTTGGTTCAACTGCAACGGTCAATTGTACATATTCGGTATTCAGGAAATTATTGAGTTGAAACCAAACCACATTGCTATTGACCGAATAAGAGCCTGTGGGTGTGGCGTTCTGAATCTCGGCCGATACAGGTAGCAGGTTGGTCACCAGCGTCTCCGCATCAACCCCGGTCAGGTTGGTGATGGTGATGGTGTAAGTTAATGAATTGCTCACCAAAATGGAACTGGCCGAAGGGGTGACGGAGAGGCCAAATCCCTGAGCACCGGCCCGCAGGCCGGCAAGCATCATCGCCGTCGCCAGCAAACCCAAGGTCAGAAAATAAGAAAAACCCTTCACGTTAAAAAAATCCCAAGCTTATATCACCGGCAGGATGTAAAAGTTCTGCGCCTTTGGCAAACTTTGTATTGGATTCACGCCTGCCGCAAGCCGGCCATTGGTTGAGCAACCCTTCTTCAGCCGGTCGTGGCAAAATCCGGTGACTAATTCACAAAAAGAAACAAGCCGCGTCTGGCACCGGCCCTTATGCTGTCGGCAACGAAAAATTGAACTTGCGTTTGTTGCGCCAAAACGGTTGAACTTCAGTCTTTGAACGGCTCAATGCGCGCCAAGTTGGAAGATTAGTTTGATAAACTATGAATGCTGAAATCGAAAAACTGCTGGCGGATTCCGCCCAAGGCTTACTGGAACATAAATGCAAGACCATCCCGAAAGAACGGCTGCACCTGCCGGGACCGGATTTTGTGGACCGCATCTTCGCGCTGTCCGACCGCAACCCGCAGACGCTGCGCAGCCTGCAGGCGTTGTTCGGCCACGGCCGGCTCGCTGGCACGGGTTACGTGTCCATCCTGCCCGTGGATCAGGGCATCGAACATTCCGCCGGCGCCAGCTTTGCGAAAAACCCGGACTACTTTGACCCGGAAAACATCGTCAAGCTCGCCATCGAAGGCGGCTGCAATGCCGTCGCCTCCACGCTCGGCGTACTCGGCGCGGTCTCGCGCAAATACGCGCACCGGATTCCCTTCCTGGTAAAATTGAACCACAATGAACTGCTCACCCACCCCAACCGCTTCGACCAGGTTTATTTCGCCCAGGCCGAACAGGCATGGAACATGGGCGCGGTCGCCGTGGGTGCGACAATTTATTTCGGCTCGCCGGAATCCACGCGGCAGATTGTGGAGACCAGCCTCGCCTTCAAGCGCGCGCATGAACTCGGCCTGGCCACCGTCCTGTGGTGTTACCTGCGCAGCAGCGCGTTCAAGACCAAGGAAAAGGATTACCACGTCAGCGCCGACCTCACCGGCCAGGCCAATCACCTCGGCGTCACCATCGAAGCCGACATCATTAAACAGAAACTGCCGGAGAACAACGGCGGTTACAAGGCCATGACCGCCGGTGGCGGCAGCTACGGCAAAACGGATGAGCGGGTCTACACCGAATTGACCACCGACCATCCGATTGACCTTTGCCGATATCAAGTGTTGAACTGCTACGCCGGCCGCGCGGGTCTCATCAACTCCGGCGGCGAATCCAAGGGCGCGGGCGACCTCGCCGCAGCCGTGAAAACCGCCGTCATCAACAAACGTGCCGGCGGTACGGGCTTGATTTCCGGGCGGAAGGCATTTCAGCGTCCGCTGGCGGAAGGCGTAAAACTGTTAAACCTGATTCAGGACGTTTACCTGGACAAAGGCATCACGATTGCCTGAATTGTGGCGGCGCTCTGTGAGCGCCGCTGGTTCCAATTAAATCGAGCCGCCGCACGGACGTCAGCCGTCTGTTGCGGCGGCGGCATTTTTACACACCACGCTTGCGTCGGAGCGCGGTTTGGCCAATAAAAGGACATGGACTGGCTGGATCGGATTGAAAAATTTTGGCCGGACTTGGTCGCGGGTTTCAGTTTGCTCGCCGCTTTGTTTGCCTCCATCCACGCCGTCCTGCACAAACGCGATTCCCGCGCCGCCACGCTCTGGCTCGCATTCATCTGGTTTCTGCCGCTGCTCGGCTCGATTTTTTATCTCGCGATGGGCGTCAACCGCATCCGCCGCCATGCACTTGCGCTCGGCGTGCAAAAAACCATCAGCCGCCCCGTCCCCGAGGACCTGGGCGAGCCGTTGCAGGCGGATGCCCAACACCTGAAAATGCTCGCGCGGATTGTCGGCCGCGTGGTGGCGCAACCGCTCACCACCGGCAATGCCATCCAGCCGCTGCTCAATGGCGATGAGGCCTTTCCCGCCATGCTTGCCGCCATTGAATCTGCCCAAAGGACCATCTCGCTCTCGACTTACATTTTCGACAACGACCCCATCGGAAAAAAATTCGTTGAAGCGCTCGGGCGCGCCGTCAAACGCCAGGTCGAAGTGCGCGTGTTGATTGATGCCGCCGGGGCGCGCTATTCGTTGCCACCCATCACCCATGGATTGAAACACGCACACGTCCCGTACGCGCGCTTTTTGCCGTCGTCGGTCTTCGCGCCGTGGCACGTGGCCACCATCAATCTCCGCTGCCACCGCAAGTTGCTCATTGTGGATGGAAAAACCGCCTTCACCGGCGGCATGAACATCCGCCAGGGCAACGTGCTCGCCGAAAAACCCAAAAGCCCGGTGCAGGACCTGCAGTTTCGCGTGGAAGGCCCCGTCGTCACCCAGTTGCAGGAGGCATTTGCCAATGACTGGGCGTTTTGCACCCAGGAAATCCTCAAGGGCAGCGTTTGGTTTCCCGAACTGGCTGACGGCGGCAACCTCATCGCCCGCGCCATCACCGATGGGCCGGATGGCGATTTTGACAAGCTCCGCTGGACGCTGCTGGCGGCGCTCGCCGATGCGCAAACGTCCGTGCAAATTGTGACCCCGTACTTTTTACCGGACCCGGCGCTCGTTTCCGCGCTGAACCTCGCGGCGTTGCGCGGCGTGCGGGTGGATATCATCCTGCCCGCCAAAAACAACCTGCCGTTTGTCCAATGGGCATCGCGCGCGATGTGGTGGCAGGTGCTCGAACACGGCTGCCGTCTCTGGCTCACGCCGCCACCGTTCGATCATTCCAAATTGATGATTGTGGACGGCCATTGGGTATTGCTCGGTTCGGCCAACTGGGACGCGCGCAGCCTGCGGCTGAATTTCGAGCTGAACGTCGAGTGTTATGGACGCGATTTCGCGCAACGCATGGAATTGGTGATTAAACAAAAACTTCGTCGCGCGCGCGAAGTGACCCTGACCGGGGTGGATGGACGACCGTTCCTGCCCCGGTTGCGCGACGCCGTCGCCCGTTTATTTTCTCCGTATTTGTGAATCGAAAAGTTTCGATGACTAAAATATTCGAACCTGGATACCATCCCCTCACCCGGCCGCTGGCCACCCTCTCCCCGCTGGGCGGGGAGAGGGACGGGGCGAGGGGCGCTTATCTTGAACAGCCAAAAGTTGATTGCGCATGAAAACGTTCAACAGCCTGACGGAACAGGAAATCCTCGCCCTGGCCATTTCCTTGGAAGAGGAGGACGCCCGCATCTACGGCGACTTCGCCGACGGCTTGCAGGTGGATTATCCCGAACAGGCCGAAAAGTTCCGGGTCATGCGACACGAGGAGGACGGTCATCGTCATCGCCTGCTGGAACTTTACAAAAGCCGGTTTGGCGATCACGTGCCGCTCATCCGGCGGCAGGACGTGCGTGGGTTCGTGGACCGCCGCCCCGTCTGGCTCGTGCGCCCGCTCGGCTTGAAGACGGTCCAGAAAACCGCCGAGACCATGGAAGTGGAAACGAAACGATTTTATGAGGTCGCCGGACGCCGGGCGACCGACACCGGCATCCGCCAGTTGCTCGGCGACCTCGCCGAAGAGGAACGCAACCACGCCCACACCGCCGAACGGATTACCCTGACCAAACTCAGCGAAACGGACGCGGCCCAACAAAAACGGCTGTTTCTCCTGCAGGTCATTCAACCGGGTCTGGTTGGCTTGATGGACGGCTCAATTTCAACGCTGGCACCGCTGTTCGCCGCCGCTTTTGCCACGCACAATAGTTGGGAAACGTTTCTGGTCGGCCTCGCGGCCAGCGTCGGCGCTGGCATCAGCATGGGTTTTGCCGAGGCGTTGTCCGACGACGGCACCCTCACCGGACGCGGCCATCCGTGGGCACGTGGCTTCGTGTGCGGCCTGATGACGATGCTCGGCGGCATCGGACATACCCTGCCCTACCTGATACCCAGCTTCAAAACCGCCACCAGCGTCGCCGTGTGCGTGGTGTTGGTGGAACTGGGCCTCATCTCGTGGATTCGGCACCGGTTCATGGACACGCCGCTGGTGTCGGCCGTATTACAGGTTGCCTTGGGCGGCGCGCTGGTTTTTCTGGCGGGCATTTTGATTGGGAATTCGTGAGCCGCGTACGATATTCGCGAATCGATGAAGTGAGGCCATACTCAATTTGCCGGCAGGGACAGTGCGCTGCGCTGTCCGGACGCCGAGCGCGGCGTCCCGGCCATTAGAAAACGTTGCATAAGCAGGAAATATGGTATTCTAGGCAATGACAAAGAAAACATCCATTAAACCGGGACCGGAACCGGAAGGCATCCGGCAACGCCTCACGGAACTCCGCCATGCCCTGCTCAAGCTGCACAAGGCGCTGGTTGACTCGGAAAAAGTGGGTTACGAAAAGACCATGGGCCAGATCAAATCGCCCAACCATTTTCTGCAACTCCTCACTCGCGACCCATGGTTCGCCTGGTTGCAGCCGTTTTCACAGTTTATTGTCGCCATCGATGAAGCCTTGGACGCAGCCGAGCCATTGACGGTCGCCAAGGTGGACGCCCTGGTCCGCCAGTCGGACCTCCTGCTGGCGGTGTCGGAAAACAGCGAGGGATTTTCCGGGCATTACTTTCAAGCCCTGCAACGCGACCCGGACGTGGTGCTCGCGCACGCGGAAGTGGTCAAGCTCCGCGGCCTGCGAAAACCCTGAGCGGGGTTTTGATTTGGCATTAGTGAAGTTCCGCAAATACCGCATTGTCTCGAAAATAGCCCAGCCATTCATGGCTGGGTAAATGGCCCCAACAAATGACAAAGTCCCGGCAGGGACGAAAGAAAGTCACCTTAACGTCTTTGCCTCGTCATCATACCCGTGTTTTTTCAAAAAAAATTTCCAACTCCTGGCGAAAGCTCCGTTGCCGATGATGTTCCTCCTGTGTCTGAATATAGCGAACGGTCTCTGGCACACCGGATATACCAATGCTGAAAGCTACGAACCCTTCCTGCCACGCAAAATCCTCGCGCAACAATTCGGGAAACGTCTCCCGCAACCATTTTGACGAATTGCCCTTTAATAATTGCATTACCTTGGAAACCGAAAGCGTCGAGGGCAGGCTCAAAAGCACATGCACATGGTCGGCCACGCCGCCGACGGCCAAAGCTTTCACGCCATTTTCACGCGCAATGCCGCCAAGATAAGGCCAGAGCCGTTCGCGAATTTTTGAGGTGAGCCAAGGCCGACGTTCCTTGGTGGAGAACACGCAATGCATGAGGCAACTGTTGAACGAGTGCATGACTCTTCCGTCCCTAACGGGACTTTGCTGTGTGATTTAACCTAGTTACCCAGCGCTAAAGCGCTGGGCTATTCTCAAAACCACTCTTATTGCGATACAATTCCTAAACCGCCAGCACCTGGCGGCAGGCAGCCTGAAGCTTTTTCAACCCAGCCTTGGACTTGGCTTCGATGTAGCAACGAATCAACGGCTCCGTGCCGCTGGCGCGGAAGGCCACCCATTCGCGGTTGGGTAACAGAAATTTGAATCCGTCGGTCGTGATGAATTTTTCCACCTTGAACGCGCCGATGTTTTTCAAGCCGCTGCCGAGTTTCGCCAGCAACACGTCCTTCTTCTCCGGCGCAAACGAGACATTGATGCGGTCAGTGTAAAATTCGCCGATTTGTTTGGAAAGTTCCTTCAAAATCTGGCCGAGCGATTTCTTTTCGGTGGCCACCAGTTCGGCCATGAGCAGACAGGCGAGGATGCCGTCCTTTTCCGGCACGTGCCCTTTGACGCTCAGGCCGCCGGATTCCTCGCCGCCGACGATGATGGGTTCGCTTTCCATCAGCGCGCCGATGTATTTGAAGCCGACCGGCGTCTCATGGACCTTCACGCCGAGCAATTCCGCCACGGCGTCCACCTGGTGGCTCGTCGGCACCGTGCGCACCACGGCGCCCGTCCAGCCGCGGTTCTTTTTCAAATGATATAGCGCCAGGGCTAGAATCTGGTTCGGCGTCAGCCAGGTGCCGTCCTTGTCCACAATGCCGAAACGGTCGGCATCGCCGTCGAGGCCGAGGCCGATCTGCGCCTTGCCGCTGCGGACGAATTTGCTGACGTCAGCCATGCCGGCGGCATTCGGTTCGGGATGATGCCCGCCGAACAACGGATTAATTTCGCCGTGAAAAACCGTGATTTTGGCGCCAACACTTTCAAGCAACTTATCGAGATAACCGCGACCGGTGCCGTATTCCAGTTCGACGGCTACCTTGAGCTTCGCCTTTTTGAGCGCGGCAAAATCAATGAGCTTGTGGAGTTGTTTGAAATAATCCGGCTGCGGATCAATCGTCGGGCATTGATACGTGCCGATGACTGCGCCTTCAAATGACCAGC
>Ga0302319_10003449_pt1 | contig 33097 bp, 25 predicted proteins | sample Bog_T0_2_FD_203319 | JGI IMG/M metagenome (GOLD analysis project Ga0302319, IMG submission 203319) | Peat permafrost microbial communities from Stordalen Mire near Abisko, Sweden - Bog_T0_2 | ecosystem: Environmental > Terrestrial > Soil > Wetlands > Peat | place: Sweden: Abisko, Stordalen Mire... | reverse complement strand
AAAGCGTCCACGAATCGCTGTAACCGTTGCGAGTGTGTCGTTGTCAAGTCCTTCGAATTTCAGATCGATCCGGGAGACAGGATCTGCGCTGACGCGCGCATTGACAAAGAAGACCGTGAGCGTCGCACTGTCCGTTTCCTGATGAACTACTAATTCTCTCCAGGGAGCTATCAGGGGACGGCCGTCGGCAATTGCACTCGCTCTTCTGTTACTCGCGGTTTCCATCCTTACCATCAAGCCGCGGTCGAACCGGAGCCGCAGCGCCTCCATCGCAGTCGGTTTTAGAAATTGCACGTGCACGTAAAGGGTTTTGTCGATCATTTGCTTATTCACCACCCATACTTTGCTCGTGAAATCCGGCGTCCATTGCCACTGCGCGACGACAGCCGACCGCCAGCCAAGGATGGCCAGCACGAATAACGTCGCCGCGAAGCCGCCGCAAACTGTCCTCCAGCCCAGGACCTGCCAGGCACGCGTGATCGACAAGTAAGCCAGAAGAACGGTATAAGGCGCCCAGCACGCAATGTATCGGAAGCCCCAATAGTCCCAAAACTGGGAGGGCACCATCCCGTTGGCACTGAGATAGAAGCCAATCATTGCTGTGGCTGCTATCAGCCCGATAATCCCCCTCTTGCCATAGCGACGGATAAGAAGCATGGCGCCGGGAACGATCAAAACCAGCCAAGGCATCCGGTCCAACACGGGCGGCGGAGCAGTGGTCCCTATAACGTTACTGTCCAGGAAGATCTGGTAGACTTTCAGCGGATAATGTGTAAAGCTCATGCCTTGGCTGGCCAAACCGCGCATGTATGGGCTGAATGGTGTACCAAAAACCAACATGTAGTCGGTGACAAGTAACACCGCTACAAAAAAGATAGAGCCCACCAAAAAAACGGCCGACCTAAAGCGCTCCCGCCAAGTGCTTAGCGCATATAGCCCCCCTGCGTAGAGCAGGCACAAAAAAAAGGCGTCCCAAGGCCGGCAGAAAAAGGCGCCGCCGATAGCAATACCGCAGATTCGCATCGTTCGAACGGTGGGTTGCCGAAAGACAATCAGATAAACACAGAGATAAACCACGAAGGCTACCGGAACCACGTTCCACGGAACAGTTAAGGTCCAGATCCAAATATATGTTTCTCCGAGCAGTGCCAAACCGGTCAGAGCGGCGGCTTCGATCCTGGTTACTACCCGGCAAGCAGACGCGTAGAATAAGACGCATATTCCAACCGTACAGAATAAGTTCGGGATGAAAAATGCATGGCCAGGAAGTAACTTGATAAACAGCGCGCCGAGCAGCGGGTAGCCCAATGGATAAACGCTCTCGCCGAACTTAAACGCGGCTAAATCACGGGCCGTCTTAAGATATTCCCCCTGATCGTACCAGTTGAACCAGGGCACTTCGGGGAAAGTGAAATTCAAATAAGTAATTACGAAAACGAGCGCTGTACAGGCAGCCACCAGCGCCAAATCGTAGCGGCGCGCAAAAGCGCTAATCGGATTCGTCGCAACAATAAATCTGCGGGTTGATTCGAGACTGAGTAAATCGGCCCGACGCTGATCCAGAAAGTGTTGTAATCCGCCTCGTCCTGCCTTGATTAAGGGTGATTCCGCCAGTGGAGGAGACTCGGATTGATCGCTGCGCATCAGTCCACTCCTCGGTTAACCAGGTATCCCTCATGAACCTTGCCCGCGGCGATCGTGGAAGCATGGTAGTCGTCCGGGCCAGGTATGAAATCCGTCATCCGTTATTTTCGTCCATTGAAAATCAGTTGCTTCTATTCTAGTTCTTGCGCTGGGTAGCTCCGATATAGCCAAGCTGGCTTCTTCGTCCCGCTCGGACGGCTAGCTTTACAACGAACGAATATATACTGCCCGAGATCGTGTTCACGTGATCTGAGCAATGGAGCAAACAAATCAACAGGAAAAAAACCAGCGGCGGAGTTGTGGTGAACGTCAGCTGTAAACATAACTTCAACGTCGAATCCGCAATAGCTCAATAGCAGGTATAGCTCGTGTTTATTGTATTCGCGATTATGTCTGCCATAGGCCCCGTAGCCGGAGTACGGGTCGTAAATATTGACGCCAGCGATCATCTTGGCAACATTTTCAAGCCGACTCACATTTGGTGTCGTCAGAATTAGCGTTCCGCCGGGTTTTAAGATTCGATTGATCTCTTTTAGGACAGCCGCCGGATCGAGTTGCAGATGCTCGATGATTTCGCAGAATAGGACTACATCGAAGACGCCGGCGGCGAACGGAAACGGCTCAGACTCAACGCTGAAATGGTAATAATTTAAAAGTTCCGTTAGCGGCTTGCTTGTGCGCAAGTCCCGGTACGTTACTTGTTGCGCCGATTCAGAAGGGAGCCCTGCGGTGAAGTAATTCGCTAGGGTTAGCTCCAAGCTGGTGAACTGCTTCAGGAGTATTGTTGTGAAGTACGGATTCGCCCCTAATTCCAGGCATTTGCCTCTCACTTGGGGAACTAACCCCAAGGTATACACAAAACGACGCCAGTCCTGATCGCAATAATTCTCCATCTCGTTCTCAGGGGCATCGGCTGGCCGCACGGACCTCAAAAAGCTGTGCAGTTCGTCTTCCGACACGCCGGCTGGCAGGGTCAACGGAGGGCTAAGAGGAAAGCTGCTCTGAATTGCTGCGGACATAAGAGACACACTAGGGTATCAAACAGGGAAACTGGAAGATCGCCGAGGCTTGCGACAACGCGATGAGCTTCCTGAGTTCGCTGGCAAACAAGCAAGAAAGCTTTAGTTAGCTCACTCGTAAGCTAACCAAAATTGGCTGCGAACCAATGTTCTCAAACCAGCAAACGCCTTCGCTGACAAGGTCGACGGCGAGGACATATTCTCCCTCTTCAGAAGGTGCCGGGACTTCGATGGATGCTAAGAATTTCTCGCCAGGATCGACGCTCCGTGTAAGTTTCCACCTGTGAAAATCCAGATTTACTAACTGCCTGCTAGCCGTATAAAGGTGGATTCCAACCTTGACAGCGCCTACGTCGTTGGCCGTTTCCGCTAGCCAGCGGGCAGCCCCGGTGTTGACTGCTTCCAGTTCGATGGTGAAGTGGGAATTACGGCTCACTTGAAATTCCGTGCCCGCCAATACAATTCTATGACTAAGTCCGATATGGCTCCGGCTGTCCCGCTGTAAATTACCTTTTACTAAGAAAAATAGCGTGCCTGCATGCATAGCATTCAAGGAAGACGCGACAAGGTATTCCGGCAGTCGGCGTTCTCCGAGTATCTGTTGGTAATCCTCCGGAGTTATCACTGAATGGATTTCGGTCATAGGCTTCAAATACGCACCCCCAAAGCCACACTCTAGGGCTAACTTGATAACGTCTTCTATGACGACGTCGTTTTCGAGAACATTGTAGTTCGCCATTTCGTACTGCGATTGCGGAGCCTGCGAATGCTGCCGACCAGGTTCACAGAAGCCAGCTATGCCGCCCTCTTTGAGCACCCGGCTAAACTCCGATAGAATTTGCTGCTGGTTCGGCACATGGTGAAAACCCTCGAAGCAAACGATCCTGTCCACCGAGCCGTCCGGAACATTTATGTGCTTGCCGTCGAAGTGGATGAATTCCGGAGGTGAAATCGTGCCGCCAAAAACCGGCTGCAGCGCGAACAGTTGGCGTCCCAAGTCTAGGGCGTGGTTTGAAACGTCCAGCGAAATAGTCGAACAACCGAATTGATTGAGAATACGTGACAGCCAACAGCTACCACAAGCGAAATCGAGGACGCGAAAGCCTTTAGAGAGTTGGAGGCCACTCAGGACGAGGCCTAATTTGTAAAGAACTTCGGGCCCATCGACGAAGCTCGCGAATGGCTTAGCCAGCAAGTGCGTGGCATCGGCTATTCGCCGGTAGTACTGGTCTGCTGTTTCACAGAGTGAATCAAGAGACATGTTTCGAATAATGTCTTTGGGATCAATCGGGGTAGTCGGAATCACAAGCCCTTATGATAATAAAAGTATTGCCCTCCCTTAAGGGACTGCGGCCTGCCTGTTCGAGCCGGGTGACTTGGAAGCTGAGAGATTTTGCTTTGGCCTCGCCGCTTTTCGATACAGCGCCCCTCTTAGGACTTGCGATCATACTCGCTCAGGTCCTTGCCCGCAATGAACCCGTCCTCACGGGTCCCCAGGCTCGCTCGCTAGAGCGGGCCGGACTTTAAAATCCACTGTAATGCCCCCCAATGCGCCCTTTATGGCTTCCGTCCAATCACCGCGTAATCCTGCGGGCCGTAAAGCGAATCGTTAAACCGGCTGGCTATGCCGCCGTCCTCCGGCAGACGGACGGCCTGCGGATATGGATGCAGGTCTCGAACCTCGACGCCGCAAAAGCCGCGGGCCTCTACGAAGAACTTGAGCAGCGGGCTGGGAACCGGCTTTAAGTGGGTGGGATCGAGGTGGAAAGTATACGCCCCGACAAGAAAGTTAGCGGGATTGGGAGTTTCGAGAATCAGCAGGCCGCCAGGCTTGAGCACGCGCAAACTTTCGTCGATCAGAACGAGGACGACGTCGAACGGCATGTGTTCCACCATATGAAATGCGGTTACGGCGCCGACGCACTCGTCTGGTTGCGATTTCAAATACGCGAGCGAATCGCCCGACTCGATGCTGAGGCCGGCAGACTTGCAACGTTCAATCATCTCATCGTTGGAGTCAACTCCGCGTGCTTCGAATCCCTGCTCGCCCAGCAGTTCCAGCCATTCGCCGCGGCCGCACCCCAAGTCCAGTAGCGGCATGGCGGAAGAACCAACTTTGTGCTCCTTTAACAAGGGCAAATAAACAGACTGCCTCGACTTGATCTCCTCGCGCGACCCCCGGAAAACATCCTCAAATGCGGCGTATAAAGAATCGTATTTATGCTGAGTTTCCTCATTAAGCATCTCCTGCAACCGCTGGCTGGGCGGCGCTGCGGGCAGGCGTTTGCGTGATTCTTCAATCAAAACAGCGAGCCGGCGGTCTTGAATGCTAAGGCTTGCTCTGGTTTGTTGAGTGAACAATCCCAGATCGGATATACGTGCATGCAGATGGCGGGTCTGATTGCTTTCCACATCCACCTTTTGCGCCAATTCGGAAAAGCGCGCAGCCAGTTGCCGCGTCTGAACATTTTCGGCCTCAATTTCCTGCATGAGCTCGGAAAGGCTCGCCGCTAGTTGCCTGGCCTGAACATTCTCGGCATCAAGTTCCTGCCTCAGTTCAGATAGGTTCGTCGCCAGTTGCCGCGTGTGAATGCTCTCGGCATCGAACTTTCGCGTCAGTTCGGACACAGACGCGGCTAATTGCGCGCTACCCGAGGAATCGGTCGCCAACCGCTGCGCTAGTTCGGCAACTCTAAGGGAGTTTGCCGCTGCTGCCGCAGTTTGATTTATTCGATGGTCGGCGTTTTGGATCCCTTGCTCATAGCCTTGCCGAATTGCCTCGATCGCCTTTTTCTCTTCATGCATCCAGCGGCTTATGAGCACCACGGCAGCGTTCATTTGGGAGCAATGCCACCATAAGAGGCGATACAGTCTTCGCTTTATCGCCCCCCCAATGCGCCCTTTCAGGGTGGGCGATTGCGGCCGGGGTTCGCCGGCCTTGATTTGAGAACTCAGGGATTCCAACTCTTCGCCGATTGAGCGCAACCTGTCTGTAATGGCCGATAAATCGCTCATCGCGAGGTCAGTTCCTGGGGTGAAAAATCTGCGATTTTGAAAACCGTAAAACGAGGGTTACTCGATGTGAAGCCGCTCAATTGATGCATGACTAAATCGTTTGCGCAGGTGCAATTCCAATCTTACAGGCTGCGCACCTTTCCTAAGCCTTAATGGAAGGAACCTAAACTTGCCAGCCCTTTGCCAAATTCGTATAGCTCCAAATCCATCGCATTCAATTCCCGTATTAATGCGATGGTCTCAGGCTCTATCTCGTGCACCGGTTTTCGCTGAGGGGTGCGATTTTCCATCGGAATCGATGCGGGACATGGTAGCCGCAGGAGGCTGCATAGCCGTTGCGCTGAGATGGCATAGTCTTCAGCTATTCCGATAAAGTCAAATCGTTCGCTAAGATTGTTTTTGGCTACCGCTAGCGCATCATCCGGAGGCACTTTACGGTATCGGACTCTTAGATCGTCCGCCAAAAACCAGGTCTGTGCATTCTCATTGCCTTGCAGCACCATGTAATTGCTTGATCTCAAGAATTCCTCCAACGGAAGGGTCTGCGCCGCGTTTACGTGCGGGATGTGCGGGCTTCGAGGAACCGCATTACGCCAAAAGTAATATTGCGAAAGAACTCGATCAACAGGGTCGCGCAGCACTGTCATCCAGCGTCGTCTAGGACCGATAATATCGTTCCAAACCACGCCGATGTGACCATAGATCACCTTGTATTGTTCAAAATCGTTTGGATCGAGTTGATAATCGATTTCTTCGTTCAGCGCCAGTTGGGGGCTGAGAAGAGTCGAACCGATCAATTGCTGGAGCAACACGTACATACTCACCCCGCCAGTCTTCGGGATGTGGTTAAAAATGTACATTATTGTCTTTAATGATCCCAGGAAAATGATCAATTTAGCCAGAGGCTAGAGGGTTTGCTGGTACTGGCAAGAAAGTACTTTACTGCGCCTTTGCGATAGCATTTCTGTACAGACATGAAATCGATACTGAACCGCTATAGCAGGGTGATCACGGAACCGAAGTCACAGGGGGCATCGCAGGCGATGCTGTATGCGACGGGGATGCGCGAAGAAGATATGTCGAAGCCGCAGGTGGGCATTGCAAGCGTGTGGTACGAGGGGAATCCGTGCAATATGCATTTGCTGGCGCTGGCGGAGAAGGCCAAAGAGGGCGTCGCGGCGGCAGGGATGGTCGGCATGCGGTTCAACACGATCGGCGTAAGCGACGGTATTTCGATGGGCACCGATGGCATGAGCTTCTCGCTGCAATCGCGGGATCTGATCGCGGATTCGATTGAGACTGTCATGTCGGCGCAGTGGTATGACGCGAACATTTCCATACCAGGCTGCGATAAGAACATGCCTGGGTGCTTAATCGCGATGGGGCGGCTGAACCGGCCGTCTTTGATGATCTACGGCGGTACGATACGCGCGGGGCATGTGGATCCGGCGGATTCGGTTAAGCTCGACATTGTTTCCGCCTTCCAAAGCTATGGCGAATTCATCGGAAAGAAGATCGATGAGCCGCGGCGGCAGCAAATCGTGAGGCATTCCTGTCCGGGCGCGGGCGCGTGCGGCGGGATGTATACCGCCAACACGATGGCGGCGGCGATAGAAGCGCTGGGAATGTCGTTGCCGTATAGTTCGTCGACGCCGGCGGAAGATCCGCGCAAGCTTGACGAGTGTGTGCGGGCGGGAGCGGCGATTCGTACGCTGCTCGAACTGGATTTGAAACCGCGCGACATCATGACGCGGGCGGCATTTGAAAACGCGTTTGTGGTTGTCTGCGCGATGGGCGGATCGACGAATGCGGTGCTGCATCTGATCGCGATGGCGCGTTCGGTGGGCGTGCCATTGACCATTGACGACTTTCAGACCATCAGCAATCGGACTCCCTTGCTGGCCGATTTCAAGCCGAGCGGTTCGTACGTGATGGAAGACTTACAAGCGGTAGGGGGTGTGCCGGCGGTTTGCAAGCTACTGCTCGAGCACGACATGCTGGATGGCGATTGCCTCACGGTAACGGGTAAGACGCTACGCGACAACCTGAGAGATCTGCCAGGGCTGACACCGAATCAGCAGATCGTGCGGCCGCTTTCGAATCCGCTAAAAGCGACGTCGCATTTGCAGATTCTGAAAGGCAATTTGGCGCCGGAAGGGGCAGTGGCGAAGATTACCGGCAAGGAAGGTCTGCGTTTTTCGGGCCCAGCTAAGGTCTTCGATTCGGAAGAAGACATGATCCACGCGCTGGAGCGCAACGAGATCGGCAAGGGCGATGTGGTGGTGATCCGTTACGAAGGACCGAAGGGCGGACCGGGTATGCCGGAGATGTTGACGCCTACGTCGGCGATTATGGGCGCGGGGCTAGGTAAGGATGTCGCGCTGATTACAGACGGGCGTTTCTCGGGCGGGTCGCATGGGTTTATCGTCGGTCACATCACGCCGGAGGCGCAAGAGGGTGGGCCAATTGCATTGGTGAAGACGGGGGAATCGATCACCATTGACGCGCAGAAGAACGAGATTTCGGTGGCCGTGAGCGCGGATGAAATGAAGCGGCGACGAAGCGAGTGGCGCATGCCTCCGTATAAAGCGGAGCGCGGCACGCTGGCAAAATACATCCGACTTGTGAAGAACGCGAGCGAAGGCTGCGTCACGGACGAATAACCCTTAGTTCCTAATTTGGAGAGACGTGCACCGCGTGAACGTTCCCGAAAAAGGTTGCCGCGTTAGGTTGATACCCTGGAGTCTGATGCGGCGCGCCTCATTCATACTCGCTTTCGCCGCCCTCTGCATTATCGCGCTGGTTGGCGTTACGTACTCGATGCGGCGGGCGCACTCGCCGCACAAGCCGAGGGTGCTGCCGATCTCTTTAAAACCAAAGGACGACGGCGTTGCGCCGCACGGTTGGGATACCAGCAAGGACGATCCGCAGACAAACCGACCGGTTTACAAGTTGCACGCCACCTGGTTTGGCGCCACCAACAGCCCTTCCACTTTTGAGTTGCACGGCCTGTGGCTGAAACAATACAACAAGAAAGGCGACGACTACACCTACATAAAGGCAGAAAAGGCTTTGTTCGACGAGAAATCGGAAGTGATGACGTCGGATGGGCCGGTGAGCATCGTGATGAACGTGCCGGTGGACAAGGACGCCGAAGACAAATCGGAACTTGCCAAGCGGGTGCAGGTGGAAACGTCCGGCGTGGTTTACGAAACGAAAACCTTCAAGGCTCACACCAGCCAAGCGGCCAATTTCATATTTCCGAACGGCAGCGGCAGGGCGGTGGGCGTTGAGTATGACCCCAATAGCAAGATTCTTCACCTGATGTCGCAGGTGGTGCTGGACCGCAATGGCATGCACGTGGAAACGGCCGACTTGGTGTACAACCTGGGCGAACAAAAGGTTTATCTAACGCCCTGGTCGAAGCTGCAGCGGGAGAGCATGACGATTCAGGCACAGAAATCGGTGGTGACACTGGTTGACCAAAAAGTGCATCAGATCGATTCGGAGCAGCCAAGCGGGGTGGATGATCGCAAAGGCCGGCACGTGGAATATTCGGCCGATCGGATGACGGCGAGTTTTGACGAAGACGGAAACATGACTGAAGTAGTGGGATCGCCGCATGCGCGGGTGGTTTCCTTTCAGGAGCGAGCGAAGACGGTTCTAACGGGCGATAAGGCGGATCTGCATTTCGAACAAGAAGACAAGATCAAAGCGGGCGTTGACACCACGGACAGCTATTTGAGCTCGGTCACGGCGGAGGGGCAGGCGGTAGCCGAATCGTCGCCGATTCCGCAACCGGGAGTGGTGCCGACGGAGACGCGGATTCTGCGCAGCCAGAAGATCGATCTTTCCATGAAGCCGGGAGGCCAGGAGGTGCAGGAAATCTATACGGACAGCAAGGCGCAGCTGGAATTCAAGCCCAACACGCCGCAACAGGTACACCGGGTGATTGACGCGTCGAAAATGCGCATCATCTATGGCGAACACACTTATGTGGACACCTTCCACGGCTGGAACGTGGCCACGCGCACCGACAAACCGCGCAAGCCCGACGAGAAGAAGCCACCGGTGCCCGCGTATACCTGGAGCGACGAGATGATTGCCAAGTTCGTGCCCAATTCGAGCGATGTGGACCACATTGAACAGCGCGGCAATTTCCGCTATCAGGAAGGCGTACGCAACGCTTGGGCGAAGAAGGCGATCCTAGAGCAGAAGATCAACCGCATTACGTTGGTTGATCACGCAAAGGTTTTAGACGACACGGGCTTCACATCGGGCGACCTGATCGTGATGGATCAAGATAGCGGAGACATGGATGTGACCGGTAAGGTTCTTTCGGTGCGTGCGCCGGATAAGAACCAAAAGCCGGGGACGTCGATGCTCGACCAAACGCAAGCCATGCAGGCGAAGGCCGATAAAATGCGGTCGCGGGACAACAATATCCAGGTGTTTTACGACGGCAATGTGGTTATGTGGCAGGGCGCTAACCGGATTACGGCGGACCACATCGAAATTGATAGAGATGAGCAGATCCTGCACGCCTTCGGCAACGTGGTGAGCGAACTGGTGGACAATCAGAAGACCGGCGACACCAATGGCAAGCAAGCCGCAACGGCGGCCACGCCGGTTAGCAACCCGATTTACACCACCGTGAAAGCGCCGGATCTGCTGTATCACGATGACACGCGCGTGGCGCTCTATAGCGGCGGCGTTACGCTGCTGCGAAATAAGATGATTGTCACTTCGCGGGAATTGCGCGCCTTTCTGACGCCCAAGACCGAAAACAATAAAGACGATTCCTCGTTGGACCACGCGTTCGCCGATGGCGAGCTGGTGGTGGTGGATCAAATTGGGCCGAACCACAAGCGCACGGGGAGCTCGGACCACGGCGAGTATTACAGCAAGGAAGACAAAGTAGTGCTCACCGGCGGTTCGCCGCAAATTGTCGATAGCTTGCGCGGCATTACTCGGGGCAGCTTGATCACGTATTACAGCGGCGACGACCGCCTGCTGGTGGAAGGCGAGGACAACAAGCCGGCTTTCACCAAACTGATCAAGAAGTAAGGCTAATCATTCCGTTGGTAGATAACGCTCAAGCGGGTGCGGACGGCTTCGTGGTATCCGGTCAATAACGCACGCAGAGGAGCGAAGTTTTGCGGTTTTAAGCCGCCGTTCAGCGGCCCAAGGCCATCGACAAAAAAAGTGGGACGCGAGCGTTCGACGGTCTGAAGGTGAGCGAGCGTTTCGGCGTTCACGACGGGGGAGGCGACGCTCAAGTGCCGGTCGGCGGCCACGCCGGTTAGCGGCTGCGAATCCCAAAAGGTGCTTGCGATGTTGAGGCGGGTATAAACATACATATCGGGCCGGTAGCCCCACACGAACAAGGTATCGCCGGGCTTCGACAAGGCGTTGAGGCGCGCGGCGGCTTGCTGGCTGTCGAGATCCAAGGTGATATCGGCCCAAGCGGCATGGCGCGCCATCAACCAGTAGCGTGGCGCAAAACGGATGAACGGGATCAGCAAGAAAATCGCCAACAGAGGGATGGTTATACGCGGATTTTGGCGAATGGCCCAGACTAGACCACGCGCGCCGACAACGGCCAAGGGAGGCAACAACTGCAGGAAATAGCGCGGCGCAAAATGATTGCCAAGGCATACGGCAGCGAAGGAAGCGGCTAGCCAAACAGAGAGTTTCATTCGTTCAGCGCGTTCCGCCTGCCATAGGCCGGCCATCCAACCGGAGGCCAGCGCCAAGTGGAAGCCGAGCCAATGGACGACGCGCTCGATAGCGAGCGCCAGCGGATGCGCGACGGGCGCGCCGGCCGCATAGGCCCATCCCCAAACCCATACTTGCTGCCAATAGCCCGGGAACATTCCGCCTAAACTGAGCGCGGCTGCACCGAGCGCAAGGGCTAGTGTGAATCCGCCCAGTAATGCCGGTAACGAAGGAACGAGCCAAGCCGCGCAGGCCGCGACGATAAACAGGGCTTTGACGTTGATCCAAAAAGCGAGGCCGCAAAGCGCGCCGGTGATCCATGGCTTTTCTTGGCGCGCGAAATAAACTGCGGCCAAGTGCGGGGCGAGTAAGAGCGCATCGGGTGCAAAAGGAATGACGGCCGCCGGCAGATAGAAGGTGGTAAAGAATGCCATCAGCAGCGCGGCCACGCGCCCTTCCGCGACGCCCCACCAGGTGCGCGCCAGCCTAAAAGCCAGAAAGCAACAGAGCAAAACGTACGCCGCATCCCAGAGACGCAGAAGCAGCCCGGGAGACGCGCCCATCGCCGAATAATAGAAGGCGGCGAGCGGCGGCTTGTCATACCAAAAATCGCGGTAAGGCAGCCTGCCATGCAATATGTGAATGGCGGCGGCCATGTGGTAATCCTCGTCCGACCAGAGGACGCCCGCAAAGCATAACCGAAGGCACGCGAAGACAATGAGGACACCAACGAAAGCGACTTGTTCGCGGGTAAAGATTGCCTGTTGCACCAACGCGTATCATAAGATATAACCTCGGACAGCGAAATGCGAACACTGCAAACCGCCGAAATTTCAAAATCCTACAACGGCCGCAAGGTGGTCGATAATGTAAGCGTGCGCGTCGAGCAGGGCGAAGTGGTTGGCCTGCTGGGTCCGAACGGCGCGGGCAAGACGACTTCGTTCTACATCATTGTGGGCTTGGTGAGTCCGGAATCGGGTGAAGTGCTGCTCGATAACGAGCCGATCACGCAATTGCCCATGTATTTGCGGGCGCGCCGCGGGGTGAGCTATCTGCCACAGGAGCCGTCGGTTTTCCGCAAGCTGAGCGTGGAAGACAACCTGATGGCCATATTGCAGACGCTGCGCATATCCGGACGGGAACGGCGTGAGCGCATGAATAATTTGATCAGCGACCTTGGCCTGGAAACGGTTCGCCAAAGCAAGGGCTATATGCTTTCGGGCGGTGAGCGCCGCCGTGTCGAAATTGCCCGCTCGCTGGTGTTGCAACCGGATTTCATTCTGCTCGACGAGCCGTTTTCCGGCATTGATCCGATTCAGGTGCTGGAACTGCAGCGCATTATCGGCGATCTAAAGCGGCGCGGCATCGGCATTCTGGTGACCGATCATAATGTGCGCGAGACGCTGGCGGTAACCGACCGGGCGTATATCATTAGCAGCGGGCGCATTTTTCGGGCGGGGTCGCCCGATTCGCTGGGGCGCGATCCGGAAGTGCGGCGCATTTATCTGGGCGAAAATTTCTATTTTGCGCCGGGAATAGAATTGCCGGGCGCGGCAGCAGGCAGGGAGCGCGGTTAGCGAAGCTAGCGGATTTTTGCCGGAACAACCAATTCCACTGTTTCGCTGACGCCTGCGCCGCTTGTTTCACCGAGATGTTGCAGCGCGTAATTGCCGGCGCTATCTTTTTTGACGGAGGCGCGCAGGTAGTAAAGGTAGCCCGCCACGGCGTGATCGAATTTTCCGGTTGGTAGTTGGCGCTCTTGGAGTTGCGTTTCGAGAACGCGACGGTCATCGGGAGTGCCGCCCGGCTTCGGATAATCGGGTGGGCGCTGGTCGACGCCCCCATGCTCAACGCCGACGCCCACGCCTTCGTACACGCCGCTGACGCGACGGCCGGTAACGGGATCGCGTCCGCTCTCATAGCCAACCTGCGCTTCGGTAGCGACCTGGGTGTTGCCGCGCGATTCCTGCGGGCGGGGAGAATTTTGCAGTTGAATCGCCAGCGCCACGGCGGAGGGTTCGGTCTCATGCGTGAGCTCGCCCTTGTCGCGCTTGAGGAGAAAATCGTCGGGATCGACCTGTAGTGGCCGGTTTTCTTGAGGGAAGCAGGCGATTTCAAAGACGAGATATTTGCCGGTGATGTCGAAGGCAAATAGATGTTTTGCCTGATCGGCGGGAACGAGAGAGGCGGCATAGGTTGCGGCATGGCCAGTCGCTTTCACGGCGTAATCGTCGGGAGTGGCGCGAGGATGAACGCCTTTCGGGCGCGAATCTTGCCCTAGAACGCAGGAGACAGCTAGCCCTAGAACCGCAATCGAACGTCTGAACCCAAGCATGCAGACCGCCTTTCGACCTTCAGGTTAACGCAGATTGAATTACCGGATTGAGGCGGTGCTCACTACCTTCTTGACTGGGCCGGGCATGGGCAGGCGCGGCATCATTTCCTTGCGAACCGCGGTGTTGTAAACGAACCAGGCTTCAATCGCCGCCGCCTGCATCAGATCGCCGGACTGCACGCGGTCGTAGAAATCCATGTTGGAATGATGCGTGCGCGTTTGATATTCCATGGGGTCCTGTACAAAGCTGAAACCGGGCAGGCCGATCCAGGTGAAGGATGTGTGATCCGTCCCGCCCGGCTGCTTGGTGGGTGGGGCAGTTGTGCCGAGCACGACGTTCGCCGCGAGATCGTGCAGCGGCTCCAGCCACGCTTCGAAAATCGGGCGGACCATATCGTTGCCGCCGACGCTAATGCCGCGGAAACGGCCGGTGCCGGTATCGTCGTTGTAATAGGCGGAGAGCTTGTTGTATTCAGGACCAAGTTCCATGCTGTCGCGTTTGGCGAAGTGCTCCTGTACATAAGCTTTTGAGCCCAACAGACCTTGCTCCTCGCCGCCCCACAGGGCGATGCGCACGGTGCGAGACATGGGGAGATGCAGCGTTTCTAAAATCCTGACGGCTTCGATGGCCACCGCGCTGCCGGTAGCGTTGTCGGTTGCGCCGGTAGCGCCATGCCATGAATCGAGGTGCGCGCCCAGCATCACTAGCTCGTCTTTCTTGTCGCCTCCGGATATTTCGCCCACCACGTTGAACGAATCAAGGGAATCGGTCAGGAATTGAGCGCGGATATCGAATTCCAACTTCACGGGAATCGAATGGGCGAGCAGGCGGGCAATGCGGTTATAGTGCTCGGGCGTGAGCGCCACTATCGGCGGAGGCGCGGGGTCTTTGCCCGTATAAGAACCGCCGCTGGTAGCGAACACCGTGCCGCCATCGCCGTTATAGCCATATTGCAAAATCACCAGGACACCTTCGTCTTTTAGGAACTGATTGACCTTCTTCTGAAATGCGGCGGCGGCTTCACGCTCTTCGGCGGTAGGCGGGGGCGGTGCGCCGGGGCGCGCCGGACCATACATGCTGATGTGCGCCGGATCGGCCACCACTTGCCGCGCCGCCAGTTCTTCATCGGTCAGCCGATGCGCTAGCGGCTCGGTGACCATGGCCACTACTTTCGGTTCCATCGTCAAAACAATCTTGCCCTTCAGCTTGCCCTTATATTTGGCGAAATCCTCTTCCTTCTTGAGCGACACCATCACGGGTTCGGCGGTCACTACGCCGTTGGTGCCAGGAGTCCAAGCGAGCGGCAGGCCGATCAAGGGCTGATACTGCGGCTCAATCATATGCGCTGAAAAATATGTCAGCCGCCAGCTTTGTCCAAACGGGCCCCACTTTTCTTGCTTTACATTTTGCAGGCCGTATTCCTGCAAACGCTTCACTACGAATTCGGCGGCGGCTTTATGTCCAGGCGAATTGGTGAGCCGCGGGCCGTAGACGTCCGTCAAGTAGAAGAGGTGATCCATCACCTGGGAATTCTGGAAAGCCTCCGCCTTGATGCGGTTCAAGACAGTAAGATCAACCTGTTCCTGGGCGCTGAGCACCGATGAAAAGGCGAGCAGGGCAACGAACGTACGACGCATGGGCTAGTTCTCCTGTTTAAATAACTGTAGCGTAGAAGCCGGCAAATAGGTTACCGTAAGGCTGTGAAACCGAAACTTGCGTTGTGGCTGGTGGCAACTCTTGTTGTCCTAGGCGGTTGTTGGCAAGCTCCGGTTACCAACGGCGCCGGTTCTGCACAAAGCTGTATCGTTGCGCTTCACATTGCCGAACGAAGGCAGTTGCCGCATCAGCGCCGTAGACGCGAGCCGCCGCAAGCGAGTCTGGTTGAACTCTTTTCGCGCACGGTTTCTCGCCCGCTGCCCGGTTTGAACCGCAGTCTGTTTCAGCGTCCTCCCCCTGTCTCTCTTTTTCCGCGCGTCTAACAGCTACCAAGTGTTGCGGTCGGAAACTAAGGAGAGGCCATGCGCCCGCTTTTGACTTCTATCTTTGCGCCTTCGCGGCACGATTCCCGCGACGTCGCCACTATCAACCAGCTTCGTACCGAATATGAGCGTCTTAGCGACGACGAATTGAACCAACGTGGAGCGTGCGCCACGGATTTGCTGCCGCTGATTGCTGTGACGGCAGTCATTGCCGAGCGCGTGCTGGGCGAGCGAATGTTCGATGTGCAGTTGCGCGGCGCGCTCCGCCTTGACGCGCGGGAGTATCGCCGAGATGCAAACCGGCGAAGGCAAAACGTTAACCGCGGTTCCGGCGATTGCATGGTTGGCCCGAACCACCGGCGGTGTGCATGTCATGACTGTAAACGATTACCTGGCGCGCCGCGATGCAGACTGGATGGGGCCTATTTTCCGGCGTCTTGGTTTGAGGGTTGCCTGCATTCAGCAAGGGATGACGGCCACCGAGCGGCGTCAAGCCTACGCAGCCGACATCACCTATGCCACGGCGAACGAGCTTGGCTTCGATTTCCTGCGCGATCAAATCGCGCTGCGCGCCGCCGATCAAGTGCATCGCGGATTCAACTCGGTGGTGATTGATGAAGCCGATTCCATTCTCATCGACGAGGCGAGGATTCCGTTGGTCATCGCCGGCGCAGGGCAATCGGACGAAGGTTTGGGATACGCCGTGGACAGGTTGGCGCGGCGGTTGTCGCGCGGTCTTCACTACACCTCCGATCCCGGCGGCAAGAATGTCAGTCTTACCGACTCCGGAATTCAATTGGCGGAGCGAGTGCTTGGCTGCGGAAATTTATTCGATGAACAGAACCTCCAGCTTCATACCGCCCTGCAGGATGCTCTGCACGCGCACGCGCTGTTGCGGCGCGATGTCGACTATGTCGTGAAAGACGGCGTGGTCGAGATGGTGGATGAGTTTCGCGGGCGTGTCGCGCTCGATAGGCGTTGGCCGGCCGGGCTGCATACGGCGATCGAGATTAAAGAAGGCGTGGCCACCAAACAGCAAGGCCGCATTCTCGGCTCAATCACCATGCAGCACTTGGTCGCTCTCTATACGCACGTATGCGGCATGACCGGCACGGCTGCCTCTTCCGCCGGCGAATTGCAGACGATGTACCTTCTGCCGGTGGAAGTGATTCCCACGAATCGGCCGATGATTCGCCAGGATCATCCCGATCGGCTGTTCGCTTCAAAGGGCGAGAAATATAAGGAAGTCGTCGAAGAGATTCGCGGCGCGCATCTGCGCGGGCAGCCCGTGCTGGTTGGCACTGCCAGTATTGCTGAATCGGAAGGCTTGAGCTATTGCCTCAGGGGCATCCCGCACGCAGTGCTCAACGCCAAGAATGATGCGCTCGAAGCGGAAATTATCGCCCAGGCAGGACAGCGCGGAGCGGTCACCATCTCTACCAACATGGCAGGCCGCGGCACCGACATCAAGTTGGGAGACGGCATTGCCGAGTTGGGAGGCCTTTACGTGATCGGCACGAATAAGCATGAAAGTCGGCGCATTGATAATCAGCTCCGGGGTCGCGCCGGACGGCAAGGCGACCCGGGGTGTTCGCGCTTTTTCATTTCACTTGAAGACGACTTGCTGCGAAAGTATCATGACTTAAACCCGCGCTACAACGATGATCCCGATTCGCTACGACGCCTGGTGGAAGGACAGAATCTCGACAGTCGCATCATGCTGAACAAGTATGAGTTGCCCATCGAAGGCCAGCGCAATCGGATTCAGACTTACCGGCAGAGCGTTCTGTTGGGAGAGGTGCCGAGCGAATCCGATCTGGAACGCGTGGCAACGCTACGCGCGATTGACGATGCCTGGTCTGATTACCTCGGGCAGATTGCCGAGTACCGCTCCGGTGTGCATTGGCTTTCCTGGGGCGGGCGCGATCCGCATCGTGAATACATGGGTTTCATCCATCAGGCATTCATGGAGATGGAGACGGCCCTTCCAGGGCAAATTGCGGCGCGGATTGCCGAGGCGAAAGCCGGCATTGGGCCTGATCCCAACGAACGCGGCGCGGTGTGGACCTATGTCACTACCGATATGCCGTTCGGAACCATGTCGGAAAGAATCATCAAGGGATTTGCTCGCCGCTTCGGTGTGAAAAAATAACAGAGCCTATGGATTGGTCGACACACGGCATAAAAATCGTCCGCGCGAATGAGCTTGATTCGAACACACCCCAAACCGCAGGCATGACTCGCGCCGCCGCCATCACCCACGCGCGAACGGGCGCATCGAAGCTGTGGGCCGGCACGGTGTTGGTTCAACCCGACGCCAAAACCGGGCCCCATCATCACGGCGAATTGGAGACTGTTCTCTACATTGTTAAGGGGCGCGCGCGCATGCGCTGGGGCGACCGCCTGGAATTCACCGGCGAGGCGGGGCCAGGCGATTTCATCTACGTTCCGCCCTTCGTGCCGCACCAGGAGATCAATGCAAAACCGGACGAACCCTGCGAGGCCGTGGTGGTGCGCAGCGGGCAAGATCCGATTGTAGTAAATCTCGACATGGAAAGCCCGGAGCCTGCCAGCCCCGGTAAACCGACTCCCTTTCATCCGGAAAAACAACAATGAGACTAGCGTTTTTGTTTTTGGTTTCTTCCCTTATTGCTGCCTCGCAAGACCCATGGGGTCAGCGGGAGATTGTTCAACCAAAGATACTGGCAGATCGCATCACGGCCAAAGATCAACCGGCTATCTACTACGTGGGATTTCCTACGCTCTATCGAAACGGCGCCCACATTTTGGGCGCTACTCTGGCTGGTCCTTGCTCTAAGGCTGAAGGCTTGGATCTTCTCAGGAAGGCCGTGAGCGACCTCCCCAGAGACAACGAGGTTTTCATCTACTGCGGCTGTTGCCCGTTCGTCAAATGCCCCAATATCCGTCCGGCTTATAGCGTCCTTCACGATATGGGTTTCACCCAGGTGAAGGTTGTGATGATCGAGACGAATTTGCACACGGATTGGATAGAGAAGGGCTATCCCGCAGAGAAAGCCGCCGAGAAGACCTCTCAATAGCGCTCAAGTCTGGGATACCATCAAATTGTCGTGAGAAAGCATCCTCTCGGATTTGTCGCGGCCTCAGCCGTTTTCCTGGCGCTGCTGGCGCTATTGGTATGGCAGGGCTCGTTCAAGTTTCCCTACGGCCCCGATAATGCTCGCGAAACTGTTCTGCTATCTGCCGTATCTATCATTATCTTCATACTTTTGGCGACGCTGGCCTTTATCTTATTCCGCGACGCTATTAAGCTTTATATCGACCGTCAGAACCAGCGTGAAGGCTCGCGGATACGTTCCAAGCTGCTCTTCGGAGCCCTGCTTTTGACAGTCGCTCCCACGCTCTTCTCCGCATTGTTCAACTACATGGTTCTCAGCCGCACGCTTGACAAGTGGTTTACTCTGCCGGCGCGAGGTAAGGAGATCAACCTCCAGGAACTCGATAAGTCTTACCGGAAAGAAGCACAAGGGCGCGTGCAGGCGGAAGTAGATTGGCTCAGCCTGCTGCCCGAAACTCGCGAGGCCGCTCTTACCGGTCACATCGACGCACCTTATTTTAAGGCGATCTGCGAAGCGCGCGGCATCCGGCAACTGGTGCTCAAACCGGGTGCGGGCGTTCCCATGCTCTTGTATCTGTTCAATGGCCCCGCCGCTAATCTGCTGCACGCCGAAGCGAGCGTGAAAAGCCTGGCTGAGACCGTGGGCCGCATCGCTGTTGATTCAGCCATGACGGACGATCCCACAGAAAAGGAGAATTTGATTGAGCAATACGTAAACGATCAGAAGCAACTGGCCGGAAACAAAAAGTTCTATCACGATAATTACTTCCTGCTCATTTGCCTGCTCACAGTGTTTGTTTTGTTCTTCGCAGCGTGGTCGGCGCAGATACTCTCACGGCAGATCAGTGTTCCCATTGCAGGCCTGCTAACGGGTGCGCGCGAAGTAAGCCGCGGTAATCTGTCTTACCGTGTGCGAGTGGGCGCCATAGACGAACTGGCAACGCTGGTGCGCGCATTTAATGAAATGACAAGTGAATTGGAAGGCAATGCCAAGGAACTTGAACAAAGGCGACGATTTACCGAAGCTATTTTGGAGAGCATTCCCACGGGTGTCATTTCGGTTTCGTCAGATGAGCGCATCGAGCGGGTCAATCGTGCCTTAGCCGGCATTTTCAGTTTTGAGAAGGTATCAACCGCCAAACGTTTGGCCGATCTGTTTGCGCCCGAAGATTTGGACGACATCCGCTACGTGTTCAAAAAGGCGCGCCGCACGGGTACGGCCGCCTGCCAGATTGAAATGCAGCGCGCTAATGACGTGCTTCATCTGGCCGTCACCGCCGCCTCGCTCGAGGAGCATCGCGGCTTTGTGATGGTGATTGAGGATACCAGCGACCTGCTGCGCGCGCAAAAAGCAGCGGCGTGGCAGGAAGTGGCGCGGCGCATCGCGCACGAAATCAAGAACCCGCTCACGCCTATCTCCTTGTCTGCCGACCGCATCGCCCGCCAACTCCTGCGCATTCAGCTTCCCGCCGAGAGCCGCGCCATTCTTGAAGAATGCGCCGTCACTATCCAAGAAGAGGTGCAGACGGTGAAGACGCTGGTCGATGAGTTCTCCCAGTTCTCCCGCTTCCCCGCGGCGCAGCCGGTGCCGGCTGATCTGAACGAGATCGTTGAGAGTGCGCGCAACGTGTTTGCCGGACGCCTGGAGGGCATCGATTTGGGGCTTTCGCTTGATCGCAATATTCCGCTGGTTCTAGCAGATCGTGAGTTGCTCAAGCGCGTGATCGTAAATTTGATTGACAACGCGGCCGAAGCCATGACTGATTCGCCGGTTCGCAAGCTCGAAATCGCGACCTCGCAGCCCGCGCCCGACTTGGTAGAGGTCTCCGTGAGCGACACTGGCTCGGGCGTCTCGCGCGATGACAAAGAGAAGTTATTCCTGCCCTATTTCTCAACCAAGGCGCGCGGCACGGGTCTGGGCCTGGCGATCGTGAGTCACATTGTGAAGGAACATCAAGGCCGGGTGCGCGTAGAAAATAATCTTCCCCAAGGAGCGCGCTTCATTGTGGAGTTGAACGCGCTGCAAGCAGCAGAGCAGACTGCCGGTGAGGCCGAGTCGGTCGCGGCCCTAGCGAAACCGCTCGCGAATGCGGACCGTGCGGTCTAAGTCATCAACTACTTGCAGCACCTTTAGTTTCAAGTCCGCGTCGATATCCGCGTCGGCTAGCCAGTTATGGACAGCCTGATCGGCTTCTTTCGAGTGCTGGCCGCCAATGAAAGCATTGAGCCAAGCGAGCGTAAAGAAAATTTTGCGCTGCTGCTTGATTTCGGGCAAGGCATCGAGCGATGGTTTCAGATACGAAGCGGTCAGTGAAGCGGCGCTCCATTCGTTGAAGTTTCCCAGGCTATCCTGCACCCAATCTTCCTGGCGTTCTTTGTTGTGCGTATAGTCTTCGAAATACCATTTCTTGGTATCGGGGTCAGGCTGCGCCGCACCCGCCAGATAGGCATATTTCAAGCCAATGCCGGTGGCATCGCGCTTCTTCTCGGCGTCATAAAGAGCCGCCGCGCCATCGGCCTTTTGGGCGAGCAAAGCAGTCACCATGCGCCAACGGTCGAGATTGCGTAATTCAACGCCAGGTATGTTCGTGTCACCTTTCAGGAGTTGCCGAATGGGCTGAAATCCCGTTTCGGTGGAGGCAAAGGAAAGCAGAGTCCTGAACCAAAGAATGCGGAGGCCCTGCTCGGACGCCTGCATCATTTTTGCGGTAGCCAGAGCTTCAAACTTTGGAGCGATCTCGCGTAACGCCTTGTCGCTCAAGTAACTGTGCATGGCTGCGGCGGCGCGGGTGCCTATGGAGCGCACCAGAGTTTCATTCGTCTCGCCGGGCAGCTCGCGCAGAGCTGTCTGCAGATAATCAATGGGCGGCATTTCGGCCGCGCGAACCGAATCCCAAAGCGCGCCCCAAAGCAGAGTTCGTTCGAAGACATCAGTCACTTGTTGCAGATGTCGTTGGATATAGCGGCGGCTCCTATCGTCGAGCAGAAACAACCCATAAGCATAGTCTTCATCATTGGCGAATACATAAGCCGGGCAAGCGTGGCCGCTCGCGTTCTGAACTTGAGTGCTAGCAGCTACCAGCTTCGCTCGCAGGCGAACGGGCGGTGCCTTCTCATAACCCAGCAAGACCTGAGTGGCCAGCGGCCAAGTCTCGTTTTCAGCCAGAACATCTTTCTGAGTGAGTTTGAGACTTTGCAGTTCTCCTTGTTTGCATTCCCAATGGGCGCGCACCTCGGGCATGGCTCGCCGGGTAATCCATGCCGAAGCCCAAGGCTTCAGATTCTCACCTGACGAACGTTCAAACGCACCGACTAAGTCGCTCCACTGGGCGTTGCCGTATAGGTGCTCCTTCAGGTACAGGCGCAGGCCATCGCGAAAATGATCGTCGCCAATCATGTAAGCAAGCTGTTTGAGCAGCGCGGGCGCTTTCGAATACACAATTGCGCCATACGCCGACTTGGCGTCTTTCAAATTGCCGATGTCCTGATAGATGGGCGTGGTTCCTGGCGTGACGTCAATGCCGTAGGCTGCCGGCTTAATTTGTTGGTAGAAATGCGCCCAAACATTCTGCTCCGGTTTCAGCGCGGCCAGAGTGCGGTATGCCATGTACTGCGCGAAGCCCTCTTTCAACCAGAGATCGTCGAACCACTTCATGGTGGTCAAATCGCCGAACCATTGGTGAGCTAGTTCGTGAAGCAGCAAGGTGTTGCGGGCGAAGCGGTCGTCTTCGGTGGGCGCGCTGCGAAACAGGACGCCATCTTCGTTGAGGAATGTTGCGCCGGCATGCTCCATGCCGCCGAAGGGGAAGCCGGGAATGAGAACCATGTCGTATTTCGGGAATGGAAACGGCTGATCAAAATAGCCGCTGAGGAATTTGCTGCCGTCGGCGGTGACTTGCTGAACGGTGGGAATTTCAGCTTGTGCACGGGCGAGCTGCGAACGCCGCACGTAGATATCCGGCATACCATCTTGGTGGTGAACGCGCTGAAACGGCCCAACGGCGAAAGCGAAGAGGTAAGTGCTGATGGGCTCCGTCTCTTCGAATTAGTCAGTCGCGAAGGGGCCCATCTGGCCTTCGGACTTTTGCCTGGCGTTGGCGATGACTATGTCGTTGCTGACGCGCGCAATGTCGAGCGTACACTTCGCCTTGAGATCTGGTTGATCGAAACAGGGAAAGGCGGCGCTGGCATCCATGGGAACGAAGAGAGTGTAGAAATAGACACTGCCATCCTCTTTGTCTTCGTAGCGGGTTATTGGTTGACCGGCGGTGCCGACCGGTGTATCGAACCGCAAGCTCAATACATTTTCGCCGCGGTGAAGAGCGGCTGCGGGTAATAGGATGTGACCCTTTTCGGCAACAACGGGCGCGGGTTGGCCGTTAATTACGAGAGCGCGGGCGCTTTCGCCGCGGAAATCGAGGAGTAAGTCGCCGTCTTTCGATAAGTTGAAGCGCAGCTCCTCAGTGCCCGGGACGGTGTGGGCGTTCGGCTGCAACCGCATGGTGAACGACAATTTGTAGCGGATATTCGAAAGCGCCGCCGCGCGCTCGGCTGCCAGTTCGCGCGGAATTCCGATTGGCGCGTTCGCCCAGCCCGTCAATACTAAAGCCCCCCAGGCAAAACCCGCACGCAGCCACATGTTCAGCAGTGTAGCTTGCGAATGGCTGCGATCAGCACGCTTACATCTTCTTCGTTGTTATAAAAATGCGGTGAAATGCGCAGATACGCGCGGCGCGCGGAAATGTTGATGTTCTGTTCCGCCAGCTTCTTCGCGAGCTCCGCCGAATCCACGCCGGGCAGACTCGCGGTCACAATCTGCGACGGGAGGCAGTCGCCTTTCGACTGATAGAATTCCGCTCCCATGGCAGCCAGTTCGCGGCGCAAGAGGTCGGCGAGCGCGAGAACGCGCTTTTCAATTTGCGGAATGCCGATTTCCTCAAGCAAGCGCAGCGAAGCATCCATGCCATAGAGACAGGCAAACGGCACCATGCCGGGCTCATACTTCTCAGCCGTATCGCCGAAGCGCGGCGCGCCATGATGCAGATTGGTCACGTTGCGCCAATCTTTATCGCTGCGCCAACCGAGAACATTCGGGGACAAGCGTTGGCGCATCTGCGGATTCACGTAGATGAAGGATGCGCCGTTGGGAGAGATCATCCATTTATAGGCATCGACCGCGAAGAAATCGGGTGCTATGCCGGCACAATCGAATTCGAGCGCGCCGGCGCTTTGCGTGCCGTCGAGGTAGACCACGACGCCTTGCTGACGCAGAGCTTTCAACAAAGGCGCGAGATCGGGCCGCAGACCTGTTGTATAGTTCACGGTGCTGAGCGCTACCAGGCGGGTGCGCTCGGTGATGTGTTCGGCGAAATCGGGCCAATCGCATTCCACACCGCGCGCGCCCACGCTGGCATGCCCGTACAACTGGTTCGGGAATTCGTGATGCAAGGTGAGCAGTTCGTCGCCCGCTTTCCAGTCGATAGAACTGACGGCGAGGGACAACGCGTAGCCGGCGTTCGGAACAAAAGCGACATCGTCCGGCGAACAGTGAAGCAAGCGCGCTATTAAGGCACGCGTGCTATTCAAATCATCGAACCAGTCCAAGAAATCAAGAGCCGCGGTTTCGTCGCGCCGGGCGAAATGCGCGCAGGCGGCTTGTTTGGCGCTGATCGGCAATTGCCCGAACGTGGCAGTGTTGAGAAACGTGCGACCTTCTAAAGAAGGGAACTGCGCGCGAATGGCCGCCCAGTCTGGAGTGCTCATCGCGCGGCGGCGATCTTTTGCCGCAAATGATCAATTGCTTCGCCCACGGGAATTTCCGCCGAAGCCCGCGTGCGGCGCTCGACGAATTCCACTTTGCCTTCGCCGAGTTTCTTGCCGACGGTGATGCGGAAGGGAATGCCGATCAGATCGGCGTCTTTGAACTTCACGCCCGGACGTTCATCGCGGTCGTCAAGAATGGCGTCGATGCCGGCATTGGCGCACTCCTGGTAGAGCTGGTCGGCGGCTTCACGCAGAGCGGCGTCGGCATAATGCACCGGCGTGATGACCACAGTGAAGGGCGCGATGGTAACCGGTAGAGACATGCCGTCTTTGTCGTTGAAGAGTTCGATGGCGCAAGTGAGAATACGCTCGATGCCGATGCCGTAGGAGCCCATGATGGGCGTGACATCTTTGCCATCCTCGCCTTGCACGCGGAGATTCATGGACTCGGAATATTTGTAGCCGAGTTTGAAGATATGGCCGATCTCGATGGATTTGGCGATATCCAGCGCGCCGCCGCAATTGGCGCAAGCATCGGCTTCGGCGACTTGGCGAAGATCGAAATACTCGGGCTGAAAGTCTTCGCCGGGGGTTACGTTCTTCAAATGGTAATCATCTTTGTTCGCGCCGGCAATCATGTTGCGGCGGCCTTCAAGAGCCAGGTCGGCGAGCACGCGCATGTTTTTCACGCCAACCGGGCCGAGCGAACCCGCGCTCGCGCCGAACCAATCGACAATCTCAGCCGGGTGCGCCGGACGAACTTCTTTGGCTTGCAAAACTCCGGCGAACTTTGTCTCACTGAGTTGATGATCGCCGCGTACCATCACCAGAATAGCTTTGCGGTCGGCTACCATTACCAGGCTCTTCATCTGCGAGGTTTCTGGCAGTTTGGTGAAGTCTGAAAGTTCGGCAATCGTCTTGAGGCCGGGGGTGTGGAACTCTTCCGGCGTGAAGTCGCCCACTGGATCGGCGGCTAGCGGAGCGCTCGGTTTGGCAATGGCTTTTTCGAGATTGGCCGCGTAGCCACAAGCTTTACAGCGCACTACCAGATCTTCGCCGGCGTCGGAGCGCACCATGAATTCGTGCGACTGGCTGCCGCCCATGGCACCTGAATCGGCTTCGACGACGCTATATTCCAAACCGCAGCGGTCGAAAATCTTGCAGTAGGCGGAGTAATGCTTCTGATAGGCGACATCGAGGCCGGCGGCGTCAAGATCGAACGTGTAAGCGTCTTTCATGATGAACTGACGCACGCGAAGCAAGCCAGATTTGGGCCGCGGCTCATCGCGAAACTTGGTCTGAATCTGATACCAGATCTGCGGCAGCTGCTTATAGCTGCGCAATTCACCGCGCGCAATGAAGGTGACAACCTCTTCGTGCGTCATGCCGAGGCAAAGGTCCCGGCCGAAGCGGTCTTTGAGGCGAAACATGTTATCGCCCATGGCATCCCAGCGGCCGGATTCCTGCCAGACCTCGGCGGGATTCAAGGCAGGCAGAAGAATCTCCTGGCCGCCGATCGCGTTCATCTCCTCGCGCACAATCTGCTGTATTTTGAGCAGAGAGCGCTGTGCGAGCATCAGATAGTTATAGATGCCGGCGGAAAGCTGGCGGATATAGCCGGCGCGCAACAATAGCTTATGGCTGACGACTTCCGCTTCGGCGGGGTTGTCGCGTAGGGTGGGGATAAAGAGAGTGCTCCAGCGCATTCGTGTGTAATAGACAATTAGAACAGACGCTTGGAAATGAACCGTATGAACGAACAGCAAAGAATGGCGCGGAGTCTCGCGGAAGCAGACCCGGAAATTTTCGAACAGATCCAGCATGAGGTCGACCGGCAGAACACGCGGCTCGAACTGATTGCCAGCGAGAACTTCACGAGCGAAGCGGTGCTGGAGGCGACATCCAGCGTCTTCACCAACAAATACGCCGAGGGCTATCCGGGCAAGCGCTATTACGGCGGCTGCGAGTTTACCGATGTGGTGGAGACGCTGGCGCGCCAACGCGGCAAGAAGCTGTTTAAGGCCGAGTACATCAATGTGCAGCCGCACTCGGGTTCGCAGGCGAATGAAGCCGCTTTTGCCGCCGTTCTGCAACCGGGCGACACAATTCTCGGCATGGACTTGTCGCATGGCGGCCATTTGACGCACGGGCACCCGTTGAATTTCTCCGGCAAGCTTTACAAAGTGGTGGCGTACGGCGTGCGGCGGGAAGACGAGTTGATTGATTACGATGCCTTGGCGAAGCTGGCTGACGAGCACAAGCCGAAGATGATTATCGCGGGCGCCAGCGCGTATTCGCGAGTGATCGATTTTCCGCGCTTCCGGCAGATTGCCGATTCAGTGGGTGCGGTGTTTCTGGTGGATATGGCCCATTATTCGGGCTTGATCGCCGCCGGTGTGTATCCGAATCCTTGCGAAACTGCCGACATCGTGACCTCGACGACGCATAAGACGCTGCGGGGGCCGCGCTCGGGCATCATTCTGGCGAAAGAGAAATATGCGGAAGCGCTGGATCGGGCGGTATTTCCGGGCGCGCAAGGGGGTCCGCTGGTGCACGTGATCGCCGCCAAAGCGGTGTCGTTTCTGGAAGCGCTGCAGCCTGAGTTCCGGGTTTATCAGCAACAAGTCCTGGCTAACGCGAAGGCTTTGGCGGCGTCGCTGCAAGCGGAAGGATTCCGCGTGGTGAGCGGCGGAACCGATTCGCACATGATGCTGATTGACGTGTTCGCCAAGAGAGTGAAAGGCAAAGAAGCGGAGAAAGCGCTGGACGAAGCTTACATCACGGCGAACAAGAATACGATTCCGTTCGATACGAACAAACCTTTTAATCCCAGCGGGATACGGCTTGGGAGTCCGGCGGTTACGACGCGCGGCTTTACCGAAAGTGAAATGAAGGAAGTGGGCCGCCTGATTGCGCTGGTGCTGAACGATGTTAAGTCGGAACAGGTGTCGAATGAGGCACGGCGCGGGGTGAAAGTGCTCACCGAGAAGTTTCCGCTTTACGCGTGGAAGCAACAAACCGTGGGCGTACGATAAGAATTCAGCAGAATTCTTATCGCCGTCCGGCACTCAGAAGTAGATGACTGCCACAACAAGCAACGCAAGCCCGGTTTCGGGGCGAAAGCAGAGCGAGCCAAGTCGACCGGTCGCACAGGCAAAGACGCTGCGCGTCATTCAGCTTGGCTCTTACCCTGCGGCCAATCGCGGAGCACGCGCAAATCTACTGACACTTCACGAACGGCTCCAAACGCGCGGGCATGAGAGCGTGTTGATCGACTTGACCGGTTACCGCCGCGTGAAGCAGTCCGGCGTGTACTTTCCGCACTCGGCTTATCAACTGATACGGCTGCTTAAGAAGACGCCGGTGGATGTGGTGCATTTGCACATAGGCAGCGCGCTCACGTTGAGGAAACTGGCGCTGGCCGCCATGGTGAGCAGGCTTCCGGATGCGAAGAAAGTGTTTACGCTGCACTTAGGCGGGCACTTTTTTCCCAGCCAAGGAGAGCGGGCGCAACGCTGGGGATGGACGGGTTGGATCTTGCGAAGGTTCGATACGCTGATCGCTATTAATCCGGAAGGCGCTTCATTCTTTGAACGAATGGGCGTGCCGGCAAAGCGGATTCAGCTGATCACGCCGTTTCCAAGGCTGCGAGTATCGGCGAGCATCACGCTTTCCGACGAGCTTGAAATCTTTTGCCGGCAGCACACGCCGCTGATTGCCAGCGTGGGGGAGTTTGAGCGGGGCTGCGACTTGGCGCTGCAGTTCGACATGTTAAGCAAGGTGCGCGAGCGTTATCCGAGCGCGGGGCTGATTGCGATGGGCGACGGCGCGCAGTGGTTCAAATATATATATGAGCGGGGAATGCATCAGGACGGCAACCATATCGCGCTGCCGGGAATGTTGGCGGGAGTAGCGGCGCGCGAAGTAATTAGCCGGGCAAACGTGCTACTGAGAACCGATGATAAGGGCGGCGACCGTTTGGTACACGAATCGTTTAACACCGGCACGCCGATTGTCAGTATCGATCTGGGGCAGAGAAGCGCGGGGCTGGGGGAAGTCGAGATAGCAGCGTTGCAGGTTTTGCGCAGCCTGCAAGTGACGCGTTCGACGTATGAGGATGCACCGGCGGCGCTCAGCGACGGGGCCGACGATTTGATCCGGCTTTATAAGCAACTCAACTCGACATCGCCAAATGCCGCGCCGCTGCCGGCGGGTTATGAATGGCCGAGTATCGGCTGGGGTTTGTAGCGGCTGACAACTTTGGTTGCCGTTGCGAGAATCCCGAGCGCCAGAAATGCGATTCCGGCAGTAGCAGGTTCCGGCGCTTCGCTGCCGCTGATCGCCATCAGATAGCCGCCGAGCGTGTCGGGGAAAACGTTTCCGCCGTAGTAGTAAAACTCGTTGGCGGCGCCGACGCCACCGTTACCAGTGGCGTACTGCCAGCGAATCGACGAGGTTCCCAAGCTATCCGAAATTCCTATCCAATAGCGGGTGTCGGCGGCCAGGGTGATGGTGCCGAAGCTCGAGAAATCAACGAGCGAGTTTGAGCTGGTCAAAGAACTGTCTTGGACAGTGCCCAGCGTATCCAAGACGGCGCCGGGCGAGGTAGCCGAATCGCCGTCTAGCGTGACGGTGACGAAACCACCGTCGCTTGGTACAACGGCCAGCAGCGACACTTTGAGATCGTTGAAAAGGAAGGAACCTGCGCCGTTGGTGAAGGACGCGGCGAGAGGGCCGTTGTGATTATTGCTTGTGGCGTAGTCGTCCAAGCCCGAGGCGAAAGAAGTATTGTCAAAGATAGTAGCCGCGCCGAGAGACGCGGCCGAGGCTAGTAGAAGGACCGCAAGAGACTTGGTAAGCATGCGTTCTCCGAAATGTAAGATGAAGGTACGGACGGCGTTTTTCAAGTTTCTCACATTAGTTAAGAATGGCCGAGGACGGGGTGGGGTTGGTAGAGTTCTTCGAGCTGTTTGATTTCGTCTTCGGAGAGCTTTACAGAGAGAGCCGATAGGGCGTCTTCGAGATGGGACAGTTTGCTCGCGCCGATGATGGGGGCGGAGATGCCGGGTTTGGACAACACCCAGGCAAGGGCGACTTGCATGTTGGGTAAGCCGCGCGCTTGGGCGACTTGGGTGAGGCGATCGGCGATGGCAAAATCGTCGTTCTGATAGTACATGTCCTTGGCGTATTGATCGGTGTTGGCGCGCGAAGTCTGACCGCCGGACTTGTTGCGATTGCCGGCCAAAAAGCCGCGGGCAAGGGGCGACCAGGGAATGAGTCCGATGCCTTGATCGCGGCAGAGGGGATTCATCTCGCGCTCCTCTTCGCGATAGATCAGGTTGTAGTGATTCTGCATGCTGACGAACTTAGTCCAGCCGTTTTGCTCCGAGACATGCAATGACTGCGCGAATTGCCAGGCGAACATGGATGACGCGCCGATGTAGCGTGCTTTGCCTGCCTTGACGACATCGTGCAAAGCTTCCATCGTTTCGGCGATGGGCGTTTGATAATCCCAGCGGTGGATCTGATAGAGATCGACATAATCGGTGCCGAGGCGGCGAAGACTGTGGTCGATTTCGGCAAAGATGGCTTTGCGGGAAAGACCGCGGCCGTTGGGGTCGGGGCGCATGGCGTTGAAGACCTTGGTGGCGATGACGAGTTCGTCGCGCTTGCCGAAATCGCGCAGGGCGCGGCCGGTGACTTCTTCGCTGACGCCGTCGGAATAGACATTGGCGGTGTCGAAGAAGTTGATACCCGCTTCGAGCGCGCGCTTGAAGAACGGGCGGCTTTCTTCTTCGTTCAAGACCCATTCGCGCCACTTGCTGGAGCCATAGGTCATGCAGCCGAGGCACAGGCGGGATACTTTCAAGCCGGTTTTGCCGAGATTTACGTAGTCCATTTTGGTTTACACAGTTCATGATAGGAGAATGGACGGAAGATCTGTTTGGATTTGCGCGGCGATAGCGTTGAACTTGTTCGGCGAGCCACTTGGTTTTATCGAACAGAAGTTTAATTCGATCAATTTTGAGAAGAGCAAGTGGAGCAGGACGGAAAAATTGCCTTGTTACGTGTACGAGGCGAAGGAAAACGGGGCAACGGTGGAGATTATGCGCGCAGGGACGAGCAATCTGGTGCCGTTCCGAGCGAGCAAAGGGCTGACGGTGACGATTTGCGGGTCGACGGCGGCGCTTGATGAGGGTTTTGAGGCACGGGCGAGGTGAGGAGCCACCCTTAAGGAAACGCTACTAGGCTAGGGCTCTATGGGAGGCTTCGGTGTGTTGGGCGCAGGCTTTTGGGGGGGCGGATTGACCGGTATCGACGAAACCGGCGCGGCCACGCCTAGCGTCTCCATCTCTCTGAAAAACACCCGCCGGTTCTCATCCATCGCGAGATTCGACAGGATCGCCGCCGTAGAAGCCGCCAAGCCAACTTCTAAATCCGCCCGTGGACGTCCGTCCGTTCGCACGTCGCTCAGAAAGCTCTGCATTTGCGCATCAATGGGATTGCCCTCTTCCTGTGCCAGCATCAACCCTTTTTCATAAAGCCAAAACCTGGCGGCCTTCGTTTCCCGCGAAAGAAACGAATCGTTATTCCAATCCACCTCGGTGAGCGGAGTCATAATCGGCATGCCTCTGGCCGGCGATCCGTTTGTTGCACGCGCATCCGGCTCACGGAACCAGAGCGCGGTAGGCGGCGCGTCGTTTACGCCGAACGTTAGCTCCACCGCTCCCGCAGTACCCATCACGACCAGCCCTTCCTGGGGACGTTGTGACGAAAGCATGGGCAAGTGCTGGCAGGTGGAAATAGCGCTGTAAGTCAGCTTGCGGCCGCCTGGATAACTATAGATCAGTTGAATATTATCGAATACATCACGGCCGTCTTTGTGGTAATCGAGACCGCCCACGCCCACTACGAACTCGGGGTTCGCGCCAAAGAACCAATTCGCCGCGTCGATATGGTGCGCCGCCAGTTCAGCCGTCAAACCAGCTGAATATTCGCGAAATAGACGCCAGTTCTTCGGGTTATCTTTACCGCCCGCCTTCATCGTCCAGCCCGGATTGCGATGCCATTGCGCCTGTATGTGCGTCACCGTACCAAGGACGCCGCTATCAATCATTTTCTTCACGGCTTGGAAGTAGCTACTGTAGCGCCGCTGGAGGCCAACTTGCAGAACCTGCTTACCGTGCTCCGCCGCCAGCGCGCGCAACGCATGCACTTCATCCGCTTTAAAGACCAGGCTGTTCTCGCAATAAACGTGCTTGCCGGCCAGCAAAGCGTCGCGCGTCATCTGGAAGTGCAAATGCAAAGGCGTCGCAATCACTACTGCAGCCACATTCGTGTCGGCCAGCAGGTTGCGATAAACTTTGTATTTCTTGGGATTCGTGGTGAGCGACTGCCCAGCCCGATCCATTGCCGCTTGGTTCACGTCGCAGAGGGCAACACAGCGGCCTGCTTCGAACTGGGCCAAATGGGCCAGCAGGTACGTCCCGTAAACGCCCAGGCCAATCGAGCCAAACTTGACCGGGTCGCTTGCTGCATGAACCGCGACCAGAGCCGGCGCCGATATCAAGGCCGCCCCGGCTTTTAAGGCATCACGTCTCGAAAGGTCGCTAGTGGTTTGCATGTTCAGCCGCAGTATCGAGCTTGACGCGCGCCGCCCATTCCGCTCCGGCGAGAATAATCAAAGTAGCGATGAACGACCAGAAAACGATGCTGATGGATTGCACGAACGGCGGCACATCCGCCCGCAGCTTATCCCGCAGCCATGGCCACGTCAGCAAATTGAGATATTCCGAAATTTGCAGCAGGACCGCCACCGCCGCCGAAGACGGCAGCAGCCGTCCCACCGGAATTTTGGCATTCGGCAGCAGCCAGTAGACCAGAAAAATCATAAGCATGGTCACCGGCAAAGCGATGATGCGCAGAACAATGCTTTGCAAAACGGCGGCCACCTGGTTTGCGCCAAACGTCGAGCCCATGAATTGCGCATTCAGCGTGGTAAAACACACGGAAGCGAGCACCAGCGCACCACAAACAAAAATCAAGCCCAAGCTGATTGTCTGATTCCACACAAAGCTGCGATTTTTCTTCGCGCCCCAGATCCGGTTAAAGGCCACTTCGAGGGGTGTGAAGATACCATTTGCCGTGAAGAACAGCAACAAGAGTGATACCCAGCTGAATTTTTGCCACGAGGCGGGACGCAGGTATTGGTCAACGCGGAACCCAAAATCGCCCGGGAAAAAATCGCCTACCGTGTGAATAATCATCTCAACGGCGGCTGGCCAATGCAAAACACGCCGGCAAATCAGAATCATCGCTACTAAAAACGGATAGAACGAAATCAATATATTCACCGCGACGGCGAACGCGTAAACGTGCACCTCCGTCTCCATCAGGAATCGCAGCGAGGTAAACAGGCTTCTTCCCAGCGCCTTCCAAGTGGCAACGCGAATGTGGATCGCCGGATGAAACGGATCTTTAGGGCGCAGATCGTAAATGACACGCGTTGGATTCGAAGCCTGCGTG
>Ga0302319_10003448_pt1 | contig 33103 bp, 25 predicted proteins | sample Bog_T0_2_FD_203319 | JGI IMG/M metagenome (GOLD analysis project Ga0302319, IMG submission 203319) | Peat permafrost microbial communities from Stordalen Mire near Abisko, Sweden - Bog_T0_2 | ecosystem: Environmental > Terrestrial > Soil > Wetlands > Peat | place: Sweden: Abisko, Stordalen Mire... | reverse complement strand
GGTCCGCACAAAGGCTTGACCGTGATTGGCGGGACTGGTCACCGGACCGGACCGATCGATCAGGAAGCGAAGGCCGTGCCGGACGGCGGCGACGCCGCGCCGCTGCGTGTTATAGGTCGGTCGATCAACAAAGGCCGACAGTTTTACATTGACATGAAGGCTGAGGTTGCGCCCCACGCCAGCAAGCGGATGGCGCACCGTGATGCCGTGCGGCGAGAGCGCGTGTTCGGGGCCGATGCCGGACAGCAGCAAGAGTTTCGGCGTGCCGATTGCGCCGGCGGCAAGGATGATCTGGTCCGCCGCCACGGCCATTGCCTTGGCGCCGCGTTTCAGCCTCAATCCAATGCACCGGTCGCGCTCAATCAGCAGATGGAGGGCTTGCGCGCCCGTCATGATCGTCAAATTGGTGCGGCGGCGGGCCGGCCGCCACCCAGCCGGCGTAATCCGCCGGCAATCCCCGCCCATAGACCATGCCATTGATCGAACTCGATCCGCCGAGCACGCGCCCAGCCGCCCAGATCAACTGGCGCCCACCCAGGCTGGGATCCGGATCGCCCTGATAGCCCCAACTGAGCGCGGGATTGGACAGCGCGCCCTCCAACAGGCCGGGCAGATGAATCTGCGGCGACCAGTCCGATCCGCCGGATTCGACCAGCAGCACCCGGCGGTCGGCGTCCTCGGAAAGTCGGGCCGCCAAGGTTGCGCCGGCGCTGCCGGCACCGACGATGATGATGTCCCAAGCGCTATAAATCGCAAATATCCCGATAGACTGCCTGCCTGAGCGCATTGGGAAATCTTCCCGCCATGCCGGTCGTTGCGGTATTGGTCATGCACACCACGCTGAGGGCCGCCAATGGGTCGACGAAAAAATGCGTCCCATAAACGCCACCCCAGCCCCAGCTGCCGGGGTTGCCCGGAAGGCCGGCGCGCACCGCGTCGGTCACGACCGAACAACCCAGCCCCCAGCCATGGCCGGGTCCGGCCGCTGTCGGCAGGTCCTTGATGGCGTTGGTGGCGAACAGCCGCGCCGCCTCGGGGCTTAGCGCCGGGGCGCCGCCGCACCGCAACATTTCCAGAAAGCGAAGATAGTCGGCGGCGCTGCCGACCATGCCGGTGCCGGCCGACGGCCATAGGGTGCGGTTGAAACAGCGGCTTGGCGCATAGCGAATTTCACAGCCCTCGAAAGGCAGGGTGCAGGGGTCCGTCATGCGCCGCGGTTTGTCCCCCTCGGCTGCTGCGTAGGGAATGGCCATCAGGGCGTCGACAGAAGCATGAAACCCGGTCGCCGTCATTCCCAAAGGGCCGGTGACAAGTTCGCCGACCACGCGGTCGAGAGTCTGGCCGGTGACGGCTTCCAGCACCGCGCCCAGCACATCGGTGGCGATCGAGTAGCGCCACGCCGACCCGGGTTCGAACAAGAGCGGCAATTGGGCCACCAAAGCCACGTTTTGTGCGAGCGTCACGGAGGTCGAATCGAGCCCGTCCGAGATGCCGAGCCGATGAAAAAGGCTGTCGCTGGGCTCGGTAAAGCCGTAGCTGAGACCGGCCGTGTGGGTCAGCAGATGCCGGACGGTAATGGTGGGGCGGCGGCCATCCGGCAGGCTTGGCGCAAACGAGGGCAGCCAACGCGCAATCGGATCGTCGAGACCGAGCAGATTCCGATCGAACAGCGCGAGCGCGGCGACCGACACGATCGCTTTGCTCATCGACGCGATGCGAAAGCCGTATCCCTCCTGCAGGACGATGGCCGCTTCGCGGTCGGCCCAGCCGGCGCAGACTGTCTGGATGATGGCGCCGCGGTGGCACAGCAGCACCTCGGCGCCGACCAGATCGCCGGTCTCGACCGCCTCTGTCACCACACGGGCGACATGCGTGATGTGTCCCGCTGTCCGCGGCAGCGCCATTTCTTCCTCCCCTTCGATCCTGCGGCGCGCTATCCGGTGTTCGGGCAGACGCGACACAAAATCGCACATGATGACCGGTTATTGCTTATCTCATCTCGCCCCGACAGAGTGACGCCGATGATCGATTCACCCGACGAGACCTTCCCCGAAATTCGCGACTCCGTTCGCCGCCTGTGCGCCGGATTTCCCGGTAGCTATTGGCGCGATCTCGATCGCACGCGGACCTATCCGACCGACTTCGTCGATACTCTGACGCGAGCCGGCTTTCTCTCGGTGCTGATCCCCGAAGACTATGGCGGCTCCGGCTTGGGGTTGGCGGCCGCCAACGCGATTCTCGAGGAGATTCATCGATCCGGGTGCAATGGCGGCGCTTGCCACGCACAAATGTACACGATGGGCACCTTGCTGCGGCATGGCTCGCCGGCGCAGAAACAGACCTATCTGCCGGCGATCGCCAGCGGCGCGCTGCGGCTGCAGGCCTTCGGCGTCACCGAACCGACCAGCGGCACCGACACCACACGCATCACGACCTTCGCGCGGCGCGACGGCGATCGCTATATCGTGAACGGCCAGAAGATCTGGATCAGCCGTGCCGAACATTCGGATCTGATGATCCTGCTGGTGCGCACCACGCCGCGCGAGCAGCTTGCCAAACCGACCGACGGCATGAGCGTCCTGCTGGTCGATATGCGCGCGGCGCAGGGCAAGGGCCTGACCATCCGCCCGATCCGCACCATGATCAACCATGCCAGCACCGAATTGTTCTTCGACGATCTGGCGGTGCCGACGGCCAATCTGATCGGCGAAGAAGGCAAAGGGTTCCGCTATATCATCGATGGCATGAATGCCGAACGGATCCTGATCGCCAGCGAATGCGTCGGCGATGGCCGTTTCTTCATCGACCGCGCCACCGATTATGCCAAGCAGCGCGCCGTGTTCGGTCGGCCGATCGGCGCCAATCAGGGCGTACAGTTTCCGATCGCGCGGGCTTATGTACAACTGGCCGCTGCCGCCGGCATGGTGGCCCGGGCGGCCTCCCTGTTCGAGGCCGGACAACCCTGCGGTACCGAGGCCAATATGGCGAAACTGCTGGCCTCGGAGGCCTCCTGGCTTGCCGCCGATATGTGCGTGCAGACACATGGCGGCTTCGGCTTCGCCGAGGAATTCGATATCGAGCGAAAATTTCGTGAAACCAGGCTCTATCAAGTGGCGCCGATCTCGACCAACCTGATTCTCAGTCACGTCGCCACGCATGCGCTCGGGCTGCCGAAATCCTTTTGAGCCTGGAAATCCTGGTAGCGGCCGAGAGTCAGCAGCAGCGCCGCGCTCACCAGCATCAGCCCGGCGGACAGCAGCAGCGGAATAATGTAATTTCCCGTCACGTCGTAGGACCAGCCGAACGCCACCGGCCCGATGGCCGCCCCCAGCGCGAAGGCGGCATAGATTCCGGCATAGATGACATTGTAGCTCTTGAGGCCGAAATAGCGCGCGATCAGAAAGGCCATCAGATCATATTCGACTCCGGCGGCGAAGCCGATCTCGAACACTGCGACGCCGCTGACGGCGAAGCTGTGCGGTCCATGCGCCAGGATCCAGCAGGCGGAGCTCGGCACCCCCAGCAGCACCAGCGCAACTCCAGGTGCCCAAAAGCGATCGAGCAGCCAGCCGCCCAGCACGCGACCGACGATCACCGAGATGCCGATCAGGGAGGTCAGCGTGACGATGTCGGCACGGGCAAAGCCTTCCAACCGCAGAATATTCTCCATGTTGGCGATGGCGCCGCCGATCACGAAAGCAATCATCACCGAGGCCACCGCGATCGCCCAGAAGCGCCGGCTGGCGAAGACCTGCCGGGCGGCGAGACCGGGCGTTACCGCGCGGCGCGCCGCCTCGACGGCGCGTCGTGCGGCGGCGGTTTGACGGGCGGGGCCGATATCGTGAAACCCCCACCACGCCACCGGCAGCGCGATCAAGAGCGGCAGCGCGCCAATCGCGACATAGGCGGCGCGCCATCCATAACCATTGATCATCCAGGCGGTGAAGGGTTTCACCAGATAGCCGAACAGACCGGTGCCCAACAGACAAAGACCCAGCGCGAAGCCCTTGCGCTGGTCGAACCAGTTGTTCACCGCCCGCGTCCAGGTGATCGGCAGGGTGCCGGCGCCCAGCATCGACGCCAGCGTCCAGGTGGCGTAATAGAGCGGCAAGGAGCCGTCGGACAGGGAGAATCCCATGAAACTGAGACCGAACAGGGCTACCGACCACAAGGCCACCCGGCGCACGCCGAAACGATCGGCGAGCCACCCCACCAGTGGGCTGCAGAGGATCACCGCTGCCGTCGAAAAGACGATGCCCTCCATGATGGCGGCGAAGCTCCAGCCGAATTCGCGCGCCAACAGCGGGGCGAAGATGCCGATGGTATAGAAGGGCACCGGCGACAGACCAAGGCCGATGCCCAGCATCGAACTCAACACCACCGGCCAGCCGCGGCGGAATTCCTGGTAACCTTGCTGCTGGTCCGACATCGCGCGCCCCATGTTTTCGGTGATCTTCAGATGATATAGAACTATACCATTTGCGGAACCGACAGAAAGGCTTATCGTCAGCGAATGCGGCGCCCGATCGGCGCCGCTCTGCAAGCAGGATCCAGAGGGTGGGCAAAGCAAGGGCGAAGCCATGAGCGCGGCGCGCGAAACCCGTCATTTCATTCACATCAATGGCCGCTGGGTGCATTATCGGCGTTTCGGCGAGGGACCCGCCGTCCTCGTGCTGCATGGGTCGCCGCAATCCTCGTGTGCCGTGGCCCCGTTTTGTCGCGCGCTCGCGGTAGAAGGCCACTGCGCGATCGCCCCGGACACGCCGGGCAACGGTCTGTCGACGCCACTCGGCGGCGAGCCGTCGAGTGCCGACTATGCCGAGGCCTTGTCGGGTTTCGCCGACGCTTTGGGACTGGGCCGCGTCGGGCTTTATGGCTTTCACACCGGGGCCGCCATCGCCTGCGTGTTCGCCGCCCGCTTTGCCGCCCGGGTCAGCGCCGTCGCCTTCAATGGGTTGAGTGCCTGGACCGAAGCCGAACGCAAAGCCCTGTTGGCCGCCTATTTGCCGCGCTTCGCGCCGGTCTGGGACGGTTCGCACATGACCTGGGCGTGGGCGCGGATCGAGGAACAGACGGTCTTCTTCCCCTGGTATGAGTCGACGCCGGCCAGCCGCATGGTCTATGACGTTCCGCCGCCGGCGGCCTTGCATCAGAATGCCATCGATCTGCTCGAGGCGGGTGATGGTTATCGGGCGCCCTATGCCTCGGCCTTCAATTTCCGCACCGATCAATGGCTGCCCCGCGTGTCTTGTCCGACGCTGATCGTCGCCGCTGCACGAGATCCGTTGCGGCCCCATCTGACGCGTCCGGTTTTTGCCACGCGCGCGGTTGCAACCTTCGACGATCAGGCTGGCTTGGCCGCTACCGCCTTGGCGCATCTTGCCGCCCATCCCGGCGACCCGCCGCCGCCGCCGCCCGCTTCGGGCGAGGATGGCGACGGCTTGGCGCGCGGCTGGCAAGAGGGCATCGCCTGGACGGGTCGGCTGGCAGGCGCCGGGCGTCCCCTCATTCTTCTGCATGGCGCCGGTGGTTCGGGCCGCATCTTCGCACCGGTGATCCCGCTGCTGGACCGCCAGCGTCCGCTGCTGGTGCCCGACCTGCCCGGACATGGCAGGTCGGCGGCCACCGAGGACGGCGTTCCATCGACGATTGCCACCACCGCCGACAGTGTCGCCGCGCGTCTCAAAGCCATGGGGTGCGATCGTCCGGCGATCGCCGGGGTGGGATTGGGCGGGCAGCTGGCCGGCCATCTCGTGCAAACGGGACAGGCATCGGCGGCCGGCATGCTGGGACCTGTGACGCGGGACGGCACCGACCCGCTCGATGTGGCGGCACCGCCTTTGACCCCCGTGTGGGATGGCGGGCATTTGCTGCGCGCCTTCCGCATTGCGCGCTGGGAACGCCTGTTCGATCCCTGGTATCGCCGTGACCGCGCCCATGCCATGCCTCAGGCCAATCTCGATCCGGCCGATATTCAGGGCCGCGCGATGGATCTGTTGGGGGCCGGCGACCGTTGGGCCTTGGCCCTTGCCGCGCAACGCCGGGACAGGGAGCCACCGCCGCCTTCGGTGAGTGCGCTGGCCGATCCAGCCGCCTGGGCAACGCCCTTGCGCCGGTTCGGCGTCTGATGTTCGGATTGCCCCGGCACCGGCTCTTGTCAGGGACTTTCGCGGCGTGCTAATGGCCAATTGCCAACTATTGCGGGACCGAAGCCGGCCGGTGCGGCAGCTGATGTCGCCTATGAAGGATCTCTGATGCGAGCCGCCATTCTCGAGCAAATGGGATTGCCGCGTCCCTATCGCAACAGCAAACCCTTGGCGATTCGCGAGGTCGCGTTGGCGCCGCCCGGCAAGGGCGAAGTGCTGATCGAGATCAAGGCGGCCGGACTGTGCCATTCCGATCTGTCGGTGATCAATGGCGACCGGCCGCGACCGATGCCGATGGCGCTCGGCCACGAAGCCGCCGGCATCGTCGCCGGATTGGGCGCCGATGTCGATGATCTGGCAGTCGGCGATCATGTCATTATGGTGTTCATGCCGAGCTGCGGCCATTGCCTGCCCTGCGCCGAAGGCCGGCCGGCCCTGTGCGAGCCCGGCGCGGCGGCCAACGGCGCCGGCACATTGCTGTCGGGCGCGCGGCGTTTGTCCTTGCCCAGCGGGCAGGTCAACCACCATCTCGGCTGCTCCGCCTTCGCCGATCATGCCGTGGTGTCGCGGCGGTCGGTGGTGAAGATCGACCGCGACTTGCCGTTCGATCAGGCGGCGCTGTTCGGCTGCGCCGTGCTGACCGGAGTCGGCGCGGTGGTCAATACGGCAGGCTTCAAGGCAGGCCAGACCGCGGCGGTGATCGGCTTGGGCGGCGTCGGGCTGGCGGCCCTGTTGGGTGCCCTGGCGGCCGGCGCCAGCCGCGTGGTTGCCGTCGATTTGTCGGACGGAAAATTGGCGCTGGCCCAGTCGGTCGGCGCCAGCGATATCGTCAATGCCGCCGACCCCAATGCTGCGCAGCACATTCGTGACCTGACCCGGGGCGGCGTCGATGTCGCCTTCGAGATGGCCGGTGCCGTTCGCGCCATGGAGCTTGCCTGGTCCATCACCCGGCGCGGCGGCATGACCGTCACTGCCGGATTGCCGCCGCCCGATGCGCGGTTGGCGGTGCCGCTGGTTGGCCTGGTGGCCGAGGAACGCACGCTGCGTGGCAGCTATATCGGCACCTGCGTGCCGGCGCGGGACATTCCCCGCTTCATCGCTTTGTTCCGGCGCGGCGCGCTGCCGATCGATCGGCTGATGAGCGGGCATCTGCGGCTGGACGACATCAATGAGGGCTTCGATCGTCTGGCGGACGGGTTGGCCATCCGCCAGGTCATCCTGCCGTGACGGAGACGGCGGACGGTTTCCACCCTGTCGTGGCGGACAGCGATTTGCCGGGCCACCGCCCCATCCCGTTCGTGGTCCAGGGCTGGCCGCTGGTGTTGTGCCGTATCGAGGGCGGCATTCACGCCCTGATCGACCGCTGCACGCACGCCTTGGCGCCCATGTCTCATGGCCGAATCCGCCGCGGCAGCATCACCTGTCCTCTGCATGGTGCCCGCTACGACATCGCCACCGGCAAATGTCTGGGCGGCCCGTTTCGCCCGTTGCAAACTTTTCCGGTTCGCGTCGTAGATGGATGGATCGAGGTGAAGGTGCCGGAGCAGTTGCCGGAGCAGGGGTTCAGTTGAGGAGGCGACATTGATGGCGGCCTGGCCGGAATATCCCAACCTGCATGTGATGGATCACCCTTTGATCCTGCACAAACTGTCGCATATGCGCGATCGCCACACCTCGACCAAGACTTTTCGCCAACTATTGCGCGAAATTTCCTTGCTGATGGGGTTCGAGATCACCCGCAATCTGCCCCTGACTCTGGAAACGATCGAGACGCCGCTCAGCACCATGCAAGCCCCGGTGATCGCCGGCAAGAAGCTGGCGGTGGTGCCGATCCTGCGCGCCGGCGCCGGTATGGCCGATGGTTTGCTTGATTTGCTGCCGGCGGCGCGGGTCGGCCATATCGGCGTCTATCGTGACCGAATCACGCATCGTCCGGTCGAGTATCTGGTCAAATTGCCCGAGCCGGAAGGTCGGTTGTTCATCCTGACCGATCCGATGCTGGCCACCGGCTATTCGGCCGTCCATGCGGTCGAGGTACTGCACCGCAAAGGGGTCGCTGCCGCCAATATCCGCTTCATGGCGCTGGTGGCGGCGCCGGAGGGGCTGGCGCTGTTTTTTGCGCACCATCCCGACATCGCCGTGTTCGTCGCGGCAGTCGACGATCGTCTCGACGAAAACGCCTATATCCTGCCGGGACTGGGCGATGCCGGCGACCGGCTGTACGGCACCAAATGATGCGACGGAGTCATGACATCGGCGCGCCGTGGAACAGGGGCGGCAAAGTCGGTGCCTCGGCGGCGATGGTGAAGGCCGATTGCAGTTCGGCCACGGCACGGTCGGCCGCCGCGGCATGTCGCGCCTGTACCATCACCAAAGGCTGGCCCGCCACGACGCGCTCGCCGAGGGCGACGAATTCGCTGCAGCCGACCGCCGCGTCGATGCGATCCTGCGGTCTTTGCCGACCGCCGCCAAGGGCGACCACGGCAAGCCCGACAGCGCGGCAATCGATCGCGGCAACGACGCCGTCGCACGGCGCCGGCACCGGCCGCAGCAGCGGCGCCGCTTTGAGATAGGCGTCCGTGCGCTCGATCAGGTCGGTGGGACCGCCGAGCGCCGCCACCATGCGGGCGAAAATCTCGGCGGCACGGCCGGAATCGAGCGCGCCCTGCAATCTTCTTTCGGCGTCGGCGGCGTCGGCGGCCAGCCCGCCCAGGCACAGCAACTCGGCGGCCAGCGCCAGAATGACGCGGTGCAGACGCAGCGGGCGGGCTGGTCCGGTCAGGTAATCGATCGCCGCCCGCATCTCGATGGCATTGCCGGCGCAGGGCGCCAAGGGCTGGTTCATGTCGGTCAGCAAGGCGCGGGTGCGAAGGCCGGCACCTTCGCCGACGGAAATCAGGCTCTCTGCCAATTGCCGCGATTTGGCGAGGGTCGGCATGAAGGCGCCGCTGCCGACCTTGACATCGAGCACCAGCCCGTCGAGACCGGCGGCCAGTTTTTTCGACAGGATCGAGGCGGTGATCATTGCCACCGACTCGACCGTCGCGGTGACGTCGCGGATGGCATAGAGGCGCTGGTCGGCCGGCGCCAAGCGTCCGGTCTGACCGATGATGGCGACCCCTACCTCGCGCACCACTTGGCGGAACAGGGCGCTGTCGGGGGTCGAGCAATAGCCCGGAATGGCATCGAGTTTGTCGAGCGTGCCGCCGGTGTGACCCAGACCGCGGCCGGAAATCATCGGCACGAAGCCACCGCAGGCCGCCACCATCGGACCGAGCGGCAAGGATACCAGATCGCCGATGCCACCGGTGGAATGCTTGTCGAGCACAGGTCCCGGCAGATTTGCCGAGCGCCATTCCAGCACATCTCCCGAGTCCCGCATCGCGCGGGTCAGATCGACCCGCTCGTTCTGCGACAGATCCTTGAAATAGACCGCCATCGCCAAGGCGGCGATCTGGCTCTCGGCGACGTTGCCGTCACTGATGCCACGCACGAAAAACGCGATTTCGCTCTGCGACAGCGTCACGCCGTCGCGCTTCTTGCGGATGATTTCGGCCGCCAGCATGTCAATAGCCGTCCGCCACGCCGGCGACAGACGGACTGCCCTGCAGCGCGACCAGAATGTCGGCCAGCAGGCTCGACGCTCCAAAGCGGAAATGACGTGGCGAGATCCAGTCGGCGCCCATCATCTCTGTCGCCAAGGACAGATAGGGCGCGGCGTCGGCCAGCGTGCGGATGCCACCAGAGGCTTTGCAGCCGACCTCCTTGCCGCTGGCGCGGATGCTCTCCAATATGACCCGGACCGCGGGCAGGGTGGCGCTGACAGCCGTTTTGCCGGTCGAGGTCTTGATGAAATCGGCGCCGGCGGCGATGGCGATGTCGCTTGCCGCGCGGATCAGGTCGGCTTTCGCCAGTTCACCACTTTCGATGATCACCTTGAGCAGGATGCCGGCCGGCACCGCGTCGCGGCAGGCCGCGACCATTCGTTCCCCGCTCAGCCGGTCGCCGGCCAGCAGCCTGCGCCAGGGAAACACCATGTCGATTTCCGCCGCGCCGGCGGCGATCGCCGCCCTGATTTCCGCAAGAGTGAGCTCCGTGTCGTTCCGACCTTCGGGAAAATTCACCACCGTCGCCACCTTCAGTCCGTCCAGCCCCACCTCCGCCAGCGCGGCGCGCGCGGTTGCGACCAGGCGCGGATATACGCACAGCGCCGCCGGCGGTCCGAACGGCGTGGCGGCGGACGCCGCCAGGGCGCGGATCGTGGCGTCACTGTCGCCGTCATTGAGCGAGGTGAGGTCCAACAACGAAAGCAGGGTCCGGGCCAAACGGACTTTATCGGTCATCTTTTCTCCAGAGCGGTCAGAGGGTCAGAAAGAATCCGGCGATGGTGGCGCTGGTCAGATTGGACAGGGTGCCGGCGACCACCACCCGAAGGCCATAACGCGCTACCTCTGCGCGCCGTGCGGGGGCGACACTGCCAAAGCCGCCGACCAGAATCGCGATCGAGGAAAAATTGGCGAACCCGCACAGCGCCACCGACAGGATGGCGATGGTCTTGGCGTCCAGCACCGGCCGCCCGGCCGCCGCCGCGCCGGCAACATCCTTGAGATAGGGCGACAAATTGATATAGGCAACGAACTCGTTCAAGATCAGCTTCTGGCCGATGAAACCGCCCGCCAACGCCGATTGCTCCCAGGGCACGCCGAGCAGATAGGCGATTGGCGCGAACAGCTGGCCCAAAATCAGTTCCAGCGACAATTCGGCGTGATTGAACCAACCGCCAATGCCGCTGACGACGCCATCGACCAGCGCGATCAGGCCGATGAAAGCCACCAGCATGGCGCCGACCGACACGGCGATCCTGAGGCCGACGGCGGCGCCGGACCCGGCGGCTTCGATGATGTTGGTCGGGCGCCGTTCGTCGAATGACATGTGGCCCATTTTGATCACGCTGGGCAGGGTGGTGGGGCAGACGATCTTGGCGAACAGCAGGCCGCCCGGAATCGCCATGAAGGACGCCGCCAGCAGATATTCCATTCTGACGCCCAGCCCGGCATAGCCGGCCAACACCGAACCGGTTACCGCTGCCATCCCGCTCGACATCACCGCAAAAAGCTCGGAGCCGGTCATCTCGCCGATGAAGGGTTTGACCACCGCCGGCATCTCGCTCTGGCCCAGGAATATCGTGGTTACCGCACTGAAGGATTCCAGGCGGCTGACCGCCAGCAATTTGTGGAACATCGTCCCCAAAATGATGACGATCCACCGCATGATTCCGACGTAATAGAGCACCGAGATCAAGGAAGACATGAAAATGATCATCGGCAGCACACGCAGGCCGAATACGAACCCATCATCGCCGAACAGCACCAGCATATGGTTTTTGACCAGACCGCCGAACAGAAAGCCGATCCCGCTATTGCCGTAATCGAGCAGATGATTGACGGCATCGGCGATCGCCGCCAGCAGTCGCCGTCCGACCGGCACGAACAGGATGAAGGCGCCGATGGCAATTTGCGTCGCCAGCGCCGGCGCGATGGTGCGCAGGCGGATGGCGCGGCGATTGTCGGAAATGGCGAGAGCGATCGCCAACAGGACCAGGATTCCGAGTGCGCTGCGACCGATTCCCATCATTCCATCCCCAAATCTTTATGGCAAAGTGCGGCCATTCGCTTTTATGCGCGATTGCGATTGCCGAGTCTGGCGCGCCGCTCAGTCCCGCTTGGCGGCCCGAAAAGCGCACAGCATATCCGAAACGAGCACCCCTTCAATTGTCATGCCGTCGAGAAGGGCATCTTCAATTCGAAGATTTGTGAGGTTGGCGTTTTCAATTTTGCACTCTTTGAGAGAAACATTCCGAAATATTGTCTCGGACATATTGATATCGTCAAATCTTGATCCGCTGAGATCGACGTTCTGGAATGTCGAATCCTTCAGATTTTCATTGCTCGGCATGATGTCTCCTGGCAGATCACGACCACGCTCAGGATAGGTCATTTTCTGTCAAGGGTTCAATGCCGGTGCGCCCGCGCGAGCGGCTCTTGATCGCGCCCTGCGAGGGTCTATGATCGACAAGCAAGCGCCGACGCGGGAGACCAGATGCCATGCGCAAGACCGCCCGGGATTTTGATCCGGAAGTCCTCAAGCTGTTCGACCGCTATGTGCATGGCGCTCTCAGCCGGCGCGGCTTCCTTGAGGCGGCGGCCCGCTATGCCGGCGCCGGCGTAACTGCGGCCGGCCTGCTGGAAGCGCTCAGCCCGTGTTTTGCCGAAGCGGAAGTGATTGCCGCCCGGGATCCCCGCATCAAGACCACGACCCTTTCCTATGCGTCGCCGGACGGCTACGGCGCCATCAAGGGCTATCTGGCGCAGCCGGCCAATGCAACCGGCAGGCTGCCGACCATTTTGGTGGTACACGAAAACCGCGGACTCAACCCGCATATCGAGGACATCGCCCGGCGCCTCGCCGTCGATGGATTCATCGCCTTTGCGCCCGACGCGCTGACGCCGTTGGGCGGCTATCCCGGCGACGAGGACAAGGCGCGCGCATTGTTCTCCCAGCTCGACCAAAATAAAAGCCACAACGATTTTCTCGCCGCTGCGCGCATGCTTAAAACCCTGCCGCAGGGCAATGGCAGGGTTGGCGTGGTGGGGTTCTGCTATGGTGGCGGCATTGCCAACTTCCTGGCCACCAGGCTGCCTGATCTCGCCGCCGCGGTGCCCTTTTATGGCAGCCAGCCGAGCGCCGAGGACACCGCCAAAATCAAGGCGCCGCTGCTGATACACTATGCCGGCGCCGATGATCGCGTCAATGCCGGCTGGCCGGACTATGAGGCGGCGCTCAAGGCGGCCGATGTCTCCTATCAAGTTTACATCTATCCCGGCGTGCAGCACGGCTTCAACAACGACACCACGCCGCGCTATGACGAGACGGCGGCCAGGCTTGCCTGGCAACGCACCGTCGCCTTCTTCGACGCCCATCTCAAAGGCTGACCAGCCCCTTCGTAAGCGTTTGGCAATTTCTCTGTCTCGACAAATGAGAAGACCAACTAAGACGTGTTCACAATGAAGTTTGCCAGCGCATGTCTCTCAGATCCAGACTGCAGAGGCCGGCCACGTGATTTTGCTCGCTATAGAGTCTGATCCGGTCCGAGTAATCCGGCCGATCCGGATAGAACAGCTGGTAGTGTGGCGGCAAGAAGCTGGCGAAACCATTGATGGTGGGCAGCCGAATGATCTCGGCGATCAGCATGGCGTCGACGCTATGGCTGTAGATCCCGTCGATCGCCGGGTTGGCATAATTGTCGCCGCGATCACGGGAAATGTAGAATGCGGCGCATTCTGCCGGCGGCGCCGGAATCTTCGCCAGACGGGCAAGCTCGAAAGGGCGGTTGATTCGCGCGATCTGATCGCTGTCGAGTTGCTCGGCGACCAGCAGCAGGCTGACGATCGCAACCACCGGGCGGCCCAGCCAGCGGCCATGGCGCGCCAGAAAGGCCAACGTGACGAGGATCAGTGGCGCCGCCAGAAACAGCTGATAGCGTGCGATGGCCCGAACAGCCGGGGCTCCGGGCACGATGTCGTAGACATAGCGATAGAGCGAATAGCCCCTCACATGGAGAAACAGGACCCAGGTGAGGCAGACGGTGAGTGCCAGCGAGCGCAGCAGCATATCCCTGTGGCGACAAAGCGACAGCGCGGCAAGGCCGAACAGGCTCAGAATAATCAACGGAAAGCCCGAGGTCTGCTCGTTATGCAAGGGAAAATCCGGCCTCAGATGCGTTCGCAGGAATGCGTTCAGGCCACCAAACAGCAGATTGCGATCGCCCACATTGATGATATCCAGTACTGACGGGCTGTAGGCGAAGGCGCTTGCATAGCTGTGCATTCCAGTCAGTGCCGCCGCCGGCAAATAGAGTTGAAAAAATGGCAGATCAACCAGCGCCGCAAGCAGCAAAAGCAACAGCGCCGGCAGTTTGCAGCGGGTCAGTTCGGCGAACAGAGCCTTCGTCCGGTGGCGCGGTGACAGCAACAGCCAGGCGAAAGTGAATAGTACAAGGAACAGCGCGAAGAACCACGCCATATAAAAGGCGGTCATCAACCAGGCGGCGTAAGCGATGACGGTGGCGCTGCCCCACAGAAAAAACGATCTTTTACTTTCCTGCTGCAGTGCCTGCAGAGTTTTCTGCAGCAGCAGCGCCATGCCAGGTGCGAAGCAGACAGTGAGCAGCTGCGCGTGGAACATCTGGACATAGCTGCCGCAACTGATGCTGAACAGCACTGCCGCCAGCAATGCCCAGCCCCAGTTGAAATGCAAGAGTCGGCAGGCGGCGCCATACAGGAAGAAAAATCCTGCGATCCGCACCGTGACATTGACAAGTTCGCCGCTCAGCAATGGATTGATTGAAATAGATCTAAATATAGAATAAATAATTCCATAAATAAAATATCCGTCGTTATAGGACAATGTCGATGTATAAGGATAAAAATAGTTTGTACTGGACCAGTGCGATGCCCCGTGGAACACGTTATTCCAATGTTCTAATATTGATATCTCAATAAATGCCTCATAGTGATCACCAAATTGCAGATAAGTCCCATAGAAAACTGTGTATCTAAAAAAATATAGGATACAAATTAAACAAGAGAAAAATATACATAAGTATTTTATTTTATCATTTTTTTCCTGCAACAATTTGTTTCTCCGCTGAATCATTCTGATCCGATATCGATCGGTGGGCAGCCTCAGATGGCAGCCTGTCCCGAAACTGTGGAGCAGCTGGAAGGACGCCGGAGGGCTCCGTCACCTGCTTTCATCGTTGACTCAAAGCTTGCGCTAACCTTAGCTCTTGGTTCATACGGATCGAATAACGACGAGGGTACCTGGAAAAATACTATGACCAGTGGCGCCGCGGCTATTGTCGAGCGAAATCCGATAAGCGCCGAGAATTATACTCTTTCCGTTATTATACCTTGCTACAACGAGGTCGCGACGATCAAAGAATTGGTCGGCCGGGTTCTCAACTCTCCCATCGCAAAAAAAGAGATCATCATCGTCGATGATTGTTCCAACGATGGAACCCGCGCGATTCTCGAGTCCGAGATTGCGCCACTGGTCGCGAAAATCCTTTACCACCCGATCAATCGCGGCAAAGGCGCTGCCTTGAAAACCGGCATCGCCGAAGCGACCGGGGATATCGTGCTGATCCAGGATGCCGACCTCGAATATGATCCTGCGGAATATCCCAAGCTCGTGGCGCCAATTCTCCACCGCGGCGCCGACGTCGTCTATGGCTCGCGGTTCTCGGGGGGTGACGCACATCGCGTGGTCTATTTCTGGCACATGCTGGCAAACAAGCTGCTGACCTTGATGTCCAACATCTTCAGCGATCTCAATCTGACCGATATGGAGACCTGCTACAAATTGTTCCGCCGGTCAGCGATCCAGTCGATCGAGCTGGAAGAGGAACGCTTCGGTATCGAGCCGGAAATCACCCTGAAACTGGCCCGCAAAGGCCTGGTATTTTTTGAAGTAGGAATTTCCTATTCGGGTCGAACCTATGAAGAAGGAAAGAAAATCGGCCTCAAGGACGCCTTTCGCGCGGTCTACGCGATTCTCAAATATCGGTTTCAATGAGATTGATCACCGCCAAGCGCGCTGTTACCCATGTTTGGGGGCGGCGGCCCGGCGTCATCGACTCGCTTCTTGTCGTCACCGGCTGGCTGATTTTTCTTCTTATCCCGTTCTTCCGCGGGCACTTCACGCCGACAGCAGATGAACAGGTGCTCAATTTTTCGGCCGCCTACGATCTGACGCTGTTCTATCCAGGTTCCAATCGAATGGCCTCCTTTTTGCCGCTGCTCGGTAGTTTGGCGCCGACCATGGCCGCCGCCGCCGCCCTGCAACTGACGACTATTGCGCTGATGCTGGCGTCTGGTGTTTATTTTTTTCTCGGTGGCAGCATGGGCATGCGGCTGGCGACCATCCTGCTGCTGTCGCTCGCGGCTTGGGTCTTCGGGTTACCGAAATATTCCTTTTACCTGTCGAATGCCGAGCCCTATGTCGCACCCTTCGGGCTGGTACTGCTTGCCCTGGCAAGCCGGCGAATGCCCTGGCAAGGCGCAATCACGGCGGCGCGTTTGGCTTTGCAGTTTTTGCTGCTTCTGGTGGCCGCCGGACTCAATCCGAGCAGCGGCGCGTTCGCGGTCAGTTTCGAGTGTGTGATCCTGGTGGAGGCGCTTTTGGCTTGGCCATGCCAAACCGGCAGTCTTGCAGCCAATCTTGCGCGCGCCTCTGCCGCGCAATGGCCGAAACTTGCAATCGCCTGTGCTGCGGTTGTCGCACCCCTGTTCTGGATGTTGGTCATGCGGCATACCCTCGACCATTTCCCGTCAAGCACAGCCTCGAATTTCAGCAATGGTAACTACGCCGGCCTGGATCTGTCATGGCAAAATCTGGTCCAATCCTATTCACTGACTGTTGATTTCCTCACGTCAAAAATCGAACTCGCCGCGATCGATCGGCCCTGGGACAAGGTGCTGCTGCCGAGCGATGTGGCGCGCTGGCTGGTCCATGCGTTGTTGCTGCTGCCCTTGCCATTGGGCTTGGCCGCCTATCGGGTGGCGGCAAGCCGTGAGCAACGCCAATGGGCCGTCGATGCCATCGCCCTGTTTGGCGCAGCGCTGGCAACCGGGATCGCCATTTCCGGCAGCGCCCATGTTTTGACGGTGACCAATTCTGTCCGGGGCCGCTATTTCCAGATATGCGTCTTGGGCGTGCTGCTTTCTGGCGCGATGTCGATCGTCGCTGTCTCGGCCCAAGCGGCGGGCCGCACTTTACCAAAGCTGTCGCCGCGACTCTTGGCGCTGTATTTCGCCGGCATTTGCGCCACTCTGTTCTTGCGTGAGGTCGCGCCGGTTTGGCTCGGGCATGGGCCTGCTTGGTCGGCCGAAGAATTGCAGCAGCGTCTGGTAGCCAATGAAATCCGGTCTAGCGGGGCTGCCGCGCTTGTCGGCGATTATTGGATCGTCTGGAAGCTTCAAGCCTTGATCAATGACGACCCGGTGACCCGAGGTCCGCGACTCATGCCATTGAGTTATCGCTCGGAAGCCTTCTCGGTGCGTGGCTACCGACCGCTGCTCGACCATCTGGAAGGGCAGGACGGCTTCATCCTTGCCTGCATCCGACCGCTGCCTTTGGGCAATGGTAAAAGCGATCGCCTGCCGCCTGGCGATTGTTCCGACAAAACCGCATTCATGGTCGACCGCAATGCTTTCCCGCGCGGTCACCTGAGCTACCGTGACGGCAAAGACATCGGAGTCTATCGGGTGGATTACTATCAATTCAGCCGCACCGAACGAACCGGTGACCAGGAATGTTCTTCGGAGGACGTTTTATTTCGAGCTGTAGCAGGGGCCGGCAGCTCAATTTATGGATTGTACGATGGCGGCTTTATTCTTGCCGGATCGCCATCGGCGGGCAATGCCGTCAAAGTGACGCTCGGCAAACAACAGCCGACCGAGTTAACTCTGCTGCCGCACCAGGAAATTTGGGCCAAGGTCGGCAAACGGAGTTTCCAGATATGGCGCAATCTCTGCCGACTCATGGTCATAAGCGACAGCCCCACCTTGTTCGGCAAAAACGCAACCGCGATTGTCATCGACTGGGCAGGGGCGCACTAAAGGATGCGGACCTCGCTTTTTTGCCACTATGCCGTCGCCACGTCATTTCCGACAACGGATGTGAGGGTTTCCACCTGTCACTTTCAGACTTTTCAACGTTGGACGACAGCCCCCTTGGTCGCGATCGCTTGCGATTTCCCTGGTTACGGATAGATTGTCGGCCACCCGCAGCAGGACGGGTCTTCAATCCTTTTTGCGGTGACAGCTAAGGCAGGCAAATGTTTTGTGAAACCCCGACCCTATCGCCACCCCCTGCCTTTGCTGAAGCGGGACTCCGCAAATGACTATGCAGACCGCTGTATTTACCGTCGTCTCGGCGAACTATGGCGCCTGCGCTCTGACCTTGATGGAGTCGCTCTGCCTGACGCATCCCGACTGGCATCGGCATGTATTGCTGGTGGATCAGGTCGAAGATCCGGCCGGCTTCGGCGAAGGGCTGTTCCTCACGACCCTGGTTGAAGATCTGCTTCTGCCGAAGCAACGCGAATTCCTGTTCCGCTACGAGATTGTCGAACTGAATACTGCCGTCAAACCCTATATGTTCGCGCATTTGCGCCGGCTGGGCTTCGAACGGGTGGTCTATATCGATCCCGACGTGCTGGTTGTCGACCGGCTGGTCGATGTCGAGCGCCTGCTCGACGAAGGTGCCTGCGCCGTCGTCACGCCGCATTTGACGGCGCCGCTGCCGAACGATGGTCTTGGCCCGACAGAGCTCGATATATTGCGGGCCGGCTCATTCAATCTGGGATTCCTGGCATTGTCCTGTTTGCCGGCGGCAGATGCCTTCATCCATTGGTGGCAAGCCAAGCTGGAATATGGCGCGGTGGCGGATCCCAATAATGGCCTGTTCACCGATCAAAAATGGGTGGATCTGGCGCCGGGCATGTTTGGCGGCTTCGCGGTGTTGCGCGACCCCGGCTATAACGTCGCCTATTGGAACCTGCCGCATCGCTCGGTTACGCGCAACGAGGGCGTGTGGATGGCGGCCGACCGTCCCTTGCGGTTCTTCCATTTCAGTGGCTTCAATCCCACCAACCCTCAGCCGCTGTCCAAACATCAGAACAGACTGACCCTGGACAGCATCGGCGAAGCGGGCGAGTTGGCGATGACCTACGCCGCCAAACTGCTGGAACATGGCTATCTCAAGGCGCGCACGCGACCCTATGCCTTTGGCGTTTTTGCCGACGGCACGCCGATTCCGGCGGAAATTCGCTGGCTGTTCCGCGACGACAGCGCGTTGCGCCTGGCCGCCGGCGAAGATCCCTTTGTCAGCAGCGAATTTTTTACACAGGGAGAACGCGGCGGTCTGCCGACGATTTTGCGCGGTATCTGGCTAAGGCACCAGCATTTGCAGCGCGCTTTTCCGGACCCGCTGGGGTTCAGCCGCGAAGCCTTTTATCGCTGGTTCGTCGATGCCGGCGCGGTGGAAATCGGTATTCCCGACGCGTTCGTGCGTCCGGTCAGTCGCGCCTTGAGCAAACTGATCAAAGCCGGCCCGAACGCCGTCGCAATCGACCGACTGCCCGCCAATGTGTCGGTCTGGGCACGCGCCTTGGATTTCCTGCATCGTCGGGTCACCGGCCGTGTGCCGAGCATGGCGCGCCGCGTGTCGTACCAGCAGGTGACCGGACCCATCCAGTTTCTGCGCGAAGGATTCCGCCAATTCCGCAGCACGCGCTGGGCCGGTCGCTTTCGCCAGGCGCTGCCACCTGCCATCATGCTGGATCCGTTGGACGCGGTGATCGCCGGTTCCGGCAAAGGGTTGGGCGCCGCCCTGCGCCTGCGCCGCGAACGTTATTCCGGTCTCTATGCCGAACCGGGCGAAAAGGCTTGGTGGGTCGGTCGTCAGGCGCATTTCACGGTAGACCGGTTCCGCGGCACCCGCGTGCGCCTGCGAGGCTTTCATATGGGCGGGCTGCATCAGCGCCTGCACGGCCTGCGCGACCTGAAGATGGCGGTGGGAATCGACGACGAGCCGCGTTACACCGTGCTCATCCCACCTGGTCCGTTCGACGTCAGCGTCGATTTGGAACATTTGCCGCGGACATGGCCGGTGACGCTGAATCTGGTGCCCGAAACCAGCTTCGTGCCGAGCGAACTCGGACTGAACAGCGACCATCGCCGATTGTCGGTGCAAATCGCCCGGATCGACATTGGCGACACCACCGTCTTCAACGCGTCGCACGAAAAAGCAGCCCGGCTGACCGAAACGCCGAGCGTGCCAGGCTTGAATGTGATCGGCTACGCCCGCTCGGAACACGGCGTCGGGCAGTCATTGCGCCAGTTCGTGGCGGCGTTGGATGCGGTAGGCATCCCCAGCGCGGTGATGGACTTCAACAACAATAATTTGAGCCGCGTCGAGGATTTCAGCATCGAAAAACGGATTGTGACGGAACCCGAATACGGCACCAATGTCTTCCATATCAATGCCGACCAAATGCCCGAGGCGGAAATGCATCTGCCGTCGCACTTATTCTTTCGCTATAACGTCGGATTCTGGCATTGGGAACTGCCGGAGATGCTGGATGAGCATCTGGCGGGGTTCAATCGGCTGGACGAGATCTGGGTGCCGACCGCCTTCGTGCAGGACGCCGTCGCCAAGAAATCGCCGGTTCCTGTGGTGCGCATGCCCCATGCGATCCACTTTACCCTGTCTGCGGGCGCCACACGGGCGGCGTTTGGTCTGCCGGACGGCAAGTTCCTGTTTCTGATGATCTATGACTTCTCTTCCTACCAGGAACGCAAGAATCCGCAGGCGGCCTTGCTGGCCTTCGAGCGTGCGTTCCCGCGCGGCAGCGATAACGTAGCACTCGTCATCAAGACGCAGAATGGGCAGTTTCATGAAAGTGACGTCCGGGCGCTGCGCGCCAGACTATCGGGACGGGAAAATGTAATCTGGATCAACGAAACCTATACGCGGCAACAGATATACGATTTGCAGTCGGTATGCGATGCGCTGGTCTCCCTGCATCGCTCGGAAGGCTTCGGTCTGGGACCTGCCGAGGCCATGTTCCTCGGCAAGCCGGTAATCGCCACCAACTGGTCCGGCAATACCGAGTTCATGCGGCCGCAGAATTCGCTGCTGGTCAATTACCGGCTCGTCACCATAGAAAAGGACATTGGCGTCTATCGCGCCGGTCAGACCTGGGCGGAGCCGGATGTCGACCATGCCGCTTTATTGATGCGGCAAATCGTCGAAGACGAAGCGTTGCGCGCCCGCATTTCGACGGAAGCGCGCCGCACCATGCGGGAAGAATTCAGTCCGGAAGCCATCGGGCAGCGCATTCGTGCCCGATTGACCTTTATTCAAAACAGGGTGCTGGCGGGTCGACCGGACGGGATAGGGGCGAACGGGCAAGGCGAGTCGGAAGAGGAGGCGCCGGAAAAAGCTCTCCAGCCGGGGACGGTGTCAGTGTGAGCAATTCGGATTAGAGGATCGACAGGCTGATCCTCCGGACGAAGAACCCGAGTTGGCGTGCGTCGGCGGAGCGGTGGTCATAATCCATCGGGCGGCGCGGATTTGCGACGGCGAGGCTCAGGGTCAGACTTCCTGCAAGATCAGACAGAGCGAGCGTCTCCGGCGAGAGATCTGCCAGGAGAGTAACGGTTTCGCCGGTGGCGAGACGGCGCGCCAGAATTTCCCGACCATTGGCCAAGACCCGAAGCTGCAGCGGCGTGGCGCCCGCCGGTACATAGGCGCTGCCCTCGATTGTCAGACCAAGTTTTGTCGTCGGGCCGTCAATGCGCATCCGCAGGCCGGCCAGGGCGCCGTCGGTCCAGCGGCCGCTAGCGTCGCCGGTGGACCAGCCCCCGGTCAGATAGCGCTCTTCGGTTCGGTCGAAAACCAGGATGAGGCTGGCCGGCAAGGAAGGAGCTGCAATAAGATATTCCGGCGCGCAACGATGCATCGCCAACGGCAACCAGCAGGGTAATCCGAACAGCACTCGCTCCCGCACCGCAAGCGGCTTGGCGGTTGGATCGGGCGTCACATCGTCATGCAGCACCAGCCGCGCCGGCCCGGCGGGGAGCGGGCGTAGCGGCATCAGGAGAAATCCGGCGCTGCGCGGAAACAGCTTGAAGTCGGCGCCGTCAATGTAGGATTGGCCGGCGATCGTCAGAGTGTGTGCGCCGAAATAGATCTGGTCCCAGCCGCCGGCGGCCGGGACCAGCAGCCCATCGTTCACCGATGTCAGCAGACTGTCAAAGACCACCGCGTCAGGGTCGTCGTCCGCCACCCTTGCGCCCGTCGCGACTGCGACGGCGCGCAAGTCCGTTCGCCAGCACAGCAGCGCAACCAGACAGGCCAGCGCGACGCCTGGTATGGCGAAGTGGCGAAGAAATCCCGAGCGGTTTCCGGATCGCCGAGCCGGCCATAGCGCCTGCAGCAGCAGGGCGGCATAGAGCGCAAGAACGGGATAGACCCACTTGAAATAGTGGTAATTGCGAAATCGGAACAGGCCGTCGGAGTGCAGGTCCCGATAGGCCAGGTAAAGCAGCGTGTAGAGCACCACGGCCAGAATGACGGTGACATGGGCCAATCGGTCGGTCGCCCGCATCGGCCAAAGCAGCGTGGTGGCGAAGCCGGCCATGCCCAACGCGATCCAGGGAAAGACAGGGATCAATCCCTGGCCCTCATTCAGCCAAGGCTGCGGGTCCAGCATCAGGGCGACCCAGTGCAGCGGCACCAATCCCCAGTCAAACCCGACCCTCGCCGCCCCGGCAATATAGCCGCTTAGATGCAGGCCATGGACCGGCAGATAGGCGCCAGCCAGGGCGGCCAGCGCCAGCGTCACGCCGGCCATGCCGGCAGCGGCAGTCAGGATGGCGGATTTCCAGCCCGGCCGGTTTCGCAGCAGCGCGGCGGTCATGCCGATGGCGCAGGCCGACAGCAGGGGAACCGCGTCGGTGGTGCGAAAGAACGCCACCAAGCCGCCTGCCAATCCTGCCCTGAAGGCAAATTTCGCCTGTCCCGGCTGAGCGATGAAGTGCAGGGCGGCCAGCAGGCAGGCATAGACCAGCGGCACCGCGCCGGTCGTCGACCAGGGGACCACCCAGATATCGAGGCCGAGCGGCGAAAAACTCGTCACTGCGGCGAAGATCAGCGCGCCATAGGCGACGGCGTGCGGTATGCCCGCGCCTAGGTGACCCGCCAGCCGGCAAAACAGCCACAGCGATGCCAGCAGACAGACAAGATCGCTCACCAGAAAAGCGTGAACCGAGAAAAGTCTGATGAATGGCGCCGCCATCAGCGCATAGCCCGGCAGATACCAGTGCCGCGCCGGATCGAGGTCGCCCTGCGACCACGCCACGGCGGCGTCGAAATATCGTATCTGATCGAACCAGGTCCACCAGCCGACATCGATGGCGTCATGGGGATGCGAAGGATGGCGACTATAGGCCCGCAGATAGAGTGCCGTCATGATCAATGCGGTCATGCCCATGACGGCGGCATCGATGCGGCCCGCTTTTCCCGGTCGGCGGGCTATTTTTCTAACGAGACTGGCAAGGCTCCTCATCGCCCTCTCTTGATGTCGCATCAGGCCGCTCCTCCGCGACATCGCGTTGTTCCGGCGGGAGGATTTCGACGAAGATTGCCCAGCCCTGGCGTCGAAGCAAGTTTGAAAAAAGCGGACGCTCAGTTTCGGCAAGCGGGAGCGCCCACTCGGTCGACTCTGAATCCCGCGCCCGGCGAAGCCCGGTCGCGCTACCCCCTGTTTTTTTCTGGGTTTCAGCGTCGATTGCCGCAATGATCACACGTTGATGGCCAGGCCGAACATCATGTCGTCATTCCGCCTTCCCTGCCTGCTGCTGGCCGCCCATCTCGGTGTCGCCGCGGCACCGGCCGCTGCCACTGACTGCCCGGCGCTGCGGGACCAATTCGAACAAGCGGTGGCGGAGGGCAACGCCAAGGCCAGTCTGGCCGCCGGCGACCAGCTTTTCTCCCGCTGCCCGATCACCGACGCCGACTGGCAGGCGCTGTCGCTGCGTTACGCCGCCGCCCTCGCCCGCAGCGGCCGCACCGCCGATGCGCTGGGCTTGGTCAGCCGCTGCATCAGCCGCCAGCCCGACGCCGCGCAATGCGCATGGGAAAAGGCCGTGCTGCTCGGTAAACTCGGCCGGCCGGCCGAGGCGCAGCGGGCCCTTGAGGTGGCGCGGGGGCTGGGCGCTGGCCCCGGCACGGTCACGGCCCCGAGTTCGCTGCAACGGCCCCCGTCGCCAGCGCCATCGCCACGACCGGGTGGCGGCGGCAAGGCCGGCTCAGGGTTTTTTGTCAATGACGCCGGCGTCGTCGTCACCAACGCCCACGTTGTCTCAGGCTGCCGTCAATTAACCACCCCAGCCGGCGAAAAGCTGCGCCTGATCCTGGCCGACCCGCTGGTCGACCTTGCCCTGTTGCAGGCGGCGGCGCCAGGCCCCGCCAGCGCTTCGTTCCGCGCGGCACCGCCCCCCCGCATCGGCGAGGATGTGCTGGCCTTCGGCTATCCCCTGCCGGGCCTGTTGTCGAGCGAAGGCAATGTCACCACCGGTATCCTCAGCGCCAGCCTCGGTTTGGCGGATGACCCGCATCAGCTGCAGATGACCGCGCCGGTGCAAAGTGGCAATTCCGGCGGTCCACTGGTTGACGCCAGCGGCAATGTGATCGGCGTGGTGGTCGCCAAGCTGGATGCCGGCCGGGTGGCGGCCCAGACCGGCGACGTGCCGCAGAATGTCAATTTCGCCGTCAAGGCCGAGGAAATAATTCGATTGCTGGAGAGCCAGGCGATCCCCTATCGCCTGGCGGCGTTGACCGAACATCGCTCGGCGGCCGATCTGGCCGAATCGACACGGAAATTCACCATCCAGATCCTCTGTTCGCCATGAACGCGCCGACAGGGCCGATCAAAGGGCTCGGTCCCGGCTGCTGCCGTTGCCGCCGGGCTGCCCCCGGCCGACCGATCACGGTTCGGCGCCGCGTCCCGGATCGGGATCCGAACGGCCGGGTGGCAGGATAGGTTCGTCTGCAGATCGGGGGGAAGCCGCAGACAACCCGTCGCGCGGAAGCGGCCGGGTCCCCACATGCAGCAAGGATTTGCGCGGCGCCGGCCGGCCGCCCTGACGCCAGCGACGCCATCCCAGGCGCAGAAATGCCGCCAACCCGTCGACCTGCCGATATTCCGCCCAGCGCGCCTGGCTTAACAGGCCACCGGTGGCGCGACGGTGCAGCATGGCCAGGCCGCGCGCCCAGATCGAGGCTGCGGCCGGAATTTCGTCGATCGTCAGGCTGTCCGAAAAATAGCTGATCGGCTGTTCGACCACCAGACGGGCCGACCGCAGGAAGGCCTCGGGAATGCTGTGCTCCCGTGCGCCGACCTTGAAGAACCAGTTTTGGAATGCCGCCCGACTGCTTCCCAACAGGTCGGGAAAGACGCGCTGAACATGCAGGTGCTTCGACCAGACTCCGCGCATGACGATCGGCAATCCGCCATAATCGCTCTCCAGAAAAATTTGCACGCAGGCGAAGGGATCGGCGCCCGCGGCGGCGGCAAGCGCGGTTTCCTTGCGATACATCCAGCGAATCGCGGACGGGATCGGCGTGCCGTCATTGAAAGTGCCGAAAGCATAGGGACGGGTGCGGCTTTCCAGATAGCCATGTCGCAACAATCTGGCGGCGTAGTCGGTTGCCAGTTCACGAGCCGGGCCGATAGTCTCCAATGTGTAGCGGTTCTGATGCCGGGAAAATGGCGCCGGATCGGCGGGGTCGAAGCCGCTGAAATGGAAGAACCGCAGCGGACTGCCGCCCGCCATCCACTGTCCGTCCCGTTTGGTGACCGGCCGGTGCGACAAATTCCAATAGGCCAAATTGTAGCCGGGATCGCGCAGCAGAGCGAATCCGCCGAACATGCCGGGCGCCAGATCGACCCACTTTTGATCGGTAAACAGACCGCCCTCCTGGTCCGATGCCGCGCCATATTCCAGCTTGTCCTGCCACCAGGCGATGAAGGCATCGGCAGCCGGCCGGTCGGCAATCGCCAGAAAGCCGAGATTATAGGTACCGGCCTGCAGGATATCGAACTCGCTTGGCCGAAATCCATCATCGAGCGGTGCCGTAAGATGCGGCGTCACTACCACGGCGGCACCGTCATCCAGCAATTTTTCGAGTTCGACCAGCCGATCGACAACCAGGATATCCGGGTCGAGATAGATCACCCGCTGGTAGCCCCGCTCCCGCAAATGCGCAAACATGCTGGGCTTGACCGCGGTGTTCAATTCCAGGATGTCGTAGCGGAACAGAAAGGCGCGCATATTCGGCAAGGGCAGATTTTCCACCAGGGTGGTCTCGAACAGACCTCCCCCCACAGCGGCCAGTTCGTCGCAGCGATCGACCAGCAGGACATGTCGATCCCATTCGGGATGGTTCGCGCTCAGCGACTCCATCAGGGTTTTGGCATAAGCGTTATAGTTCAAGGAGATAATAGAGAACACGGCGGTCCGAGGCGGCACTCTTCTGGTCCTCTTCGAGATGAAAGCGGAGCATTTTGTAAGGGGATCAGAACCCTACATCCAGGCCTAATTCTTGTTGTTGGCGCCAAACGGCCCGCTATAGTCGACGGACTGGCCATGATACTGGAAACCGGAGCGTGTCGATCGTGAATGCAAGGCTCGCCGCCAGCTTTTTGCCGATCGCCAGCCGCAATATCCGCCTGCTGTCGCCGGACGGCGCACCGCCGCCCGATACGCCGGCCTGGATCTGGGAAGTCGACCACCCATACCTGCATGGCGCATTCGCGCCAACGACGCGCGAATATGACGCCGACGGTCTGATTGTCGAAGCCGGCGAGCTGCCGCAAGATTTGTGCGGCGCCTACATCCTGAACGGCCCCTCGCAGCGTTTCAAACCGGCCAACCAATACCACTTTTACGACGGCGATGCGATGCTGCGCGCCGTTTATTTCCAAAACGGCAAGGCGTCCTACCGGCAACGTTGGATCCGCAATGAGTCCTTCTTGGCCGAAGAGATCGCCGGCAAAAGCATTTGGCCGGGATTGGCGGGACCCTTTGACCGCCGGTTGCCGGGTTCGCCGATCAAGGATACCTCCAACACCGACATTCTGATGTATGCCGGCAAGCTTTTGTCGCTCTGGTATCTGTCGGGGACCCCCTACACTATCGATCCTCTGACGCTGGCTACCGTCGGCCGCGAGACTCTGGGCGGCCTGCTCGATCATACTTTGTCGGCCCATTCCAAGGTCGATCCCGTGAGCGGCGAATTGTTCTTCTTCAGCTATGGCGACGAGGTGCCCTACATGCGCTATGGCGCCGCCGACCGCGACGGCAAGCTGCACTGCGATATGCCGATCGATCTGCCCGGCCCACGCTTGCCGCATGATTTCGGCCTTACCCAAAACTACGCCATCCTGCATGATCTGCCGTTCTTTCACGACGCAGATCTGCTGAAATCGGTCGGCAAGCGCGCCGTCCGCTTTCACCGTGACATGCCGGCCCGCTTCGGTATCGTCCCGCGTCGGGGCGGCGCGCCGGTGCGCTGGTTCGAAGCCGAGCCCTGCTATATCCTGCATATCGTCAATTGCTGGGAGGAGGGCGAGTGGGTGCATCAGATCGGTTGCCGCCAATCCGACCCGGCCACTATCCGCGATTCCAGGGACGGCCCGCTTGCCGGGGCGCTGGCGCAGCGCCGCCGTCTGCATCGCTTGCACCGCTGGTCTTTCAATCTGCGCACCCTTGCCACCGTCGAGACGCCACTCGACGACGAAAACACCGAGTTCCCGACCATCAACAGGAACCGTCTCGGACGCAAACTGCGTCTTTCCTTTCATCAGCGCATCCCATTGCCGGTGGAAGGCAGCACCATCGGTCAATGCCAGACCTTCGACGGGCTGGTCCGCTACGACCTTGAGACCGGCGCCAGCCAGCGCTGGGATTATGGCGACGGCGTGTACGGCAATGAGTCGCCGGTGGCGGCACGCTCCGGCGCGTCGCGGCAGAGTCCGGAGGACGACGCCTATGTCGTCACTTTCGTCACCGATAGCAGCGACTGGCAATCCTCCTGCCTGATCTTCGACGCCAGTGACATCGCCCAGGGACCGGTTGCGCGAGTCCGCATCCCACATCGCATTCCGTTGGGCTTCCATAGCACCTGGGTGCCCGGGGAAATGCTCGGCTGGTAGCGCTGGCCTGGCGCTCCGTCTACGAAATTCGAAATATTTCGGTCACAGCATTTTCGAGTGACATTCGCTAGCCCCGCCATGCTGGCTTAGTGCGCCGTCTTGCGCGGCTTTGGTGCAAATGTTATTGCGTAATTGAGCGTCTAGAACACCGGAAGACGCAAAGCCCGCCGCTGCCAGGGGAAGGATCGTCATGGCGAGTCTGAGGAAGATTATCCGCTTCTATTGTCGTTTTACACCGAGTTACAGCGCCATCGGCTATTACGCCCGCAGCTTGTTCTGGAAATCGCTGCACCCCGATTTCGCCGGACAGACCTGGCTGGTCGATGGGGGCTCGGAAGGCATCGGCGCCGCATCGGCGCGCGCCGCCGCCGAAGCCGGTGCCACGGTGATCGTGGTGGCTCGCAGCGCCGACAAGCTTAGGAAATTCGCCGCATCCGTGCACGGACCCGGCCAAATCATCACCGAAGTGGCCGATTTCTCGCTCAAAAGCGAGATCCGCGCCCTGATCGAACGGTTGCGGCAGCGAGGCGTGCGGATCGATGTACTGGTCAACAATGTCGGCGTCATGAAAGCGGCGGCGACATTGACCCAGGAAGGGTTCGAGTCCTCGTTTGCCACCAATCTGCTGGGACATTATCTCTTCACCCGCGATTTGATCGATCGTCAGATTCTCGCCGACAATGCCGTGGTGATCGAAGTGTCGTCGGGCGGCATGTACAATCATCCCCTCAATGTCAAAGACCTCAATTTGACCGGTGCCGGATTCGAAGGCGTACGCGCCTATGGCTTGGCCAAACGCGGCCAGGTCGTGCTGACCCGCTATTGGCGCGAGGAGTATGCCGGCACCGGCCGCAGCTTCTATGTCATGCATCCGGGCTGGGCCGACACCGCCGGTGTCAAGCGCTCGATGCCGCGCTTTCGAGCGATGCTTAAATCGGTGCTGCGCGACGATCGGCAAGGCGCCGACACCATCGTCTGGCTGGCAGCGACGCGACCGCCGCAAATCGCTGCCGAATCGATCTGGTTCGACCGCAAGGAACGCGGCGTGCACATCTATCCGCACACGCCACATTCGCTCGGAACGCCCACCGAGATGGTCGCCTTCCTGGAGTCGAGCTGCCAGAGCTAGCGGTCTGTCATTTCTTGCCGTGATAGGCGCTCAGAAACCCATGCCGTGCCGTGAAAATCGACCATAGGCTGAGCGGTGCCACCGTGATGGCCAGGGTGGCCATCGCCGAGCCCAGCGCGAACGGCCCGAAGAACACGCTTTCCGACATCAGCGCGATCAGCAGCGGTCCCATCACCATGCCGATCAGGCTGGTCGGCAACAGATACAGCGCGATCAGCCGACCGCGCAGCTGGCTGGGGGCGACGAACTGCACCACCAAGGGCGCCAACAGCGACAGGCAGCTGCCGGCGAATGGCGTCAGCCCGCATGACAGGATCAGCCAGACTTCGCGGCGCGCCAGCCCGCCCAGCAGGATCGACAGCGACAGCAAAGAGCAGCCGACCGTTAGCAGAATGATCACCGCATCGGCCCGGCCACGTCTCATCCAGAAGCGGGTGGCGGTCGGCCAAAACACGGCGCCGCACACGCCGCCCACCGTCGCGACGCTGCCGACGATATAGCCGGCCTGCGCCGCCGCCACGCCAAAACCCTGGATCAGCAGGGTCGGCACCCATGTCACGAATCCATAGATCAAGGCGGTGATGCCGGCCATGCCGAACAGCATGAAGCCATAGAGCCGGAAATTGGCGACCACGTAGGCAACGGCTTGCCCTACTCCGGCATAATTCCTGGTCTCGAAAGCTTCCGGCTTGCGCTCCGGCTCGCGCACCGTCAGGCGCAGCAGCGGCGCCAGCAGCAATCCCGGCAGGCCGACGATGATCAGGGTCAAGCGCCAGGGCGCCATCGCCATTTGCGTCGACAGATGGGTGGCCAGATCGAGCGCGCCGCCGGCGAAAAAATAGGAGCCATAGCCCATCACGGTGCCGACCGCGCTGTAGATCGAGGTCGGCAAAGTGCGCCGTTCGCGGTCGAACAGATCGGCGATGAGGGAGACTGCTGCCGGCGACAGCACCGCTTCGCCGATCGCCACGCCGGAGCGCAAAATCGCCAGCTGGCCAAAGGAGGTGGCAAAGGCCGAGGCAAATGTGCAGAGGCTCCAGAGCGTGACACCGATCACCACGATCCACACCCGCTGGCCCCGGTCGATCCAGTGCGCCAGCGGCAGACCGACCAGGGCATAAAGTACGCCGAAGCCAAGCCCATAGAGCAGGCCCAACTGCGTTTTGGAAATCCCCAGCGCGCCGGCGATCGGCACGGCCAGCAGAGACAAAATATTCCGGTCGAGAAATGAAACGCAATAGATCAAGGTCAGAGAAAAGACCATGTACCAGGCTTGCAAGGCGGGCGAAAGCGCGACTCCGCCAACCGGATTGGCGGCCAAGCCGGTTTCGCCGCTGTCAGACAGGAGGAATGCGCGCGGATTGTCCATGCGGCGGCGATTCAGCGCAGCATGGCCGCACAGTAACGCTTTCTCAAAGCCATCGTGACCTCCCGGGTCAGAAGAGCGGCATGCTTCCGCTTCTCATTTTCAAAAACGCTAACCGATTCCACCGGCGCGGTCCAGTATCGCCTCACAGTCAATTTGATCGGTCGAGAAACATCTTGCGAAGACCGGCGTCGTTCCAATATTCCTGCCAGCGCAGCACAGTGAGAAGCCCAGCGATGTTCCTCTTGAAGAATGCTGTGCCACGGGCTTGTCCGCGCTAGGCCGCGTCCGCTGGAAACTATTATCGCTGGACTGCAAACTGACCCTAAGGCGGCTCGGACTCAGATGACAAGTCGTCGGGGCTCAGCCAGAGGCTCGCTCAAAAGCTTTGCTCGCCTTTGAATCAGACGGGTTGGTTGGTATTGGCAAACGCCATCAACCGGGATGCAGGGCAAACATAGCTGGGTAAAGGTTCAAATCGGATCGAGGCTCGTACGATGATCAGGCCGGTTATTTTGGTGTTGTGCATGACTCTGCCTGTCGCGTCTCAGGCGGATATTCAGGTGGGTGTGGCTGGACCAATGGGCGGTGCCATCGCAGCGGCGATGTCTGGAGAGCAACAGCTTCGAGGGGCCGAAAAAGCTCTCAAAGATATCAATCACAATGGCGGCGTCATGAAGCAAAAACTGGCCCTGAATATTGGCGACGATGCCTGCAACCCCAATAGAGCAGTTGAAGTTGCCAATAACTTAGCCTCTCGCGGCGTGGTTTTTGTAGATGGGCATTTCTGCTCCGCAGCATCAATTCCGGCTTCAAAATTTTATGCCGAGCACCACATCCTTCAAATAACACCAGCGTCGACCAACCCTCAGCTTACGGATGAGGCTTACAAAAACGGATGGGCTGGCGTCTTCAGGACCTGTGGCCGAGACGATCAACAGGGTAAAGTCGCCGGAATTTATATTCTTCAGCATTTCAAGGACGCGACCTTTGACCGTTCCTTAGCGATAAGATCGGCTTGAATATTTGGCTTGTGCCGCGTCCACCAGTTCAGCCAGTTCGAGCAGAGATGACACAACATGGTTGGGCTGCACAGAACTGTTGCTTGGCAGGCCGACGCCGTGAGCGTCCAGCCAGACACTAAAAATTCCGAGGCGCTGGGGTGCCGCCACTTCCCATTCGAGGTTATCGCCAACCATCCACACGGCGTCCGCCGATACTGAAAGCGCTTTGATCGCGTGGAAATAGGCCCGCTCGTCTGGTTTGCCGATGCCCAGTTCACCCTCGATCTGGATGTGGTCGAAATATTTTGCCAAGTCAAATCGCTCAAGTTTCTCCCGCTGCACGTCACTCGGCCCATTCGTAATCAAGGCCAGCCTAATACCGAGACCCTTGAGGCGACACAGGGCGTCGTGCGTTCCCGGAAAAACATGCATTTCGTTCTCGCGAATCTCGGAAAATCGATCCGCCAAAGCATCGCCAAATGCAACAGCTGGGGAAAACCGCGCCAGAGCGTTTGCAACGATCATGCGTCGAGCGGTGCCCAAGTTTCCACGCCATTCCTTGTGTCGAGCCGGTGAGGCCCAGAATTCTTCGGCCTCGGCGTTGATCGAGTAGGCGATTCCAAGCGTGTCCCTCGGCTCCAACAGGTCGGAAAACTCCTGGGTTACCCTTGTCCAAAGCCGAAGCGGTTGACCGTAGGCGGAGATGATGGTGTCGTCCAAGTCAACAAGGATGGCTGCGGGCGGCGATAGCATGAAGTCCTGCGCAGAGAAACTGATTGAATTATATTCCGTCGACGCAGAACTTACCAAAAGGACAACATCTGGTCATCCGCGCCTGGTATTCAAGGACAAGCGGCACGGAAAGCAAAAGGGTGTGCCGCCGCTCCAACGCCGCACGCAATACACGTCGTGATGCGCCTGTGCTGTTGCGAATTGCCGCAACCAAGACATCGGTATCCAGGACGAATCGCATGCCGACATTATTCTGCTATTGCCCGCAATATTGCAATGAATGCCGACAGTAACCCATTACAGCTAATTGAAGGCCACCGGTAGGCGAGTGTTCGGCAGGTCGAACGCTGCAACGCCGTAAGCCTGGAATGGCTCCATTGGGTCATCAGTACGCATACTGCGTCACACAAGAGAGCCATCACAACGGAACAATCAAGGCGCCCAAGTCAGTTTGACTGAAATCGTCGCCTTTAAAAAGAAGGGGCGATCCGCTCACCGTCGCTAATGCATAGGCAAAGCAGTCACCGTAATTCAAACTCGCGGGGTGTCTGCCCTTTCCATACCGTCGCCAAGCGATTCGAGCAATTTCCGCCTGCTCATGATCGACCGCCACAATTTCGATGCCTGCGCGATATATGAATAAATCCAGTTCGCGTCCACCGGCTTCACCCTTTCGGGTTTCAATGACCATGGACGTTTCAAGCAGGCGTGGCGCAGTGTTTTCGATGGCTTCTGCAAACCGGAGCGCATCGTGTTCAAGCAGGAGAACCGCGATCAGGGCGGATGTGTCGATTACCATCAGTGCGGCAACCCATGTTCGTCGTAACCGAGGATCTCGTCGGCGTTCCTGGCATCGAGGTCGGGTAAGGCGGCACAACG
>Ga0302319_10003447_pt1 | contig 33124 bp, 29 predicted proteins | sample Bog_T0_2_FD_203319 | JGI IMG/M metagenome (GOLD analysis project Ga0302319, IMG submission 203319) | Peat permafrost microbial communities from Stordalen Mire near Abisko, Sweden - Bog_T0_2 | ecosystem: Environmental > Terrestrial > Soil > Wetlands > Peat | place: Sweden: Abisko, Stordalen Mire... | reverse complement strand
TCTGCGTGGCGATTCCGGCGTGGTCGGTGCCGGGCAGCCATAGCGCGCGGCGGCCTTGCATCCGCCGCCAGCGGGTGAGGATGTCCATCTCCGTCTGGTTGAGCATGTGGCCCATGTGCAGGCGGCCGGTGACGTTGGGCGGGGGCAGAAGGATTGTAAAAGGCTCGGCCTGCCGCGGTGCGTCGGGGGCGGGTGTGGGCTGCGCGAACAGGTTCTCGCGCACCCAGTATTCGGCCCAATGATCTTCAATCGCGGTGGGGTCGTAGGCTTTGGGCAGGTCGTGGGGCATGGGGGTTATCCGGCGGGCCCCCGGTTTCCGCGAAACCGTCTTCAGGAGAGGGTCATTTGCGAGGGGACCACCCCAACTTTAGCAGATTTGGCCCGCGCGCCCCGCCGCGCAACGAGCTTACTTCGAATCCAGATCTGGCTTCATCGTGGAGAAGTCGACCGGCACGGAGACGTGTTCGTGGCCGATGAGCCACTGGCCGTTCACCTTCTTGTAGCCATCCGTCACGCGCATCGTTGCGGTCGCGGTCTTGTCGCTCTTGTCCGTGAACGAGGCCACCTGGATGGAGTGGCCATAAGCCACGTCCCCGCCTACGGTGATGTCCAGATCGGTCAACATCACCGAAGCCGGGCCAGGGTTGGCCGCAAAAATGTCCTCCCAGTCTTTCTTGTAGGCTGCCCAGCCGGTGTATTGACGCGGCGGGACTGCATCGAAGACCACCAGGTTGTCGCCGGGCGAGTAGAGCGCCATGATCGCGTTCACGTCCTTGGCGTCGAATGCCGCCACAAAACGATCTTCCAGCGACTTGATCGCCGCCTGGTCCTGCGCGCTTGTATCGGCGACGGGCGCTGGGCCGCAGCCCAGGCAGCAGGCGAACAACACGAGAGGCAGCAGTGCTGTCTTGTTCATGATGGATTTTTCCTCCGGGGAAGTTGAGATTGAGATGATTTTATGGGGGAGCGATGGCCTGATTTGAGCTTTTCCGCGCCGCGTTGTCAAGCGCCATCGGTTTGGAGACCTGGTTGGAATAGCGAAATGTGCGTCGAAAGGGAGAGCACGGGTTCGTGCTTTCCCACCCTTGGCACAACAACAAGAACGTGCCAAGGATGGGGCACCCGGCACCCCGCTCACAGGCAGGGCGAAAAGGACTACTTCAGGCTGATGGCAGCTTTGAGCGGCAGCTTGTCGGAGGAGCCGCCGGCCATCAGGGTGTAGTCTCCGGGGACGAGGGTCCAGGCGTCGTTGGTTTCATCGAAGATGGACAGGTATTTGGGGTCGATCTCAACCTCGACGGTCTGGGTTTCGCCGGGCTTGAGGGTGACTTTGCTGAAGCCGACCAGACGCTTGGGCGGTTCATCGGCGCTGGCCGGCAGGGCGGCGTAGACTTCGGCGATCTCCGCCCCGGCACGGGCGCCGGTGTTGGTGAGGGTAAAGGTGGCCTTGACCTTGCCGCTCGCCTCATCGCGAGAGATGGTCAGAGCGGAGTAGTGGAAGGTGGTGTAAGAGAGGCCGAAGCCGAAGGGGAACAGGACCGGCTTGTTCTCGGCGTCGTACCACTTGTAGCCGACCTTCAAGCCTTCGTCGTAGGCGACCTGGAAGGGCGGGAGGCCCTTGGCCCATTCCGCGGGCGTGGCTGCGCCGTCAAAGTGGCGCGACTCGGGTGGGGGCTGCGTGATGGTGGGGTGGGGCAGGTCGGCCTCGGCGCGGGGAAAGGTGTTGGGAAGTTTGCCGGAGGGGTTGACGGAGCCGAAGAGGACGTTGGCGAGAGCGTTGGCGCCGTCAGAGCCGGCGAACCAGGCTTCCAGGATGGCTGAGGGCGCATCGACCCAGGGCATGGTGACAGGCGAGCCGGACTCGATGACCACGATCGTATGCGGATTGGCGGCGGTTACGGCAGCGATGAGTGCGTCCTGATTGTGCGGCAGAGAAAGCGAGGGCAGATCCATGCCTTCGCTCTCCCACTGGTAGGCGAAGACCAGGGCTACGTCTGCGGTTTTTGCCAGGGTTGCCGCGGCTGTGGGGTCGTCACCGGAGTTGTACTGGACCTTGGCGCCGGGTGCGCGAGCCTGGATGGCCTTGAGCGGCGAGGTGGGGAACCAGATCTCCTCCTGCCAATGGGTTGCGCCTTCGCCGGGCTTGGAGATGGCATTGCCTCCGGGAGGATCGACCTGTGCGGACCCGCCGCCGGAGATCATGCCCCTGTCGGAGTGGGCGCCAATGACGGCGATGGTGTGGAGGCGCGCGGGGACCAGCGGCAGTGCCGCAGCCTTGTTCTTTAGCAGGACGATGCCGCCCTCCTCAATGTGGCGGGCTACATCCAGGCCGATGAAGGGATCGATGACGCTACGCTGGCGGGGATAGTCGATGACGCCGGCGGTAAACATGGAGCGCAGGATGCGGTGTACGTGCTCATCGAGCTCGGCCTGTGAGATTGTGCCGGCCTCGACCGCAGCCTTGTATTTGGCTTCGTAGAAGACACGGCCGGGCTGCTCGTTGTCGAGGCCGGCGGCGGAGGCCTTTTCGGTCGAGTGGGTTCCGCCCCAGTCGGAGAGGACGAAGCCGGGGAACTGCCAATCCTTCTTGAGAACATCGGTGAGCAGCCATTTGTTTTCGCAGGCGAAGTCGCCGAGGACGCGGTTGTAGCTGCACATGACGGCGGCGGGATGGCCCTGGGTGACGCCGATCTCGAAGGCCAGCAGGTCGCTCTCGCGGGCGGCGCGCTTGGAGACAGTAATGTTGACCGAATTACGGCCGCTCTCCTGGTCGTTGAAGGCGTAGTGCTTGATGTCGCCGATCACATGCTGCGACTGGGTTCCTTCGATGAGGTGCGCCACGAGGCTTCCGGCGAGGATGGGGTCTTCGCCCAGATACTCAAACGTCCGGCCGTTGCGCGGCTCGCGCGTAATATCCGCCCCGCCACCGAGCGACATGTTGTAGCCCTGGGCGCGCAGTTCGCTGCCGATCAGCTTGCCGTAGTCGTAGGCGGCATCGAGGTCCCAACTGGCGGCGGCGGCCACGTTTGCGGGCAGCGCGGTGGAGTAGCGCCCGTTGGCTCCCGAGGAGCGGACGCCGTAGGCCGCGTCGCTCATGTCGATGCCGGGGATCCCGAGCCGGGGAACGCCCACTTCATAGCCGACGCCGCGATTGGAAGGCGCGTTCTCTGGGGTGAGCGGATCTTCGGTGGGCATGCCCACGCCGTGCAGCATGGCGATCTTCTCGTCGAGAGTCATCTCCTTTAGCACCAGGTCGGTGCGCTGGTCTGGGGAGAGGCTGGTGTTCATCCAGGGCCCGGTTGGCTTTGGCGGCGGCTGGCGGCGTTGCGCGATGACGGCAACCGGTAACAAGGAGAAAGATAGCAAGGCAAGCGCCGAAATCCGGAGTGCGGCGCGCGCGAGAGGATGGTTCATGGAGCCCCCGCTAAAACGTTTATTTAATGGCGAAATCATCTTATCAGCATCTGAGGAGGGTGGCCAGAGAAGGATGTTGTGCACCACTGCCCGATAGAAGAAAAAGGGCCGCACCCCGGCGGGGTGCGGCCCTTTTGCATCGCAACTGGGTGCCAGTTCAGAAGGGGTTGAGCTTGCTCAGGCCCTTCTTTTTCTTCTTTTTGCTGGAAGACTCCTCGTTCGAGTCCACCTTGGGCTTCTTCGACTTGTCGTTGAGGGCCGTGGCGGTGGCGCCGGTGGACTTGACCTCGTTGACAGGAACGGGCGCCTCGGCCGGCTTTTCCGCGGCAGGGAGGGCAGTGTTGGTGGGGCCGACGGGCTTTAGCACGGCGTTAGGATCGGCGGCGGGTGTGGTAGCCGCAGAGCCCGCGGGGGCGGAGACGATTTCAGCGCTCACGCCGGAACCACCGGCGGGGGGTATCAGTTGCAAGGGCGCGGTTGAGGGCTGATCGCTGCGCGGCGGTTCGTTGGCTCCCGTGGGTGGAACAGCTCCAGCCGGGGCCGCGGGCGGCTTGCCCTCGTTGACGGCCTCGTTGAACATGGCCACATTTTCCTTGCTGATATCTGGGGCCAGAACGCGCTTGGGATCGGCCAGCGAGGGCTCGCCCACGTGGGCCGCAGCCACGACCGTGGGTCCGTGTTTGATGAAGCCGAGGGCCTTGTCGGTAAAGTGCAGGGCCTGCTGGCTGCGGACCTCAGCGTCGTTCTCGGCCACGGCCTCCTGGGTGGGCTCGGGAACCTGGCGGTTCATGGCCACCAGGCGATCGCGTGCGTCTTCCACATGCGGAGCCATGGGGTAGCGGGTGATGACCCGGGCATAGGCCTGGGCGGCTTTGTCCATGTAAACCGCGTGCAGCCGCTCCTTGATGGCGCCGGGAAGGGTGGCCTGGATCTGGATCCGGTGTGCCTCGCCGGCATAGGCATCGCCGATGCCCAGCAGAGCCTCGTCGCTCTTGGAGTAGAGCGGGTAGGTGTCGGTGACAGTTTCAAGGCGGGCGATGGCGGCGGCAAAGTTTTCGCGGCTCTCATAGTAGAGGCCGATCGAGGACTCGCGCTCGGCCATCACTTCCTGCACATCGCGCAGCTTCTGCTTGGCGCGGGGAACCAGCGTCGAATCGGGGAACATGTTGATCATGTTCCGGTATTCCTGCTCGGCGCGCTCGGCGTTGTCGGGGTCGCGGTCGGGCTTTTCCATCTGCTGGTAATAGATGTCGGCCACCTTCATCTGCGCCTCGGCAGCTTCAGGGGCGGTGGGAAAGAAGGTGATGAAGTCCTTGTACTCGGCCTCGGCCTGGGTCAGGGCAGCGGCGCCGCCCTCCTTGAACCAGCTGTCGCCCACAGCTAGCTTGGCGCGCATGCGGTATTCCGACTCGGGATAGGTGTTGAGCATGGTCTGCAGGTCAAGCCGGGCTACATCAAAGCGCCCCTTCTTCAACGCCAGCATGGACTTGTCGTAGAGCTCCTTGTCAGGCTGCTTGGAGTTGACGCCTGCCAGCGGGTTGGCGCTCAGGTCGGTGTTTTTCTTTTTCTTGGGCTTCTTGTCGGCGTGGGCCGCAACCGCGGTCAGGACGAGAAACGCAAGCGCAGCCGCGGCAATCTTGTTGGAGAACCGATTCATAACCCCTCATGGCGTCGCCGGGCGTGTGTATGCGCTGCGACCATCTTCCCGAATCTTCTAGAACCCTATCTTCTTACTAATCAAGTGCGCTACTCGCCCGCAGCCTGGCGGGCCGCGGCCAGCAGGGCGCGCGCATCCTGCTCCGGGTGGCCAGCGCCGAAGACGGCATTTCCAGCCACCAGCAGCTCCGCACCTGCTTGGACGATTTCGGCCACCGTATCGTGAGCCACGCCGCCGTCCACCTCGATTTTAAATGCCAGCCCCAGTTCCTGGCGCAATTCAGCCAGGCGGCGCAGTTTTTTAAGCGAAAAAGGAATGAATTCCTGTCCGCCGAAGCCCGGATTCACGCTCATGATGAGCACATGGTGCACCATGGGCAGCACTTCAACGATCAGTTCCACCGGCGTGGCCGGGTTCAGTACCACGCCCGGCCTCATGCCGTGCTGTGCGATCAGCTGCAAAGTGCGGTGCAGGTGGGTGCAGGCCTCGTAGTGGACGCTCACCCAGTCTGCGCCGGCTTCAGCAAAGGCGGGGATGAACTCGTTGGGGTGGGCGATCATCAGATGGCAGTCGAGGGGCAGGCGGGTAGCCTTGCGCAGGCTCTTCACAACCGGAGGCCCAATGGTGATGTTGGGCACGAAATGCCCGTCCATGATGTCGACGTGGATAGCGGTGCCGCCACCGCGCTCAGCCGCGGCCACCTGGTCGGCCAGGTGGGCGAAGTCGGCGGAGAGAATGGATGGAAGCAGCTCGACCATAGCGATTTCGAAGGGCCATGCCCGATTTGCGGCGAATGGCCCTGAGAGCACAAGTGTATCAGCGAGGATGGGCGGGAATCCGATTCTGTTGCGCCGCGCGCGGGGGAAACACGGAGGACCGGCCGGCCACGTCCTTGTTTATAATCCAGACGAGCGCACGGCGGGCATGCCCGCCTGCTGTCTGGAGCCAGAGAATGACCTTCAACATCCAGGAGATCATGGATTTCCTGCCGCATCGTTATCCATTCCTGCTGATCGACCGGGTGGTGGAGTTTGAGCCGACCAAGCGGCTGGTGGCCATCAAGAATGTCACCATCAACGAGCCTTTCTTTCAGGGGCATTTCCCTGGCTACCCCATCATGCCCGGCGTGCTGGTGGTGGAGGCCATGGCCCAGGCCGGCGGCATGATCATGATGGCCGAGATTGCCGACCGGGAAAAGAAGCTGGTGGTGTTCACAGGCATTGAGCGGGCCAAGTTTCGACGCCCCATCACCCCTGGCGATCAGGTGCGGATCGAAGTGGAAGTTCTCTCTTTCCGGCCGCGCGCCGGGCGCATTCTGGGCCGGGCGACGGTGGACGGCAAGCTGGCCTGCGAGGCCACGCTGACCTGCCAGGTGGTGCCACGGATGCGCGAGGCGCGGGCGGCCGAGCCGGCTGAAGGTGCAGAGGCGGCGCCGGCGGAGTGAGCATTCATCCCAGCGCGATTTTCGCTCCCGGAGCCGTGGTTCCGGGGTCGTGCACGGTGGGCCCGTTTTGCACGATTGGCCCGGACGTCGTGCTCGGCGAGGATTGCGTGCTCATCTCGCATGTGGTTCTTGACGGCCGCACCCGCATCGGCGCTCGCAACATCTTTCATCCCTTTTGCGCCGTGGGCGTGGCGCCGCAGGATCTGAAGTATGGCGGCGAGCCGACCAGGACGGAGATCGGTGACGGCAACACCATCCGCGAGAACGTGACTATCAGCCGCGGGACCGTAGGCGGCGGCGGCGTCACGCGCATCGGATCGGGCTGCCTGCTCATGGCCAGCGCGCACATTGGCCACGACAGCCTGGTGGGTAGCCACTGTATTCTGGCCAACGCCGCCACGCTTGCCGGCCATGTGATCATCGAAGACTACGCAACGGTGGGCGCCTTCAGCCCGGTGCACCAGCACTGCACCGTGGGCCGCTACGCCTTCATCGGCGGCGGGACGATTGTAACCCAGGACGTGCTGCCGTTTTCCAAGACCTCCGCGCGCCGTGAGAACAAGGCCTTCGGTGTAAACAGCGTGGGCCTGGAGCGTCGCGGATTCAGCCCGGAGCGGATCAGGGCGTTGCAGAAGGCCTTCCGCCTGCTGCTGGTCTCCAAGCTAAACACCACCCAGGCTCTTGAAAAGATGCGCGAGCTCATCGCGGGTGGCACGGCGGGCGAAGACGTGGCGCTGCTGGTCGGGTTCATCGAGCGCAGCGAGCGCGGGGTCGTCAAGTAGTGGGCAACATACGGGTGCGAGCCGCTTCATTGCGCGCTCTCCCGGAGGGAGAGGACGAGAATAGCCCAGGGTGGAGCACGGCGGAACCCTGGGAAGGCGTCCCAACCCCAGCTGCCCCGTCCCGTAGGGACGGTCGAATCTCGGCCCCACACGTAGCGGGGATCGTAATCAACCCTGTGTTTCTTAAGAAAGGCAACGAACTCAGCCTGAAAATCTCGCTTGCGGTGGTGCTGCTCCTGGCGCGCAATGTATGCCAGCGTGGCGTTTACCTGGGACCATCCAATGGAAAAGGCTCCATAACCCTCCTGCCAGGCGAAGGCTTCCTGCGCGCAGATTTCGTGCATCCAGTGCGAGGATGCGCTCTTGATCTGCTGCATGGCTGTGGCTATCGAGAGAGACGACGGCAGAGACAAAAGAAGATGGACGTGGTCTTCCGTTCCGCCCACGGCGAGCGCCTTCATCTGGTGCTCGCGCGCAACGCCGCCCATGTAGGCCCACAGCCGCGGCTGAATCTCCGGGACAATGGCCTTGCGCCGCTCTCTGGTGGAGAAGACGCAATGAAACAGCGAGCAACAGTAGGTGTGTGACATGGCAGAACCGTATCGTATCGCAACTGGCGCGGAAGGTTTCGGCCGCCCCTCCGGGGCTGAAGGGCTTTTACTGCAGCCTACCCAGGGCTCCGTCCGCGTGCGCGGACTCCGCCCTGGGCTATTATTGTTGCTCCCTCCGGGAGCAAATCCCTCGGCGGGTAGAGCACCGATGGGGGCGGCATGGTGCATGGCGGGAACCGCGCCGTATCGGAACAGATGGGTGCGATGCTGGTGCGCGCAATGAAACTCGGCCTCATTGCCGGCAACGGGCGGTTTCCGTTTCTTCTGCTGGATGCGGCGCGGGCGCAGGGTCTCGCCGTCGCTGTCGCCGCCATCCGTGAAGAAGCCGACGCGGAAATCGACCGGCGGGCTGCGGCGGACCCGCGCATCTCCGTACACTGGCTTTCGCTGGGCGAGCTGTCGCGCCTCATTGAGATCTTCCACAAGGAGGGTGTGACCCGCGCCGTGATGGCAGGCCAGGTGAAGCACAAGCAGATCTTCTCGTCCATCCGCCCCGACTGGCGTCTGGCCAAGCTGCTGCTCAGCCTGCGCACGCGCAATACCGACATGCTGCTCGGCGCGGTGGCCAAGGTGCTGGGCGACGAGGGCATCGAGCTGATCAGTTCGACGGCCTTTCTGGAGCCGCTGCTGGCTGGAGAGGGCGTGCTCACCGCGCGCGCCCCCGATGAGGACGAACGCAAGAATATCGAGTACGGCCTGGGCGTGGCGCGGGCCGTGGCCGCCTTCGACATTGGCCAGACCGTGGTGGTGGCCGCGCAGGCCTGCGTGGCAGTCGAGGCCATGGAAGGCACCGACGCGGCCATCGAGCGCGCCGGCGCGCTGATGCGGTCGCTCAGCGAGGGTGTTGAAGGCGAGTTAGGGGCTTCGACTCTGGCGCGCAGATTGACCGTAGTCAAGGTAGCCAAGCCCAACCAGGACATGCGCTTCGACGTGCCGGTGATCGGGATCAAAACCGTGGAGACAATGATCGCGGCCGGAGCTACATGTCTTTCCGTGGAAGCGGGCCGGACGCTTCTATTTGATCGGGCGGCGCTTGTGGAGCGGGCCGCTGCCGCGGGCATTGCCATTGTGGGGTCGGTGCGCGGATACTGAGGGACACCCCGGAGGCGGGAGAGAAAGAAGAGTCCAGCGGCCGCCGTTCCCCGTCCAACCCCACAGGAGGTTCCCGTGAAAAAACCACTCTTCTTCGTTCTGGCTGCGGCCCTTGCGATTGCGGTCACGTACATCAAGGTCCAGGCGGCCGATGAGCCCATGCCCGCAGCGGGCCAGGTTGCGCCCACCTTTACCCTGCCCTCGCAGGATGGATCACAGATTGCTCTCGACAGCTTCAAGGGCAAGTGGGTGGTACTCTACTTCTACCCCAAGGACCAGACGCCCGGATGCACCATTGAGGCGCACAACTTCCAGCGCGACCTGGCGCAGTTTGAGGCCAAGAATGCCGTGATTGTGGGCGTGAGTGTGGATACGCCCGACAGCCACAAGCAGTTCTGCACCAAGGAAGGCCTCACCTTCCGCCTGCTGGCCGACCCGGAGCACAAGGTGGTGGATCAATACGGTTCCCTGGGCCACTTTGGTCCCATGACCATCGCCAACCGCAACACTTTCCTGATCGATCCCACGGGCAAGATCGTGAAGGTGTGGACCAAGGTCAGCCCGCAGGGCCACTCGGCCGAGGTGCTGGCCGCCATTCCGGCTGCCTGATGCGGCAGATCTAAATCGGAGATTCCGGAGGGCGCAGGACCTTCAACTAAACGGCCTAGTGTGCGTGGATGGCGGCGCGAAGCTTGTCGACGTGGGTGCCGTGCGCGCGGACGAGCTCGTGGAGTTTATCGCCCGTGACGCCGAACTCCTTGGACCAGTATGCAATGTCGGAAGCCATTTTAGGGTTGATCAGCTTGGGATCGTGAGGACCCTTGGCGGCGTGGTCCTCGTGCAGGGCGTGGGCCTGATGGCCTTTGGCGTCGTCGTGGTGCTCCGACATGAGTGTCTCCTCTTTTCGCTTCTCGTGATTGGATGAGGTGGGAGTGGCTGGGGATGTATCCGAGCGGGCACCGAAGTAATTACCGCCAACTCTGCATCCCATCAGGAGTGCTTTCTAGACGCAGAAAAGCCCGCTCGTGAGCGGGCTCTTTTGCTTGCCTTGAATTGCCGGTTGCCTGTTACTTCTTGGTTGCTTTCTTCGCAGGTGCCTTCTTCGCAACTGCCTTCTTGGCGGGAGCCTTCTTGGCTGCTGCCTTCTTCGCCGGGGCCTTCTTGGCAACTGCCTTCTTTGCTGCCTTCTTGGCGGGCGCCTTCTTTGCTGCTTTCTTAACTGCCAATGGATTACCTCTTTTGGTGGTTTTGCTGGCGCTCTTTTTCACCACAGCCTTCTTGGCTTTGGCTTTTCCGCCCTTGGCGACAGCAGGTTTTGCGGCGGACTTCTTCGCGGCTTTTTTGGCCACTACTTTTTTCGCGGCTGCCTTCTTGGCCGGAATCTTCTTGGCAGCTTTCTTCGCGGGAGCTTTTTTGGCGGCCTTCTTGGCAGGCGCCTTCTTTGCGGCTTTCTTCGCAGCCTTCTTGACTGCCTTCTTTGCAGGAGCCTTCTTCTTTGCGGACTTATTTACGGCTGGCGCTACGACTGGTTCTTCGAAAACGATGAACAGGGCTTCTTCCACGACTCCCTCATCATCGTCTGAGGAAGTGAGCACGCTGGAGGTTTCGACTTCTTCATCTTCATCGTCAAAGTCTTCATCGTGATCGGAGTTCAATTCCTGCGGCTCCCCCTCGAGGTTGCCATCACTCATTGCATACATCCTGAACACTTCGTCCATCCCATTGCCTCCAGCGGCCGGCCGCTGACGTTGAATTGTTTTGCGCTATCGCGGAACGCACACATCGTCCGCTCACAAGAAGCGAGCTTAACAATAGCTTGCACGTTGGGACTATCAAAACACAAGTACTTAATGAGGTGCTGAAGAAGTTTTTGTCAATTGCCGGGCGATTTCTTCGTCGCGGATTGCCTGCTCGCATGTTTCTTCTTCGCACTCGCGGGCGCGCCTCTGCTTCCGGCCACACCGGTGCGCGAGTTGGAAGATGTCCCGCGGCTGGTTGAGGGCGAGGACTTCTTATTGAATGCGGGAGGGGCCTGGTTTCTGCTCGCGGATGTGGCAGGCCGGTGCGCGGAACCCTTTGCCGGCGCGGCTTGCGGGGCGCTCGCACTGGCGGTTGAAGACCCTCCACGGCGATTCGAGCGCGTGCCGTGCACTGCACCGGAGGGCTCGGCGATATGTAACCTTCGACCGGGTTCGACCTTGATGCCGGCCATCTTGTTCCAGCGGCGCAGGTCGGTGAGGGAGACGCCGAAGCGGTCTGCGATGGTGATGAGTGTGTCGCCCTTGCGCGCAACATAAAGCAGCATGTGCGTGGGCGCGGCCACGGGCGCCAGAGGAATAGCGAGAGCTTCAACGCCTTTCAGGCTGGCAGTCTCCGCAAGTTGATTGGCGCCGGCAAGCTCCGACTCGGAAACGTGAAACTGGTGCGCGACCGTCGCGAGCGTATCGTCCGCGGCTACGCGATGATAGCGCCACGCGATGCGCCTGGCTTCTGGCACCGTGGCGATGCGCTGCTCAAAGAGCGTGGCGGCGCCGGCGGGAAGATGCAGATCGAAATGTGCGTCGGGAGGCGTGACCATGCGCAGCAGGCTGGGGTTGAGTGCTTCGATCTCATCGATGGGCGCATCGACAATGTCGGACACCAGGCGGAGATCGACCGAGTAGTTGATGGTCACGGTATCGGTCAGCACCGGCGGATCGAGCGTGATGTCGTCAAAGCCATACTGCGTAGGGTTGTTGGCGATGATGATGGCTGCAAGGATTTCAGGGACGTAGTTCTTGGTTTCTCCGGGCAGGTTGTTGCGCTTGTAGAGTTCCCAGAAGTCGGCATAGCCGGTCTTCTCGACGGCGCGTTGCACATTGCCGGTGCCCCAGTCGTAGCCGGCCATGGAAAGATACCAGTCGCCAAGCTGGTCGTAGATGAACTTCATGTAACGCGCATAGGCACGGGTGGATTTTTCCGGATCGAATCGCTCGTCGACGTAGGCGTTGCGCGCTAGGCCGTAGGAGCCGGTGGGCATGAACTGCCACATGCCGCCGGCATGCGATTTGACATTCATGGCGCGGGGATTGAAGCCGGACTCGGCGACGGCAAGATAGATCAGATCCTGGGGCACGCCTTCTTCGCCCATCACGCGCTGAATCATCGCGCGGTAGCGGCCGGAGCGTTGGAAGGAGTGGAGCAAGGTGTTGTGGCCCTTCTGCGTGTTGGCGAAGAAGTTGATGTAGACGGCCACATAGTCGTTGACCATGAGGGGCAGATCGGACTTGGTTGTGGCCAGTTCGGCTCGGGCCTTGGCCACGACGTTGGGATCGACTGCGAATGTTACATCGCTGGCCACATCGGCAGGCGTGGGCTCTTCCTTGGGCGCGAATCCGTTGCCCAGCTTGAGGGATTCCATCTCCAGGGCGTTCACGCCGTCGACAATGCGATCGAACTCGTCTTGCAACTGGGTGTCGGCTTTGATGTCGATGCCGCTCGCGAGCATCAGATCGACGGCGCGATCGAAATCGAGCTTGGCATGGGCCAGGTCTCCCTTGCGATAGGCAGCCTGACCCTGGGCGTAGGCCTGTTCCACTTGTTGGATAAGCTGGTGGACGCGCTGCTGGTGCGCGGTGGGCTGCGGCGCTGCATGGGGCGCTGGGGCCTGCTGTGGCTCTGCTGGCGCTACGGCCGGAGCGGTGGCCTGTGGCGTTGGGTTGCCGGATGAAGAGGGCACGCATCCGGCCAGCGTGAAAGCGAGCAGGGAGAAGCCGAGAAAACGAAAGCGGGATGAACTTGTGTGCATGAGTGATCGCGCCGCTCCGCGCCGGGCCGGGCCGCAAGAGACACTATGCCGATGATAAGCTATGACCTGGACCACTGCGTGGGGCAGCCCGCAGAAGGCATCACTTTCCACTCAAAGCATGGACGCAAAACTCCTTCGCAACTTCGCTATCATCGCCCACATCGACCATGGCAAGTCGACGCTGAGCGACCGTCTTCTGGAATTGACCGGCTCCGTAACCGGGCGCGAGATGCAGGCGCAGATTCTGGACGACATGGATCTGGAACGGGAGCGCGGCATCACCATCAAAGCCCACGCCGTGCGCATGATGTACAAAGCCAAAGACGGCGTCACTTACCAGCTCAACCTGATCGACACGCCGGGCCATGTGGACTTCAGCTACGAGGTCTCGCGCTCGCTGGCTTCGTGCGAGGGCGCGCTGCTGGTGGTGGATGCGAGCCAGGGCGTGGAGGCGCAGACGCTGGCCAATGCCTATCTCGCCATCAATCACGGCTTGGAAATCATTCCGGTCATCAACAAGATCGATCTGCCTTCGGCGGATATTCTGCGCACCCAGGAAGCGATCGAACAGGCAGTGGGCCTGGACGCGACCGACGCGATCGCTTGCAGCGCGAAGACTGGCCAGGGCGTTGAGGAAATTCTCGAGGCGATTGTGCACCGGCTTCCTGCTCCCACAGGCGACCCCGATGCGCCGCTGCAGGCGCTGATCTTCGACTCGTGGTTCGACGCCTATCGCGGCGTGATTGTGCTGGTGCGCGTGATGCAGGGAACCATGCGCAAGGGCCAGCGCATCCGGCTGATGTCAAACGGCAAGTCGTTCGAGGTGGAGTCAATGGGCGTGCTGATGCCCAAGCCGGTAGAGATTGGCCAGTTGACGGCGGGCGAGGTGGGATTTTTCGCAGCCACCATCAAGAACGTGGGCGACACCAAGATCGGCGACACCGTGACCGAAGACGCGCGGCCGGCGGCGGCGCAGTTGCCCGGCTTTGAAGACATCAAGCCGATGGTCTTCGCCGGCCTTTACACGGTGGACTCGCATGAGCACACACTATTGCGCGATGCCCTCGAAAAACTACGGCTCAACGATTCTTCGTTCTTCTTTGAGCCAGAGAGCTCGGTGGCGCTGGGGTTCGGCTTTCGCTGCGGGTTCCTCGGCCTGTTACACATGGAGATCATCCAGGAACGGCTGGAGCGCGAGTATGCGCTCGATCTCATCACCACCGCGCCCGGCGTGCGCTACCACATCACACTCACCGACGGCAGCGTGGTGGAGGTGGACAATCCCTCGCGCTGGCCGGAGCCGACCAACATCGAAGAGATTCGCGAGCCGGTGATCACGGCCAAGATTCTGACCAACGAAGAATATGTGGGCGGAATTCTCAAGCTGGTGGAAGAGAAGCGCGGCAAGCAGTTGAACTTCGAGTATGTGACGCCGACCCGCGTGATGCTGACTTACGAGCTGCCGCTGAACGAAATCGTTCTCGACTTCTACGACCGGCTCAAGTCCATCTCGCGCGGGTATGCGTCGCTGGATTATCAACTCGCCGGCGAGTGGAAGTCGCCCATGGTGAAGATGGACATCCTGGTCTCCGGCGAGCCCGTCGATGCGCTGTCGATCATCGTACACCGCGACTTCGCCTATGAGCGTGGCAAGCTGCTGGTCTCCAAGATGCGCGAGCTGATTCCGCGGCAACAGTTCGAGGTGGCTATTCAGGCAGCGATTGGCGCCAAAGTCATCGCGCGCGAGACGGTGGCCGCGCTGCGAAAGAATGTCTTGGCCAAGTGCTATGGCGGCGATATCTCGCGCAAACGCAAGCTGCTGGAGAAACAAAAGGAAGGCAAGAAGCGGATGAAGCGGATTGGGAAAGTGGATATTCCGCAGGAGGCGTTTCTGGCCGTTCTGCGGGTGGGCGAAGACCAGCAGAAGTAGAGGATAAGGAGTAACTAACCGGATACTTTGGTTACCTGGCGTTCACACGAAATTGTGGAAAGCGTGCAAACTACGGCGCGGAATTACGATCGGAAGCCGGAGTTGCAGCTGCCGGGATCCGCGTTCTTCTTCTGCTGATATATAAGGGTTTATTCCATCTAGCAGAAGCCGGGTACAGATGGCAAGCGAAGAAACGGGAGTCCCCGCTGGAATTAGCAGGAAATAATCCACATTTTTTTCCACAGGATGGCGCATCGCCTGCAAGATTTATTTTTGCGATTTACCCGGCTGCCCGCGAGCGCCGGAAACCTCAGTAGCGCAATGACAAAAGGCCCCGAATCAGGGGGCCTTTCTGGCTGATTCCGGTTCGGCTCTAGTGAGCCGCCGGCGCCTTGGCGGTTGGCGCCGGCTTGGCGGCCGGTCTGGCGGCGGAACCGGCAGCGGTTGCTGGCGCGGCGGGAGGCGCCGGGATGCCTGACTTCAGGTTATAGGCTGCGACAATCGATTTGGTGATGTCAGTGGAGGGCAGGGCGAACAGGATTGGGTTCTGCTGCTGCGAGATGTCGAGCACCAGCGTGTAACCTTGCTGCTGCGCGTAGCCGGCCAGCACGTCATAGACCTTGGAGGCGAGGGCGCTGTACATCTCCTGAGCTTCCTGGCCGCCTTGGGTGCGGAGATCGTCGGCATCGCGCTGGAGCTTCTTCTTCTTGTCGTCGATGGACCTGGCCTTGCCGGCACGGTCGGCCTCGCTCAGGGTTGTGCCCGTAGCCTGCAACTGCTTGGTCAGGCTCTGGATCTCGTCGTCCTGTGCCTTGAGCTGCGCTTCCCGGGGCGCGTACTTCTTCTTCAGGTCGGAGAAGTTGCGTTCGCCCTCGTTGGTCTGGGCTACGGCTACCTGGAAGGCGACGACGGCAATCTTGGAAGTGGCGATAGGCTGGGTTTGTGCGGCTGCGCCCAGGACCATACCCGAGGCCAGCAAAGTGGCAATTACAAGCGAACGCATCATGTGAATGGAGAACTCCTTCAGGTTCCTGGGCGAATTTTCTTCTGCGGCGGTCGCGCGCCAAGGCGAAACCAGGCCGGTGCCTCCTGAGCAACCTCACGGTCCTTTACCAACTCAGCAATTCGACCGGAGGGAGCGAAGGTGAGGAAAAGACGCGGACGGAAACGTCAGCGGGAACAATTTGGATTATAGGAGGGCAGCATGGGAGCGTCAAACCAGCAGTCGCGCGCAACGCGGGAATGCGGCGCTGCGATAGGATTCGAATGAAAACAGAAAGACCCCGCAAGGCGGGGCCATTCTGGCGTACTCAATGTTTCAAACGCGGGTCGCCGGCGCACTAGTGTGCGGCGGGCGCCTTGGCGGCTGGCTTGGGAGCCGGTGCGGATTCCGGCTGCGGCGGCGGGGCGGGAACACCCGACTTCAGGTTATAGGCGTCAACAACTGCCTTGCTGATATCGGTGCTGGGGCTGGCGTAGAGCACCACCGGCGCCTGCTGTTGGTTGCCGCTGCCGTCGACCACCAGGGTGAATCCCTGCTGCTGGGCATAGGTGGCCAGCACGTCGTAGACCTTGGATGCGATCTTGTTGTAGACCTCGTTCATCTCGTCGGAGAGGTCCTTCTGGGCATCCTCGGCGAAGCGCTGGGCTTCCTTCTTCTTGTCGTCGATGGTGCGGGTCTTGGCGGCGCGGTCGGGATCTGAAAGCTTGTCGGCGCCGGCCTGCAGCTGCTTTTCCAGGCCGTCGATCTCGTCGGCCAGGGTCTTCAACTGTGTGCGTTTGGGCTCGTACTTCTTCTGCAGATCGGCAAAGTCGCGCTGGAATTCGTTGGTCTGACCTACGGCTGCCTGGAACGCGATCACGGCGACCTTGGCTGGGCCTGCTGGAGCCGCGGCCGAAGCTGCGGGAAGAGGCAGAGTTTGAGCGGCGGCGCTGAGGGCAAAGCCCGAAGCCAGCGCGAGAACGAGTGCAAAGTTACGCTTCATTTGGATGGAAAACTCCTTCAACTAGCTTTGACGAAATTCCTGTCGAAATCGTGTTTGATCGCTGGACCAAACCTGCGTCTCCTGTGAAACCTGACCGTCACCCTTTAGCAACTCCGCACCGGAGAAGCGGGCAGAGACGGGATAAAGAGGCTTGCGGAGACATCAGCAGGAACTCATTGAATTATAGGGGGGGCGGGTTGGGGAGGTAAAGCGGTGGGAAGGTTAAATTGGGAATTGCCAAAGAGAAAACGAGTTGGCGCGGGCCGAGTGTGAGGATCTGGAACTGAGGCTCCCAGGATTCATGGTTTCCCACCCATTTCGCTCAAAACGCGAAATGGATGGGCACGGAGGCTGGGGCCGTCCAAGGAAGAGGGCCGCCCGCTGCGGCGGACGGCCCCGATGTGTCCAGCGCATGGACCGCGCTAGAAGGTGGTGGAAACGGTCAGGCGGAAGGTTTTGCGGGGCTCGCGGAACAGGTAACGTGAACCATAGGCCTGCAGCGATTCCTGGTAGGTGTAATCGCCTGCGCCTCCGGGCGGGAACAGGTCACGGGTAATCAGCTCGGCCGAGCAGCTGCCCTTGTTGCCGCCGATGAGGACGGAGTTGCAATAGGGCGTCTCATAGAGGCGGAGCGGGTTATACGCGTAGTAGATGCGGAAGGGCGCGTTGATGATGGGCATGATCACCGAGATTTCGGCGCCGAGCGACATGCGGGGAACAAAGTTGGTTCCGCTGATGGGGCGGATGTCCTGCTGGAAGCCAACATCCGCGCCGGCTTTGCCGCCCTGGCACGAGCCGTTGTTGAAGACCGGGCAGCCATAAAGCGGCGCGGTGAGCGAGGCAAAGCCCTCGGGGCTCTGTTTGAGCTGGCCCTTGTTCAGCGCCGTGTCGATGCCGAAGTCATCGAAGAACGAGAACATGACCGGGCCGGCGATGGGAATACGGTAATCGATGTTGGTAGTCAGGCTGGTATCGCCGCCGATCGAGGCAATGCCGTAGACCGGCAGCGGAATCTGCAGGCACTGGTTCAGCTGCGGGTTGTTGGGATCGCGCGGAACGCAACTGCCGTCAGGGTTGGTGAGCTGGACATTGACGCGATTGGGAACGTACCCATAGGGTGTGGCGCCGCGGATATCGAAGCCTCTCAGATCGGCTTCGCCGCCGGTATAGAAGCGGTTGTTGGGAGGAGCGACGTCGCCGCCGAAGCCTTGCACGTAACCCAGCTGAGCGCGCATTCCCAGGACGTTGCGTCCATTGGCCGACGGGGTCAGGTAATGCATCGACATGAAGCGCTTGTAGGCCACCAGCGGCGAGATGTAGCGCACGTTGCCGCCGATGCCGGCCACCTGCAGAACGGCCGTGTATTCCTTGCCGCTGCGTGGGCGGAGCGGGTTGTTGATGGTGTTGTAAGAGTAGCTGAACGAAGCCGAGCTGTTGATGATGCCGGCCAGCGCGTTCGAGCCTTGAATGCCGGACCGGAAGCTGATGGTCTGGAAGAAGGTCTGTGACGCGGTGGAGAACGCGGTGATGGTCGACTTGTTCAGGCTATAGGTCATACCGATGCGCTGGAAGGCATGGCGCTTGAGCGGATAGCTGAGGGAGAACGTGAGGCCGGTGGAAGCCTGGTTGTAGTTTTGCGTGAGCGACTGCTGGGCCGAGGACAGGTTGGCCGAGAGACCGTTCGAGGTCTGGTAGTTCTTGGCGGCGTTGAAGTCCTGCTTGGTGTTGAACAGCTGGAAGCCGAGGTTGAGCGGCCGGTTGCGCAGGTAAGGCTGGGAGAAGCCGAAGCTGAACTGGCGGCTCACGTTGCCCAGGTTGCCTTGCAGGCTGAGCGTTTCGCCCAGGCCGAGAAAGTTGTTGGTCTGGTAGTTCACGCCCAGGAAGGCGCCGGAAAGACCGCTCACGCCGCCGTTCAGGCCGATGGAGTTCTTGCCCTTTTCCTTCACCTTCAGCAGCAGGTCCACGGTGCCGGCCTCGGCGTCCTGGTGGGCCTCCGAGTCCTGGTCCACCTTGAGCGGCTCGAAGTATTCGAGCTGGTTCAGGCGCAGCAGGCTGTACTCCCACAGTTGCGAGTTGTAGACCGAGCCTTCGTCCAGCATCAGTTCGCGGCGAATCACCTTGTCGCGGGTGATGGTGTTGCCCTGGAACTCGATACGCGAAACGTAGAACGGCTTGCCCTCGTCGATGTCGATGTCCAGCGAGACGGTCTTCTTCTGGTCGTCGTACACGGGCTTGGGGATAGCGCCGAAGTTGATGTAGCCCAGCTGCCCGTAGGCCTTCTTCAGATTCTCCAGGCCCTTCTGAATCATGGTGGCGTTGAACCAGTCGCCGTCGCGCAGGGCAAAGGTGTTGCGCAGGGCCTTCACATTGGAGACGGCCTTGTTCCCGGTAAAGGTGATTGCGCCCAGCCTGTAGCGGGCGCCCTCTTCAACGGGCATCACGATGTCGATGCGCTTGCCCCTGTTGGGGCGGAAGGTAAACCAGTTCAGTCCGCCTTCGTCGCGGATCTGCGTCTTCGGTTCCTCGATGGCCGCATTGGCGTAACCCTTGTCGCGATAGGCCTGGCGGACGCGCTCGGTGTCTTCCTCGAGCTTAGAGGCGTCAAACGTCTGCGGGAACAGGTCCTCAAAGAAGACCGAGTAGGGAATACCGATGGGCTTGAGGTTCTTCATGGCGCGGCGCAGAACCAGGCCGCTGAGATGCTGGTTTCCGGTGAATTTGATGTCGCCCACTTTCACCGTAGGACCCTCTTTGATGTTGAAGTTCACCTGCACCGAGGCCGGGGGGATGTCCTTCACGTCCAGCTTGATGATGGCGAACTGGTGGCCGTGTTCGGAGAGCAGTTCCTTGAGCACGGTGGTGGCGCGGAGGATCTTGGCCGGGTCGTACTGGCTTTCCACCGACAGACCGACCTTCTCCTTCTTGAAGCGGTCGAGGATGTCGGAGTTGGAGATGGAATTGTTGCCCTTGTAGTTGATCTCGCGAATCGTCGGCTTTTCCTTCACGAAGATATCGAGGATAATGCCCTTTTCCGAGTCTTCGCGCTCGATGCGCAGATTTTCGAAGTAGCCGGTGTTCCACAGCGAGTTGAAATCGCGCTCGATGGAGATGGGGTCGTAGACGTCGCCGGGGTGGGTAAACAGCCTGGCGAGCACCGTCTCCTTGGGGATGCGGCGGTTGCCGATCACGCGAATGGAGTCGATGGTCTCCGACTGCTGGGCAACGGCCGCGCCGGCTGAAACCAGCAGCGCCACGGACAGGGCAATGCGGGCCAGACGGCCGGGAGTCCGCAGAACGCGGGACATGGAAGAGTGCTTGATCTTCACCGGGCTGGAGCCCTGCGTCGAGCACAAGAACTGGTGCGGGCCATAGTTCGCCATCTGGTTCGGCTTCACGGGAAGAATATCGACACCCTCACTGCTGAAAAAATCTGGTCCTGCCTCAAGGAAAGAATGATTATATTTGACCGCAGCCACCCCGCCCAAACCGGCAGGCTGCCGCACGGTCCGGAAACCGAGTCTTTCCCAATGAATCCCTGCCGCGCAAAGCGCCGGCGGAACTGGGGCCTAACCCACAGTCTAACGGACGCGAGCGGGTTGGGGTGCGTTTCCATCCCCCTCACGCCGCACGGCATCCCTCTTAGACGTGGATTGGGTGCACATGGCATCCTCATCAGGCGGAGGTTTTTCCATCGATGCAAGATACGGAGGGCACAATCTACCATTTCTCGGCCCCGCTGCTGGATGGCCGCGTGGCCAGCCTGGAGGAGCTTCGCGGGCAGGTGCTGCTGATTGTGAACACGGCCAGCCGATGCGGACTGACGCCCCAGTATGCGGGCCTCGAGCAGCTCTATCGGGCATACAACAGCCGGGGCTTCGCGGTGCTGGGGTTCCCGTGCAACCAGTTCGGGCGGCAGGAGCCTGGGACGGCGGGCGAGATTGGCGCCTTTTGCCAGAAGAACTATGGCGTCAGCTTCCCGATCTTCGCAAAGATCGAGGTCAACGGTACGGACGCCCATCCGCTTTATCGCTTCCTGAAACAGAACAAGCCGGGGGCCCTGGGGTTCCTTACGGGCGGACGGATCTCCTGGAACTTTGCCAAGTTCCTGGTCGACCGCCAGGGGCGCGTGGTGGCCCGCTACAGGCCCTCGAAGGCACCAAGGTCTCTGGCGGCAAGGCTTGAACAGCTGCTGGCGCAGGAGTAGGCCGAAAGGGAATGTCTGCGGGCGAAGGAATGGTTTGGGAAGTACTGAAATGGACCGGATGAAAGCGATTGCGCACGGCTTTCTCCGCTTGCTGCACCCCAATCGAATCAGTGGAGTATGCTCTTTTCATACCTAGCCCGTAGATGGTTCAGGGATGCACCGCAAGAGCCATCCCAGATGAGCCCGGTGCCCGGAGGCAGCCATGCGCCGCAATCTTCCCATGATCCTGATTCGCGTGGCCGTGGGACTGGTGTTTCTGACCGAGGGCGTGCTCAAGTTTGTTCGTCCTGTCGAGCTGGGCAGCGGCAGGTTCGCCGCTATCGGACTGCCGTTCGCGCAGGTGCTGGCGCCGCTGGTGGGCGGGGTTGAGATTGCCGGCGGGCTGGCGATTGCGCTGAATCTGTTTGCGGGCGATGCCGCGCTGGTGCTGCTGGTGGTTGTGGTGTCGGCGCTGGTGACGACCAAGTTCCCGATCCTTCTGGGCCACTCGCTGGGACCGTTTGCGCTCATGAAGCTGCCACGCTACGGGGTTCTGAGCTTTCTTCACGAGGCGCGGGTGGATCTGTGCATGATCTTCGCGCTGCTGGCCGTGGCCATCGACTGCGGCATCCGCTTGGGCCGGCGGAGACAGTGGTACCAGTCGAAGGGTCTGTAGTAACAATCTTCGCGACGACGAGCGCCGAGCCGCTCAATCTTCACAAGTTTGCCGCCCAGGGTCAGGACGGTGGCTCCTGCCCCGTATGCCGCGCGGGTCTTGCAGGTCATACGGGACTGCAGTCTGGGCGGCTACGGCGCCGCCAGACAGATGCAGTCCGTGTATTTGGTCATGCCGCGGGTGGGGCTCGGGGTAGCAGTCCGGGCCGAGCTGGCAGCGGGGAAAAGAGTGCTTGCCTGGTGTCGAGTTTTCCTCGACTTGTATAAGGTTTGCGGGCAGGATGGGCGGCGGGAAGGCCCCGGTTCCGGTACCATACTTGAGGTGCCTATTCGAGAATGAGTCTTAAAGCCAAGCTGGAAGCTGTTATCTACGCTGCGGAGGAGCCGGTCACACTGGCCCAGCTCGCCGCATTGTTTGCTATCGACGCCCTGGAGTGGAAGGTGGAGCAGGAAGCTGCGTCTTCCGTTGCAGCCGCTGCACAAGCTGAGCCGGGAGCCGAGCCTTTACCGCCTCTGAATGATGTCTTTGACTACCTCGAACTGGAGCGGGAGAGTGAAGCCACCGGGCCCGGGCCGGAGGCTGAACCGGAAGCGGAAACGACAGAGCAGGTCGATACGCCTGCTGCTGCCGCGGAAGGCGAGTCCGGCGGCGAACCGGCCTCGGACGCTGCCGCGGCTGAGACGGCCGAGTCCGAAACCCCGCCAGTTGACGCCGAAGCGGAGGCCAAGCGGCTGGCGCGGGCGCGCGACCGCGAGGTGAAGGCGGTGCTGCGTGGGCTATTGGACGAGTTGATCGAGAGTTGCGCCAGCGACGACCGGGGCATTGAGATCAAGGAGATTGCGGGCGGCTATCGCATGGCGACCAAGCCGGAGTGCCACGACGCGGCACGGATGTTTGTGAAGAGCCTGAAACCGGCGATGAAGCTCTCGCTGCCGGCTCTCGAGACGCTGGCCGTGATCGCCTACAAGCAGCCGGTGACGGCGCCCGAGGTGAACGAGATTCGCGGGGTGGATTCGAGCGGCGTCTTCGGTTCCCTGCTGGCGCGCAAGCTCATCGCAACGGCCGGGCGCAAGCAGGTCATCGGACGGCCGATTCTGTATAAGACGACCAAGGAGTTTTTGCTCCGGTTTGGGCTGAAGGATGTGACCGAGCTGCCTTCGATGGAGGAGTTCGAGAAGATGGCCCAGCTGGAATTCGACGAGGCCGACATGGCTGGCGTGGGGGGGATTCCCGAGGAGAACGGCGACTTGCTGCCGGAGATCGACGAAGAACGGGACGAGCCAGAAGAGGAAGACGGAGCAGAGGTCCAAGAGGAAGCACCACGGGGCACACAACAAGGCCCCGAGACCGCCGTGACGGCGGACAGCGATGCGATTCCGGCCGAAGCGGAGCCGGAGAGCACAGAACAACCTGCCGGTGCGCCGGCAGACGAAGCGGCGTCAACCCCCGCAGAGGCCGCGCCTGCTGCGCCTTCCACCCTGGAGCAGGCAGAAATCGAGAATGTCTCCCATGACTGATGAGCAGCGGCCCGATGCGCAAGAAGCAGAGCTGAACGAAACACCCGAAGTCGAAGCACCGGAAGCAATGATCGAAGACGCGATCGACGCCGAGGCTGCGACCGAGGCCGAGGACGTTGCCGACGCGGCCGCCGAAGCCGAGGACGAGGCGGAGAACGAGGTCCAGGCCGAGGCCGGCGAAGGGGAAGATAACGACGAGCCGGAGCTCAAGCCCAAGGCGCGTCCGCCGGCCAAGCTGGAGCGGCTGCAGAAGATTCTTGCCCAGGCCGGCGTGGCCAGCCGCCGCAAGGCCGAGGAGATGATCGAGCAGGGCCGGGTGCAGTTGAACGGCAAGGTGGTCACCGAGCTCGGCACCAAGGCCGACGCGGGCCGTGACCACATCCGCGTAGACGGCAAGCTGCTGCAAGGCGCGGAACGGCTGCGCTACTTTGTGCTCAACAAGCCGCGCGGCTTTGTGACCACCGTGAAGGACCCCGAGGGCCGGCCCACGGTGATGCAGTTCTTTGACAAGATGCGGGAGCGGCTTTATCCCGTGGGCCGGCTCGACTACCTGAGCGAAGGCCTGCTGCTGGTGACCAACGACGGCGAGCTGGCCAACAAGCTCACCAAGGCCTCCGCCGGCGTGGAAAAGACTTATCTTGTGAAGGTGGCCGGCATTCCCAGCGAGAGCGAGCTGGATATTCTGCGCGCCGGCGTAGCCATTGAGAAGGGCAAGCCCGGCTCGGCCAAGGTGCGTACCTCACCGGCGCGCATCCGCCAGGTGCGGCAGGGGGACAATCCCTGGTACGAGGTGGTTCTGATCGAGGGCCGTAACCGCGAGCTGCGCAAGATGTTCGAGGAGGTCGGGCATTTTGTGGAGAAGATTCGCCGCGTGGGCTATGGGCCGCTGATTCTCGACCAGGAACCGGGCAATCTGCGCGAGCTGGACGAGCAGGAGCTGGAACTGCTGCGCAAGGTCGCCGACGGCAAGCTGAGGACGCCCAAGGCGAAGGAGATTCGCAGGCGGAATATTGTGGACTCGCTGCCACCGGAGAAGCCGGCCTTCAAGCCGCGCGGAGAACGGCCGGCCGCGGGGCCCAAAGACTACAAGCCCAAGAGGGCCTTTGGCGTTGACGCGCCGGCACGTGGCAGAACGGGCCCGGCAAAGTTGGGGAGCGGGCCGGCGAAATTTGGACCGGGACGGCCTGCGAGCGGCTCGGCGGAGCGTCCGGCGTGGAACAAGGACGACCGGCCGTCTGCGCCACGGACGTTTGGCGGGAAGCCGGGAGCGGGCCGATCCTATGGAGACAGGCCTGTTGGGCGTGGAGAGAAGCCCGCGGGACGGACATCCGGCCCCCGGCCGGGAGGCGGCAAGCCCTTCGCAGCCAGGCCAGACACGGGACGCAGCTTCCCGCCCAAGCCTGCCTGGAAGAAGCCGGAGGCTACCGAGTGGCCGCCTTACAAGAGGCCGCCTGCGGACAGGCCTGCGCCGACACGGCTGGAAGTGGCGCGTCGACCTGCGCCTGAGCCGATGGAAGACCTGGGGCCGAAGAAGCCTTCGCGGCTGCGCATTGAGCCGGTTCAGGAGACAGAGCGGCAACGGACCGACCGGCCGAGCGCCGCTCGCGCGAGACCCGATCGCCCCCATTCAGATCGGCCCAGGCCAGAGCAGTCAAGAACGGACAGGCCGGGAACAGACCGGGGCGGCTCAGGCCGTCCGCCGTCGGGCCGACCTGCATTTGGCCGTTCGGGCGCAGACCGTTCGGCAGGAGGCCGCTCGAGTTCCACGCGTCCTTTCCGCGCCGAAGGCGGGCTGGCGCGTCCCTTCACCACCAGCAGCGGCAAACCGCGCGCCGGTGGGGCACGGCCCAGCAGCAAGCCGGGCAGAGAGGGCGGACGCTCGTACGGGCCGGGAGCAGGACGCGGCTCAGGAAGTGGTTCCGGCCCGGCCAAGCGGCCTTTCCGGCGCGATGAAGGCGGAGCAACGGGCAGCCGTCCGTCGCGGCCTTTTACGCCGCGCGGGGAAGGCGCTGAGGGATTGCGGCCGCGCGGCGAGGACTCGCGGCCGGAGCGCAAGACCGGCTCGGGATGGAAGCCGAAACCGAGCTTCGGCGGCAAGAGCAAGCCGGGAGGGGGAAGCCATTCCGCGCCCAGGCCGGGCGGGTTTTCAAAGTCCGGGGCCAAGGGCAAACCGGGTGGGGCCAGGCCGGGTGGGGGCAAGACGAGTGGGCCGGGCGCCAAGCGCGGCGGACCGAGGCCGGGCGGGAAACGGCCCGGGGGCAAGCGGCCTTAGCGGCGGGAGAGGATTCCAGTTCAACGTGAACATGGGCCTGAAAATGTGCAGGTTTATGTGAACAAGGACGCGTTTTCTTCTACGTTGGCATGAACGAAAAGGGCAATAAACCGGCTCCATGAGGGCATGTTTGCATCGGCTTCTGTTCGGGCAATGGCCAGACTTTCGGCTTCCCTGGGGCCGAAAAGCCGGACTTCTCCGGCTGGTGAGATGGGACCTGGATGAGGCGCCCCGGATGGTCCGATTAAGGTAGGCCGGGGATAGCGGGCCGGGGAATTTTGCAGCAGAACCGGCCGGCTGCGCAGAGGGGACTCCTACAGAAATTATGCGCCGGCGTGCGGTAATTTTCTGCAAGGCAATATGTGAAGAATTCGCAGCCGCCTCAGGCAGCCCTCGAATCCCGATGGACCCCGTTGTTCCTGCTGTCCCAAGTCTCCAAAACGAGAGGTGCCGGTTTCCGGAGAACTGGGTGAGAGCTTTGGCGCTGTTGGCGGTCGGCGACGCTCGGTCGACACGTTAAGGCTGTCGGATTGGGGTTCGTGGCCACCCATCCTTCGCCAAAAAGAAGGCGAAGGATGGGGCACCCTGGTGCGCGGCCAGGTTAGAGGGTGGCGACCAGCCCGATATAAAACCCTTTTGCTCACAAAATCCTCTGCCGGGCGTCCTTTGGAGTGCGGACTACTCTCTAACAACCGGAGCACAGACTCGATGGCAACGGATGCGGTGAGCTACCCACTTTCCCCGGCTGCGGGAGCGGCGAGTTTGGCCTGGCCAACGGCGAGGAGATTACAATCCTCAGCAGGTATGGCTGCGACCACGGCAATGGACGGCGGCAAGAGCGCTCAGGAACGCATGCAGGCGCGCGCCCCGGAGATGGAGCTGATCCGCGAGGCGCAGGGCGGGTCGCGCGCGGCCTTCGACGCGCTGGTGCGGCAGTATGAGCACCAGGTTCTGCGCCTGGCGCTGCACCTGACCGGCAGCGAGCACGACGCGGAAGACATTTACCAGGAGGCGTTTCTGAAGGCCTACCGGTATATCGGGAACTTCCGTTTCGAGTGCTCGTTTTATACGTGGATCTACCGGATTGTGACCAACCTGTGCCTGGACCAGCTGCGCCGCCGAAAGACGCGGCGCGAGGACCATGCGGTGGTGCTGGACCACTCGGGCGACGAGATTGACCTGCTGGCTTCGGTCTCCGACGACCGGTCGTTTTCCAATCCAGCCAAGGAACTGGACCGCAAGGTGCTGGGGACGCGGATTCAGACGGCGCTGGACAAGCTGACGCCGCGGGAGCGGATGGTTTTCGAGTTGAAGCACTACCAGGGTCTGCGCTTGCGCACCATTGGAGAGATGTTGAGCACCACGGAAGAGACCGCCAAGAATACGCTCTTCCGGGCGACCAAGAAGTTGAGAACACAACTGGCGGAGTTGCGGTAAAGCGGCTCGAGGCAACCCGCCGCGGCGGGTGCGGATTTTTGGGCGAGGTGGAGATTTTCTTTGGGGCTGGAAGGACGTACCTTATGAATTGCGAACTGGCACATGAGCGGATTGTGACGGCGGCCTACGGCGAGCTGCCGGACGAGCAGATGCATGAACTGGAGCGGCACATGACGGGCTGCCCGGAGTGCGCGCAGGATCGGGAACAGCTGCTGGCGATGAAGATCCTGGCCGATGCGCGTCCGGTGCTGGAGCCGCCGGCGAACCTGGTGGCGCGGTCGCGGCTGCGCTTGGAAGAGGCGCTGGACGCGTTGCCGCCGAAGCGCTGGTATGAGCGGCTGACGCAGCGGATGGTGAACAACTTTGCCAGCATCCAGGCCGCGCCGGTGGCCGCCTGCCTGCTGCTGGTGGTGGGAGCCGGGGCGGGCACGCTGGGCAGCTATGAGGTTGCCGAGAGCCGGGCGGCGCACCGGGCGGCCGCGGCGCAAACCGCCGCCCAGCTAGCAGTCCAGACTGAGCCGGCGCCGCCGGCGGCGGAGATTGCCAACATCTCCAGCATTGTGCGCCAGCCCAACAGCGAGATGGTGGATGTGAGCTACAACCAGGTGGTTCCGGAGCACATGCAGGGGTCGCTCAACGATCCGAAGATTCGCGAGCTGCTGATGCTGGCGTCGGAGAATTCGGCTTCGGCCGGGGTGCGGGACGACTCGGTGGGGCTGCTGGCGGCGGAGTGCCGCGCCGGGCACGGCTGCCAGGCGGCGGGGATTCGCGATGCGCTGATGGTGGTGCTGCGTTACGACAAGAATGCCGGGGTGCGCGAGAAGGCGCTCGAAGGCCTGGAGCCCTATGTGACCCAGGATCTGCGGGTGCGCGACGCGGTGCTGGAGGCGCTGCTGAACGACACCGACCCGCGGATTCGCACCGAGGCGGTGAACATTCTGGAGCCGGTGGAGGCCGATACCAGCGTGCGCCAGGTGTTGCACACGGTGGCCAACTCGGATCAGAATCCGCATATCCGGACGGTCTCAAGAGAGGTTTTGAGCCATGTGCCGGAGATTCAATAGAAATTAATCACGCTTGCGGCGACTGCATCGTCAGGAAAGAATGTGGGCCGAAGGCAAAAGGGAACACGAGGGAAGCAGAGATGAGTCACTTTTTGAGGCCGTATTACGGGATGGGATTCGCGTTGGTGCTGGGCGCGGGGATGGTTGCGCTGCCCGGGGGCGCGGGAGCGCAGGGCATGCCGATTGTGGAACTGGTGCAGGGGACGAGCCCGCTGCTGCTGCACACGACAAGCTCGCAGGGCTACCTGGGCGTGGACCTGGCGGATGTGGACCAGGAGAAGGCGCAGGCGCTGAAGCTGAAGGAAGTGCGCGGGGCGGTGATTACGCTCATCGATCACGACGCACCGGCGGGGCAGATTGGCCTGAAGGTGAACGACGTGGTTCTGCAGTTGAACGGGCAGGACGTGGAGGGCGCCGAGCAGCTCAGGCGGATGCTGAAAGAAATCCCTGCAGGCCGCAAGGTGAGCCTGGAGTTCAGCCGCGACGGCAACCTGCAGACCACGTCAGTGGAGCTGGCCGACCGGCGCGCGATGGAGCACGACGTGTGGAACAAGCTGGGCAACGACGGCGACGTGTTTGCGCAGTCGCCGGGGATGGGCGTGCTGGCCGGAGGCGGCGACAATGCGCTGCCGGGCATGTTCCACATGCCGATCTTCGGCAGCACGCTGAACGTGGGCGCGCTGGTGGAGCCGTTGACCGGGCAGATGGCCGAGTACCTGGGCATTCCCAGCGGGCTGATGGTGAAGCAGGTGGCGCACAAGAGCGAGGCGGCCACGGCGGGGCTGAAGGCCTTTGACGTGATCCTCAAGGTGGGCGCGGACGCGGTGACCACGATGAGCGACTGGGACCGGGCGCTGCGCGCCAACCAAGGCAAGCCGGTGCAGGTGACCATTTTGCGCGACCGGAAGCAGCAGACGGTGACGCTGCAGGTGGACTCCAAGCGCAAGACAGGTGAGCTCCAGATGGAGGATCTGTTCCCGGACGGGAGCTGCCCGCAGGTGGCCGAGCTCGCCGTGCCCGAGCTGCTGGCGCCGGGACCGGTTCCGGACACGCTTCTGCTGGTGACTCCGGACAGCCAGGCGACGGCCAAGGCGCTGCGGGATCAGATTCAGGGCGCTGTGGATGGGACTATCAGCGCCGCGATGGCCGGGCAATTCCGCAAGCAGGCTGAGGCGTTGCGCGACCAATTGAAGCTGGACAACTTCAAGATCGACCAGAAGCAGCTGGATGCGATGAAGCAGCAGATGGAGGAGTTCCGCAAGAACTTCAAGCCGGATGATTTCAACCTGGACAAGTTCAAGGTGGACCCCAAACAGATGGAGGAGATGAAGCGGCAGATGGAGCAGTTCCAGATGGATTTCAAGCCGCAGGATTTCGAGGTCGCGCCGGACTGAGTGCGGGAGTGGGTTGGGCAGGGGCGTTCGCCGCGGCGGACGCCTGTTTTGCTTTTAGATCGGTTGGACGCGGGTTCGAGGCTGTTGGCGGGTTGAGGTTCGGGCGAGCCCACCCTTCGCAAAGACCGCGAAGGATGGGGCACCCGCAGGTTGGTGGCTGGGGCTAAGAGTGCGCCACGCGCAGCGACTCGATGTGATTCATGGCAGGCGAGTTTATTCCTGGCTGCTGACGAGAGAGAACATGGCTCCCAGGGGATCTTGCCCGTTGATGATCCAGCCGCCGCCGGGAACCTGCATTGGACCGTTGAGGACCTTGCCGCCGCCGGATTCAACGCGTTTGACGGCCGCTTTGATGGAGTCGACGTTGAAATAGAAGTTCCAGCAGGAGACAGGGATGTGCGGCGCTTTGTTCATCATCCCGCCGTCGCCCATTTGCTTGTGGTCGCCTTCATCGAAGAGGCGATAGAGGCCCATGGGCCCCATGTCCATATCGCTGACCTTGGTCCAGCCGAAGAGCTTGTTGTAGAAGCTGAATCCGGCTTCGAGATCGGTGGTGTAGAGCTCGTGCCAGCCGATGGTGCCGGGAGTGGGTGGTGCGGGGCGCACGGGCGACGGCATGGCGGGGTTGGGCGTGAAGACCACGATGGCGGCGCCCTGCGGATCAGACAGGATGGCGAAGCGCAGCACGCCGGGCACGTCCGTGGCGGGTTTCCACAGCTTGCCGCCGGCTTCAACGATCTTTTCAATGTGCGCGTCCACGTCGTCGACTGCAATGTAGCCGATCCAACCGGTGTGCTGGGGAAGGTGAAGCATGCCGGCCATGCCGACGCCGTCGAGGTTGAATACGGTGTAGGCAGGCCCGTCGCCGGGCATCTCCTGGGTTGTCCAGCCCACAACGTCGGAGTAGAACTTGCCGGCGGCCTGGGTGTCGCTGGTCATCAGTTCATACCAGCTGAACTTTCCTTTGGGGGTAAACATGGCGAGGGTTCTCCTTTTGGCGGACGTGCCTGCGAATAAGAGTACACGTCTACGCAAAGTTGACCGGTGAATTGGATATCAATTTGATCGATGGTCTGTCAACCGGGCGAAGGGGCGACTCGCAGATGCGCTCCAATCTGTGATACGATATGTATATACACGATGCACTTCGAATGGGACGAGAGGAAGAATAACGAGAACCAGCGCAAGCACGAAGGAGTCTCATTCGAGCTCGCGTCGCTGGTGTTTGAGGACGAACGCCGCCTGATTAGCCTGGATCGCGTAGATGAGACCGGTGAGCAGCGGTGGCATGCTCTTGGCGCAGTTTCAACGGAACCGGGCGCGGCATTGATTGTGTTGGTTGCGCATGTCTACAGACGCCCCAGCGACAAAGACCTGTCGCCGGGGACCCCAATGGAGGATGACGATGGCGAAGGGATTATCCGCATCATCAGCGCACGACGGGCTGGTAAGAATGACGTCAGAAGATATCAGGAACAGGAAGTGGACTGAGGCCGAAAAGGAAGCTGTGCGGCGCGGGGCACTGGCGCAGGCTGCGGGAGACGATTCAGGGATCGATTACTCCGATATTCCGCGGCTGACCGAAGAGCAGCTTGCGCGCATGGTGCGGCTGCGCGACGTGCGGCGGAAGGTTCCGGTGAGCGTGCGCCTGGATGCGGAGGTGCTGGAGTGGCTGCGTGGCAAAGGCGCGGGGCACCTGACGCGGATCAACGATATTCTGACCAACTTGATGGAGGCGGAACGAAGGGCTAGGCCGGGTAAGTGAATTTACTGCGTTTGCAGTAGGAAGCTACTGCAGTCCTCCTGTAGGGAGGGATGAGAATAGCCCAGGGTGAAACCCTGGGAACAGGTTCAAGGCGGAATGCACCGCCCTGTAGGGGCGGTATGATACCCGCGTGTGGTTGGGTCAGGAGGCAGATCTCGATGGCGCATACCTATTGTTCCGCGCTCTTTCACTGTGTTTTCTCTACCAGGGAGCGCCGAAAGGCCATCGCGCCGGATTTGCAAGAGCGACTGTGGGCGTACATGGGAGGAATTGCGCGCGAGAACGAGATGAAGGCTCTTGCGGTGGGTGGGATGGACGACCATGCCCATCTTTTGCTGTCTCTGCCGTCGACTCTGACAATTGCCGAGGCGATGCGGAAGATCAAGGGTGGCTCGTCGCGATGGCTCCACGAGAGTTGCGGGCTGACGGGGTTTGAGTGGCAGAAAGGGTACGGGGCATTCAGCATCGGATGTTCGCAGGTGGACGCGACGGTGGCGTACATTGCGGGGCAGCAGGAGCACCATAGCAAGCGTGATTTCCAGGCGGAGTTTTTGTCGATTTTGAAGCGGCACGGGATTGAATACGATCCGCGGTATGTGTGGGGATGAGTCACGCCGGCCCTACGGGACGGCGGGGCCGTGGCGGGGACGGTTTCCCCGGGTTTCACCCGGGGCTATTCTCATGGGCTCCCTCCGGGAGCCGCCCGCTGTGCGGCTGATGGCCGCCGCTCGCGACTGTGATTCAATAGTAGAGATGGGTACAGCACGGAGAGCGACGGTGCGGGGGCGGGCGATTGCGGCTCGGCGCAAGGTGCGCGAGTATGCGATGGTGGCCAAGGCGCTGGCTTCGACATCGCATCCGGTGCTGGCGCAGATTGTGCCGGCGCGGTTCTGCAACCTGTCCTGCGGCTATTGCAATGAGTATGACAAGGTGAGCGAGCCGGTGCCGCTGGACGAGATGATCCGGCGTGTGGACCATCTGGGGCGGCTGGGCACGGCGATGATCGGCATCAGTGGCGGCGAGCCGCTGACGCATCCCGACCTGGACGAGATCATCAAGAGAATGAGAAAGACGGGCGCGATTGCCGGGATGATTACCAACGGCTATCTGCTGAATGTGGAACGGATTGAGCGGCTGAACAAGGCCGGCCTGGACCACATGCAGATCAGCATCGACAATTTGATTCCGGACGAGGTGTCGAAGAAGAGCCTGAAGGTGCTGGACAAGAAGCTCGAAATGCTGGCCGAGTACGCCGACTTTCATGTGAATATCAACTCGGTGGTGGGCGGGGGGTTCAAGGACCCGAACGACGCGCTGGTGATTGGGCGGCGGGCCCTCGAGCTGGGGTTTGAGTCGACGATCGGGATCATCCACGACGGGAGCGGGCAACTGAAGCCGCTGAAGGCCGACGAGGCGCAGGTCTACTTTGCGATGAGCAACCGGAAGAAGACCAACTACGCGCAGTTTGACCAGTTCCAGAAGGCGATTGTGGAGGGCCGGCCGAACGACTGGCGGTGCCGGGCGGGGTCCAGGTACCTGTATATCTGCGAGGACGGGCTGGTGCATTATTGCTCGCAGCAGCGGGGATATCCGGGGGTTCCGCTGGCCGAGTATACGACCGCGGATGTGAAGCGGGAGTTTTTGACGGCGAAGAGCTGCGCGCCCAATTGCACCATAGGCTGTGTGCACCGCATCAGCCACATCGACCATTGGCGCGCGCCGCAGAAGGATACGGTGAGCCCGGGAACGGGCGGGCTGGTGCAGATACATACTGGCGATTAGGGACCGAGGGGACCTAGAGGCGGGGGCTGCGGCTCCCGCTTTTGTTTTTGGGCCGGGCCTGAAGGCCGGCGGGGTGGGCGGCTGATTCCGGGGGCTGAAGCCCCCGGCTCCCTCCGTTTGCTTGCAGGGTTTGGACCGGAGCAGGAGGCTAGAGCAGTTCTCCAATTCATGTGCTCTGTTTAGTTGCGTGCAAGGTGGCTTTTTCTAAGAACTTATCCGTTAATAGTGATTGTCTGTCTCCAGCAGATCAGGGCGGCGGCTAAAGAAAGTAGGGCAACATAGCTGGCTTCGGTTTTCTCGAAGCTGACGAGAAGTTTGCGGAAGCGGTTGAG
>Ga0302319_10003446_pt1 | contig 33125 bp, 32 predicted proteins | sample Bog_T0_2_FD_203319 | JGI IMG/M metagenome (GOLD analysis project Ga0302319, IMG submission 203319) | Peat permafrost microbial communities from Stordalen Mire near Abisko, Sweden - Bog_T0_2 | ecosystem: Environmental > Terrestrial > Soil > Wetlands > Peat | place: Sweden: Abisko, Stordalen Mire... | reverse complement strand
GCTGGTTTGCCATGGCAGCCCGAAAGAGCGATTACTGCAGCAAGGCAAACAGCGGCGCAGGAAGTATGGAGGAGGCGGGCAGATCCGCTGGCCGCAAAGTTCTCTCGCGGGACTGAGGGGGAGGAAGACCGCTCGGAGTGAGTACCCATCTGCTGAGATTTTATCCACCGCCGCCGGGTATTCTGGTTCAGTGAGTACGCCCGAAGATAAATTGTCTCCCATGGTGAACGTTGCGCAGAACCGCTGCTTCGGCTGCGGGCCTGCCAACGCCGGCGGTCTGCGCCTTGAATTTATGCTGGCCGAAGATGGTTCCGTTGTTGCACGTCCCACGATTTCAGATAGCTTTGAGGGACCGGTTGGATGCCTGCATGGCGGGATTATTGCCACGCTGCTCGACGAGAGCATGAGCAAGGCGGTGAGGATGCTCGGAGTGACAGCGGTGACGCGGCAATTGGAGATTGAATACCTGCGCCCGGTTCCCTCGGGAGTGCCAATTCGCCTGGAGGGCCGGCTGGTGCGCAGCGAGGACCGCAGACACTGGGCCGAAGCCAGGATCGTGGGAAATAACGACGTCCCCCTGGCGACCGGCAAGGGGATGTTCGTGGAAGTTCGTGCCAGCCGCTTTAAAACAAGGCAACCCGCAGAGGAACAAAAATAGAACAGGAATCGCCTCGGATAGGTTCGCGCCCAGGTCCGGAAATCCGGACCTGGACGCGTAGACGAGCCGAACCGGAGATTTAGTGGACCATGTTGATGGTGTCTTGGGCTACGGTGTCGAACGTAGTGACCGACTTTGCATTCGCTTCAAAAGCGCGCTGCGCAATGATGAGCTGCGAAAACTCGGCCGAGATGTTCACGTTCGATTCCTCGAGCGACTTGTCCTGGATGGTGCCTAGACCGTTGGTTCCAGAGACTCCGTAAGTGGCTGCTCCGCTCGCGGTGGTAATTGCGTAGTTGCCGTCCCCTTGAAGCGACAAGCCTTGCAGGTTAGTGACATCGGCCAGAGCCAGTTGTCCGACGGTCTGCGTCTGGCCATTCGAAAAGGTTGCGCTCACGGTACCGTCGGAGCCGACTGAAAAGCCCTGATAGGAACCGCTGGCGTATCCGTTCTGCGTGGGCGAAGAAGTGGCCGAAGTTGCATCGGCCTGGCTGATGGTGGGAGTGTTGGACGTACCAAGCACGTTCCAGGTCATGCTCATGCCCGAGGCTCCATCGGAGAGCCCTGCAAAGGTGATGCCGTTGATGTCGGCCGCTGGGCTTACCAGGTCGCCGTTCGCGTTGAAGGTGAGCGTCCCCGTTGTATTGGCTGAAGCCACCGGGTCCTGAATCAGGCTTCCCGATGTGCTCACGCCTGCTCCGGAAATCGTCAGCACGCCTGTGGCTGCGTTGGGTGTAACTGTCACGCTGGCGCCGAGTCCCGCTAAACCAAGCTGCGTAGTCAGGTCGTTTGCATATTGCGTGATTGTCTCGTTTGCCGTGATGGCTGGCGCGGTGATGGTCGCCGTGCCCGCGCCGGTCGATCCGGTAATCGTCAGGTTGGTGCCCGCATCGACTCCGGCCACATTGCCACCGCTAACACCGAAGTTATAGGTAATGGTGGTTGAGCCACCGGCGGTGGCGGATGTTGACTTCAACGTATCGGGCATCGTGATGTTGTAACCCCAGGTGTCGGTTCCTGACTTGGTATAGGTCACCGTGGCTTCGTAACTCTTGCCCAGAGAATCGTAGACCGGAACTTCTCCGGTAACGGTGGTGCCGACCGTTGCTTCTGAGTCAAGTGTAGCCGTCATTCCGAAGGAGGTAGTGGCTTGGGGCTGCATCGTGTCGCCGTTTACGGGAGTGGCGATCGGCGTTAATGCCGCGCTGGTGTTGACCACTCCATTCACTGCCGGATAACCCATCACCTCGAACCCGTCGGCGCTGACAAGATTGCCGGACGAGTCTTGCGTGAAAGCGCCGTCACGGGTGAGTACATTGGTCCCGCCATTGTTCAGGACAAAGAAACCGTTGCCATCCAGCGCCACATCGGAGGACGTGGTTCCTGATGTGTTGTAAGTTCCCTGCGTGTAATCGGTGATATTCGAAGCCACCTTTGCGCCGTCGCCCACCTGGATTTGGTTGCCTGACCCCGTGGAACCGACCTGCTGATAAAACAGATCGGAGAAGTTGGTCGTTTGCGCCTTGAATGCCGTTGTGTTCATGTTGGACAGATCGTTGGCAATCGTGTTCAGTGCGGTCGAATCCGCGCTCAGGCCTGAAAGAGGAATTGAAAAACTCGCCATAATGAATCTCCTTGGAATGCGTTTGGGTATGTGTAGGAACCAATCTTGGCCGGCCGGTTAATGCGCACTGCGAGAAACGTCTGAAACTGCCGACGGCTTTGACTGCCCCGAGAGGGCATGACCCACGCGATCTGCCGCCGCATTGCCGTCGGGAACAGTGAGATTGCCGGATGAGACCTTGGCGGCCAGAGCCTGCAGAGCGGCATAACCGGATGCGCCAATGCCGGAAGAGCTGGAAAGCAAGGATTGGGTTGCGGACGCCATGTCTGCTGCTGGCGTATTGCTGGCGGTTGAAGCGGCAGGTGAGCCGCCTATTGCGGGGACAGCCGATTTCGACTGGCCGCTGGCCGAACTGCTTGAACTTGAACTGCTGGAACTCGAACTGCCCAGATCCGTCGACAGCGTTTGATTGATGTCAATCAACTGCTCAAGGCTGTTCACGTTCACCAGTTGGTTCACGTATTCGTTGGGATCGGTATTGGCAGTCGGGTCCTGGTTCTGCATCTCGGTAACCAGCAGAGTGAGAAAATCGTTGGCCGAGACTGTTGCCGTATTGGTATCGGAGGATGTGGAGCTGCCGCTTGTTCCTGAAGTTGAAGAGCCGTCCATCGGCTTTGCCTGCATTGCCGCCAATGACTGCGCCGCTGCCGCGTGGTTGAAGATTCCCAATGCTGCCGCCATATGTTCCTCCCGCGTTCTGTTGCTTCCATTGCGCTTTATCTTGCGCGTGAAATTTCCCAGCCGCCCAAATCCGCTTGCTGCCGGACTCAGGCGACGACAGAAATGTGCATGCCGCCAAACCCTGAGCTTCCGCTGCTCCAGCTAACCGCCTCCGACGCCGCGATTGCCGAAGAAACCGAAGACGCCACCGAAGTTTGAATCGCGGAAGACTCAACTGAGCTTTGCCCGCTGGAGTTGTCTCCTCTACCTTGATTCATTCCCTGGTTTGCATTCTGACCTGCCATCGGCGATGAATCTCCGCCGCCTGGCGATGCGAGTGTGAGTGTCTCAACCGGAGTGCGCTGCTCACTTAGATAAGAATTCAGCCCGGCCAAGTGCCCGCCGAGTTCCTGCGACGCCTGATAGGACGAGGGCAGCAACGTGGCGTGAACGCCGCTCGAACTGGCGTCGGCGCGCACGCCGATCCAGCCCAGGGATGGATCCTGGAATCCGGCTTCCGCCTCCCGTTGTCCGGCGTGGACCCAGGTTGGAGCCGCGCTGTTGGAGGAATCGAGAGCAGCAAACGTATCCTGCGCCGTAGCATGTGAAGCGCCGGTGGATGCGGACAAGCTTGAAACCGCCGCGGTGCCGTCACCCTGAGCGGCAGGAACCGATATCGGGGAGAACGTTCCGCTTGCACCGGGCACAGTCTGCGGATGCTGCGAAGACGATCCGATTGCATCGACGGCCGATGTTGAGCGCGCAGCACGCGATCCTTGCTTGCCGGCGATCCCAGCCACACCCGCTGCCTGCAACTGCTCAGCCGCCGGCAGCGCAGACGAAACCGAGCCTGCTTGAACGAAAGACTCCGCGGAGATGCTCGACGAATTGATCTGCGACGGGGCCGGCGAAACATTCACTGATTGCGATACCGAACTGTCGGTAAGCGACGCTCCAGAACCACCGGTCAGGCCGGAAGACGAAGTTCCGGTTAAGCCCGTGCGCAGAGACCGCGCCTGGGAAGAATCTGCCGATGGGGCGACCATCGAGGCTACGCTGGTTGAGGCTTGCGTGGATGCATCCTGCGCTTGCCTGGCTACGACTTGAATTCCCTGCCGCGAGGTTGCGGCAATTCCGGCGGCATGCGACGTTACGGTGCCGGGTTGGACTGAAACCACTCCGTCCGCTTTCTTTGAATCGGTGCCGGCGATTGATTCCCCCTGCGCCAGCGTAGAACCGGCGTTAGAAGACGCTGTGAGAGATCTTTCAAACTGGTCAGCCGTCGACTGGCGATTGCTCGCTGCCGTTGCAGGCGAGATGGCTGCGGCGATACTGGGTTGCGTAGCGGAGAGGCTCAGCGGAGAAACACTGACGCCAGGCCTGCGCGCGTCACCGACGGACGCCGCGACCAGATTCTGTGCGTTAGCTGCATTCGGAGTCTCCGCGCCGGAGTTGGCCGTTATCCGGAAGGTCAGCGCGGGATCATCCGTGCCGGGTTCAATCGCCGAGGAGGTTCCAGCCGATTGAGCTACGGACAATGTTGCAGACTGCCTTACTTGAGCTTCGGGAACTGCTCCGATTGTTGCCACCTGCATTCCCGCGGGATCGGACACAGTCTCTGCTGGAAGAGCGGCAGGCGACAACTGCGCGACAGTTGCCGTGTCTTGAGCGTCCTTGCGGGAGCCCGTGTGCCATTTCGCGGTAGAGGATGGTTTGGACGAGTTACCGAGAACATCCGCCGCAGAACTGGAGACTGTCGACGGATGCCGCTCCGCGCCGACTTCGTTTGCAGCATCTCTCTGAACCGCCAGCCTGTTGGAGGCGCAGGACAACAAACTCATCTGTGCACCAAATAGGCTCGTAATTCCAGCCTTCTGAGAGCCGTTCGGCGCATTTGCCGTCGATGAAGTTGAAGCCGCATTCGAGAATTCAGCAACTGTTGTTGAGGTTTGCGTGTCGCCGTTCTCCGCCGAAGCGGAGCCATCAAGCTGAGCCAGATTTGTCTGCAGACTGGAGCGGAAGCTCTCATCGGCCGATGACGATTTTGCAGACAACCAACCGGCGCTCGTTCCCTGCGCCGCGGAGATTCCCTGCCCTTGGCCACTTCCCGCTTGCCCGATGGTTTCAATTGCTGCTGCTACGCTCATGGCCAGGAACAAATGCAGACGGCGTGCCAATTGGAGGCGGAGTCTGTTAGAGGGTTGTCAGAATAGGAAACACTTATCCCGATTCAGAACGCCGCTTAGATTTTGGAACAAATGCGCTCAAGTTCCAGTCAGGCGACGAAGGCGTCGTCCGTGTTCAGTCTTTGAGTGAGCGAAATAGATGACGGCGCTAATTGCCGCGCTTCTTGCGGGATCTTAACTGGGATTTACGGAACAAGCCGTTCAGAAACAGATTGTCGAGCGACTGCTGCGCTTGCCGTTCACTGACAACTGCATCCTCGGCTTCGGCGGCGCGGACAAGCGTCTCCGCCTGACGACGTTCAACGCGTTTGGCGAGGTACTCACCACGCCGTTCCACCACTTGCTCCTGCGCGCCGGCAATCTTTGGCGCAAGCAAAGTTGCGCGGCGTTCGGCTGCGGATGTTTCAGCCATTCCGGCGAGCCTGTCAGAGTGCTGGCCGCTCTGCACGCTGGCTGTGACAATTCTCCGTCCTGCACGCTGACGCACGACAGCGGCTTCGCTCGCATGTTCCAGGCGGCCAAGTTCGCTTTGCGCGGACTCAAGCGCAGCGCGCCGCTGTTCCTCTTCAAGATCGAGAACGCGCAGTAACCGGCGGAGAGAGCGCGATGCAGCCACGAACTACACTCCTTTGGCCAGGGCGGCCAGGCGGGCAACGGAGTCGGCAAAATGAACATCCTCGTGCGCGCCCTGCGTCATAAAGGCGCGCAGCACATTCCGCGCCTTGAGGGCGCGATCGAGATCCGGATCGGCGCCGGGCTTGTATGCGCCAATGCGGACCAGATCCTCAGAGCGTGCGTAGACGGCCAGGAGCCTGCGGATAAGCGCGGCCTGTTCGCGATGCTCGGCGGCGGCGACCGCGGGCATGAGACGGCTGATGGAATCGAGAATCTGAATGGGTGGATACCAGCCTTCGGCGGCCAAGGCGCGCGACAGCACGACGTGACCGTCGAGAAGCGAGCGGACCGCGTCCACAAGCGGGTCCTGCTGATCGTCGCCTTCCATTAATACGGTATAGAAAGCTGTAATGGAGCCGGTGCGGAACTGCCCCGAGCGCTCGACCAGCCGCGCCAGCCGCGTAAAGACAGAGGGAGTATACCCCTTCGCCGTCGGAGGCTCGCCTGCGGCCAGGCCAATCTCGCGCGCGGCCATCGCAAATCGTGTCAGCGAGTCGAGAACCAGCAGAACATGCTTGCCCTCTGCGGCAAAGTATTCGGCAATAGCGGTGGCCGCCAGTGCTCCGCGCATCCGCAGAATCGGCGACTGGTCAGAGGTGGAGACGACAACCACCGAGCGTTTGCGTCCTTCAACGCCCAGCGCATCGTCCAGAAACTCTCCCACTTCGCGGCCGCGTTCTCCCACCAGGCCGACGACGGTCACATCGGCTTCGGTGTTGCGTGTCATCATGCCGATCAGGGTGCTCTTGCCAACGCCCGAGCCGCCAAAGATGCCAACGCGCTGCCCCCGGCCAACCGTCAAGAGCGCATCGAGCACGCGGATGCCGGTGCCCAGCGGCGTGCGGATCGGAGTCCGATCGAGAGGCGAACGGACCTGACCGTCAAGAGGCAGCGGAATTGCCGCGCCCAGCGGCCTGCCCTCGTCAATCGGCTGGCCAAGGGCGTTCAAGACCCGGCCCATCAGCGTCGCCCCGGCCGCAATCTCGGGCCGCATGCCCAGCGCGCTCACTCGATTGCCAAAGCGGATTCCCTCGGTTGTCTCGACCGGCATCGACAACACGCTCGAACCTTTGAAGCCGATCACCTCGGCGAGGTGAACATGGCCATCCTGGTCCAGAATCTCGCAACACTCGCCCACCGATGCCAGCGGCCCCGCCGATTCGATTGTTTGCCCGACAGACTCGAGCACCTGCCCGCTCCAGCGCCAGGGCTGGCCCCGGTCAAGGCGCGCAAAGTAGCGATCCAGAAGCGGCGTCACCGGCGAGCCTCCGCGAGATCCTGCCTGACCTCCACCGCGCTTGCGGGGGTCGGCGAACGCTCGGTGCCGGCGCGGTCGAAGAAGCCGCGCTCGATCTCACCCAGCTGCGAACGGATGCCGAGATCGACCGAACCCAGCGCGGTTTCAATCGTGCATTCGCCTGTGCGCATCCCTTCGCCGGGCAGCACCTTTGGTTTCAGCGGCAGGTTGGGCAGCAGCGCAATCGCTTCAGTCCAAAGATCGAGCTCGGTCGCGGGCACAAACAGGCGGACTTCGGTGCTGGCCGAAAGCTGCCCGAGCGCAACCCGCACAGCGCCAGTCAGCAGCAGCGGGTCCATCTGGGCTTCGCGGCGCAGAATGCGTGCGGCAATGGCCAGCGCCAGCTTGACCACCTCCTGCTCGACCAGGTGCAGATAGCGGTCGCGCTCCTGCGCGAAAGCTGCGGCCATCTCCGCTCCCCGGCGGATGCGCTGCTCCTCGGCGGTCTTCTGCGCGGCGGCCTGCGCCTCGTGCTCGGCCTGCCGGCCCTCCAGGCGGCCGCGTTCGCGCCCGGACTCAAAAGAGCGAAGTTTCTCTTCGGCCAGCAGAGTGTCGAATGCGTCGCTCGACGCAGACTGGGAGGCAACCTGCGGCTCGGCTTCGAAGCTTTCCGATCCCTCGATCCCCTCCAGGCCATACCAGGTGGGAGTGCCCGGCGCATAAGGCGCATGAGGATACTCGAAGGACTCGATCCTTCCCCACTCTCCGGTGCCCGGCTCGCCGCTCTGTATCCCTGCTGCCATCGTCTTCTCTCACGCTCTTGCGCCGCTACTCCGTGACGCCACGGCAAGCGCATCTTCCATCCATCAGCCGCTTACGCCAGCATCTCGTCGCCGGTCTCAAGTTTGAGAATCACCTTGCCCTCGGACTCAAGCCGCCGGGCCAGGGTAAGAATCTCCTGCTGTGCCTGCGCAACCTCGCGGGAACGCACCGGCCCCAGGACTTCCATGTCTTCCTTCAACATCTCGACCGCGCGAGAGCTCATGGCCTTGAAGATCTGCGCCTTCAACTCGTCGTTGGCGCCGCGCAGGGCCAGCGCCAGTTGCCGCTTGTCCACGCCGGAGACGATCTCGCGAATGCTCTGCGCCGGCACGGTCACCAGGTCTTCGAAGGTGAACATCAGGTTGCGAATGCTCAAGGCCAGCTCGGGCTGTCCCTCTTCGATCGATTCCAGAATCTTCTTGGCTTCTTCCGCGTTCAGCCGGTTCAACAGGTCGGCGACTGCCTTGAAACCGGAGTAGCTGCGCCGCGCGTTGTCGCCGACATTTTCAAGCCGGCGATGCAGAATGTGCGCCACCTTCTGCGCCATCTCCGGGGAGAACTGGCGCATCTCGGCCAGCCGCTGCACGGAGACGACCTTATGATCCTCGCTCAGATTGTCCAGTACCAGCGATGCGCGCCGCGGGTCAAGATGGGCCAGCACCAGCGCGATGGTCTGAGGGTGTTCGGTGTCGAGCAGCTTGCCAAGCTGCTGCGGATCGGTGCGCTGCAATTTGGCGAGGTTGCCCTGCGCCGCCTCCTGCGAGCGGCGAACCAGCATCAGCAGGTCGTCGGCCCGCTCTTTGCCGAAGGCATCGACCAACAGACGGCTGGCGTAATCCAGCCCGCCGTGGACCATGAAATTCTGGGTCTCGAGCAGCTGCCAGAACTCCTCCATAATCTCGGCAGATATCTCCGGCGTAATTCCGCGCAGATCGGCCAGCTCTTCGGTAAGCCGCTGCACATCCGGTTCGGGCAGGGCGCGCAGAATCTCCTTGGCCAGATCCTCGCCCACGGCGACCAGCAGGATCGCGGCTTTGCGAACGCCGGAGATATTCGCCGCCTGGCGCTTTGCCATCCCGCTCATGTTCCCCTGCTCGGCCACGATACAAGCCCCTTCTCAATGCTCTACTCGGAGTGAATCCAGCTTTGCAGCAGACGCGAACTCTGCGTCGGCTCCAGTTTCAAGTGCTCGGTAACCTGGTTGAAGATCTCCAAATTGCGAACCCGCTCGGGGTCGAATTCCGCAGGCTCCGGCGGAGCGAGAACCGGCGGAGCAGCTGGCTGGTTTCCCGCAAGTTCTTTCGGCTCCTCTTTTTTGCCTGAGGCCTTGCTCTTTGAAGACGGGGCTGACCGGGCGTTGCGCAGCGCCGGACGAACGCCGAAAGCCAGAACCACAAGAAGCCCTACCAGCAGCGCCGCGTACTTCACCAGCACCGGAGAGTTCTCCGCCGTCGAGAGCACTCTTGCGGCAACTGGAACCGGCTGCGCGAGTCGGTTGTCTTCAAAGGCAAGATCCTCCACCGTCAGCAGGTCGCCGCGCGCGGTGTCAAAGCCGACCGCGGCCTGGGCCAGGGTGGTCAGGTTGCGGATCTCATCGGCCGAACGCGCCTGAAAGACAGCCGACTTTCCGTGGCCCGCGGGCTGCAGCAAACGGTCGTTCACCACAATCGCCGCGGTCATCCGGCGGATGCGGCCCGGGCCCTCCACTACATGCCGGTCGGTCTTCGATGCGCCATACGTGCCGGACTCGGTTTTGGCGCTTTGCGGCGGCGTGTTCTGCTGTGGATAGACCGGGAGCGCCTGCGAATTCGGCGCATTCGATGCCGTGCCGGGAACACCCGCTGCCACGGCCTGCGGGCCGCTGGCCTGCTCGGTCCGCTGCATCTGCAGTGTCACAGTCTTCTCGGGATCGTAAATCTCCTGGGTCACGTCGGAAGCCTCGCGGTCGTAATCCAGGGTGACCGAGGCACGCACATTGCCCGCGCCGGTGACCGGCTCGAGCGTTGAGACCAACTTGTCCTCGAGCTCCTGTTCGGCGCTCAACTGAAGGGCTTCGACAGTCTTGGGACCGAGAGGCAGATGGCCGCTGGCGTCGACCAGCACCACATTGTCGGGCGTGAGACCATCGACCGCGGAGGCCACCAGGTTGCGAATCGCCTCCGGTTCGCCATCAGCCAGCGAGCGATGGCGCAGCTTGATGACGACCGATGCCTTGGCCGGCCGCTCCTGCTCGCGGAAGAGAGAGTCGTGCGGCATCACCAGATGCACGCGCGCCGACCCGACATCGGAGAGCGTGCCTACCGTATGCTCGAGCTCGCCCTCGAGCGCGCGTTGATAGTTCACCTGCTCGTCGAACTCCGAACCCACCCAGTTGGGCTTGTCGAAGATCTCAAAGCCGAGCCGGCCGCTCTTCACGCCGCCTTTGGCCGCCGTGGCCAGCCGCGCCTTATCCAGTTGCGCCGCTGGAACGAGGATTCCGGTGCCATCCGCGGTAGGCTGAAACTGTATCTGCGCCTGGGCAAGCGTCTGCTCGGTCTGCCGTGCGTCGTCCGGGTCAAGATTTACATAGAGCGTGCGCCAGTCGGTGCGCAGGGCATACCAGAGCAGGCCGCCGGACAACACCGCCAGCAGCGCCACGGCGGCAACCGCCCAGCGGCGCTCGGTTGCGCCCATCCCCGCCCAGCGAACTTTGGCCATGCCCCAGAGAGCCGCCATCTGGCCGGGCAGTTGCGCCTGCACCGGCTTGGCCGGCTGCGTCTTCTCCAGTTGTGTTCCCGTGGCCATGGTCTCTCGGTTCCGCCTGACTTCCCGCTGTTGCTGGCGCCTGATGTTTGCCGGTCTCTGCCATAAGCCGGCTTGGTTCCGCTGTTAACCCCGGCTCAGGCGCCGGACTAAAACTGCATGCCCATGACCGACTGATAAGCCTGCACCGCTTTGTTGCGTACCGCCAGGGCCATCTCAAAGGCCATGCTTGCCTTTTGCGTTGCAATCATCGCCTGATGCACATCCACACCCGAGCCGGTCATCAAGCCGTCGACGGCCGTCCGGGCCTGATCCTCAAGCTGATTCACCTGGTGAACTGCGTCCGTGAATAAGTCGGAGAACGGAGCGGGCGTAGCGGACTGGCCGGGAGCCAGGCTCCCCGTCTGTACGGCCGCGCCTGCCGTCGATGCCAGGTTTGAAATTGCCGTTGATGCGGCGGTAATGGATTCCATCGAAAACGGCATTGGCGGTTCCTCGCGGCTCAGCCTAAGACTTGGCAATTTCCAGAGCCGAAGAGATCATGCCCTTTTCGGCCTGCACGGCTGAGCTATTGAGACCATATGCACGTGTTGCCCCCATCAGGTCCACCATCTCTGTGAGCGGATTAATGTCCGGATATGAGACATACCCGTCCGGTCCCGCATCGGGATGGCCGGGATCGTAGCGCTTGAGCGGGGGCGAAGGGTCCTCGACCACCTGCGCAATATGCACGCCCGGCGCGGCGTTGGGCGCACCGCCAACGTTGAGCGTCGGTAGCGCCGCCTGGGCCAGCGCGCCGGTAAACCCGGAGCCGAAAGACTGGCCTGCCGCGCCGCCAGAGGAGTCAAGGAAACCGGCGTCGCCCTGGTTGGCCGCAAACACTACGTGCTGGCGGTGGTAGGGACCGCCCGTTGCCGTGCGCGTAGTCTCTGCGTTGGCCATGTTGGCCGCCACCACCTCGGCGCGCATTCGCTCGGCCTGCATCGCAGAGCCGGAGGTTTCCATCAGTCCAAAGAGGTTCATCGTCTGTCCGTCCTGTTCTTTGCCCGTCCAAATCGAAGCGCAAGCATCTCGCGCTCGGCTGCGCAGAGCGGCGTTAAGTCCAATACGCCGCGCCTCGCGCGATCGTCGATGCCGGGGTTACTTGTCGGAGTGGATCGCGTCCATCACGCGGGTATATTCCTCGCGCAACAGAGCCACGCCGGTTTTAAACCTCAACTGCGCCTCGGCCAGCGTCAGCCCTTCGCGGTCCATGGAGACGTTGTTCCCGTCGGGCCGCGCGATCAGCCCATCTTCCAACACCGTCTGGACCGTGTGAGGAGCAGTCCCCCGATCTACATCCTGCATTGCCTCACGCATCTCGGCTTCAAAGTCCATGCCCAGCGCTTTATAGCCGGGAGTGTCGATGTTGGCCATATTGGCCGCGGTCAGCTTGGTCTCGCTGGCGGCCAGATCGAGATAACGGGCGATCTGGTCGCTCAGCCGCGTTTCAATTCCGACACTCATGGGGTCTCCTTTCCGTGACGGCGCTCCGGTTCGGCAATTGGCTTGGATATGAGCGAGTCACTAGAGCGTTTTCGATTCACATATTGCTATTTGAAGATCGTGCAAGGTGGCTTTTTCTTAAGGAAAAAGCCACTTGACATCGTGGTTTCTGTAAGCACTAGAATCGAAAACGCTGTAGGAGCGCGGCCGGACTCAATTCACCGAAGCGCCGAAGTCGATGTCGCACGCCGTAAGAACAGGCTCATCGCCGGCCAGAATTACCGCGCGCTCCAGCACGTGTTCGAGTTCGCGCACATTCCCCGGCCAGGTGTGCGAGGAGAGCTTGGCCAGCGCCGTCTCGTCGATACGCTTGAGAGGGGTTTCGCGCCCCAGCTTCTCAAGGAAATGATGAACAAGCAGTGGCAGGTCCTCACTGTGATCCGACAGCGCCGGCGTGCGGATGAGGAACACCGCCAGCCGGTAATAGAGATCGGAGCGGAAGGCCCCCGAGGCGGCGTGCTGGGCCAGTGGCCGGTGCGTGGCGGCAATGACGCGGACATCGACGCGGACGGTTTCGTTGTCGCCCACACGCTGCAGTTCGCCGCACTCGACAAAGCGCAGGAGCTTGGACTGCAAGGCCAAAGGCATCTCGCCAATCTCGTCCAGAAACAGAGTGCCTCCGTCAGCGGCTTCAATGCGCCCCACCCGCCCATGGACTGCGCCCGTGAATGCTCCCCGGGTGTGGCCGAACAGTTCGGCTTCAAGCAGAGATTCAGGAATTGCCGCGCAGTTGAGGGCGACAAGAGGCTTGCGGCTTCTCGATGAGAGCCTGTGCAGTGCTTCGGCTACCAGCTCCTTGCCCGACCCGGTCGGCCCTTCAATCAGAACCGGCGTCTGGCGTGGCGCTACCAGCCGCACGCGGCGGCTTACCTCAAGCATGCAAGGACCGTTGCCGATCAGCTCCGGCAGCCGATCGGTGGTATCCGGAGCACTCCCGCGCGCCTTGGAAATCTGGGGGAGGGGCTGGTGCATGGGAACGGGAAGAGATGCGGCAAATGCGGCGGGGGTTTGCAATGCGGGGTTGGCCGCATCGAACACAGCAGGCGCAGCCGGGACCGGCCAGGGAGCAACGTGATGCGCATCCTCGAGCGGCAGCTCGCTCGGCATGAATGCGCCGCGCTCCGTATCGGCTTTGCTCAGTACGGGAGCACCATTCCAGGCCGCCGTGTCGGTGTCCTGGCAGCGGCGCAAGGCGTACAGAAGTTCCTGCCGGTATGGACCGCGAACGCTCTCTTCATCGGATGCGCCTCCGGCGGCGATCAGGTCCACTTGCGGGAAGCTACCTTTGAAGTCTTTGAGGAACTCGGCCAGATCGAGATCGGGCAGCCATGAATCGACGATGACCGCCTCCGGCGCAGTAGTCAGGGCCGCTGTCCAGGCCGCCGCTCCGCCCTCTGCCTCGCGCACCTGCCAGCGAAGTCCGGTGAGAATCTGAGCCAGCCGCTGACGAAAACTACCGTCGGCGCTGGCAATAAGCGCGGTGCGAACGCGGACACGCATCGTAGAAGAAGGCTGTGTAAAAACGGGTACCGATACCATTGATTTCTCCTGGCCGACTTGCGGCTATGTATAAAAATGAGTCGATCTATCTTTCAAGCTGTATTGCGTCAAGTTAGATTGCTTCAAGAAAACTAGCTTGAGTTAGTTGGCTTCCAGAATTTGAGTTGCCTGCACAGAAGAATTCTCTGGGAGAACCGGAAGAGCACTGGCGACGGCCAACTCGGCCTCGGAGGGAACCATATAACCGCGTCCGCGCACGGTGCGGATCAGCTGGCCCGGAGGCGGGTCCTTCAACTTGCGGCGAAGATAGTTGATATACACGTCCACGATGTTGGTGGTCTGCGCAGGCTCCAGCTTCCAAACCGACTCCAGCAACTCGACCCTGGTGACGCACTGGCCGCGATTGAGCATCAGGTGTTCGAGCAGGGCGAACTCCTTGTTGGTCAGTTCGATCGTATCAGCGCCGCGATGCGCACTGTGATCCAGCCGGTCAAGCTGAAGATTGCCGGCCCGCAGTTGCAGTCGCGCCTCTCTCTTGCGCCGCAGCAGCGCCCGGCAGCGGGCGCGAAGCTCGTGCAGGCTGAAGGGCTTCACCATCAGGTCGTCGGCGCCGCGATCGAGACAGCGCACACGCGTGTCCACCTCTTGCCGCGCGGTGAGCACCAGCACCGGCAGATCCGCATCCAGTGCGCGGATTTCTTCGAGAACCTGCTCACCATCTTTCACCGGCATATTCAGGTCGAGGATGGTGAGATCGGGCAAATCCTCACGGAACGCTTCTACGGCGGCTCCCCCATCGTGCACCAGGCGGGTACGATGTCCGTCTGCCTCAAGACCACGGCTAAGAAATAACCCAAGGGCCTTATCGTCTTCTGCGATTAATAACTTCATGACGGCCTTTCTGCTGGATTCAGGCCAACTCGCTCGTTCTCTTTCGGAGAGTGCGAACCGCGTCTTCATTGACAGAAAGATGTATTCGGCGCGGCGGGCTGTGATCCACTTCAACCTTCACGCTTAGTAAGAGAAACCTCAACACTTTCTCTAGGAGATTTGTGGGGGTGTTTCCGGGAATGGGTCGGTTGGAATGCGCGTACCAAAAGAGAACAGGCGGCGCCTGAAGCGATAGCCGGAGCCGGCCGTCAACTAATGCGCTGCGATTGTGTGCGGCGTGGTTGCCGCGTTTTCCTCTCTCTTCCCGATCACCGAGCGGGTTCGCTGGTGATCTCCTGCGACTTCTTTTTGCCGGAGGCCTTGTCTGCGTACATTGAAGCGTCGGCGCGGGCAAGCAGGTCGTTCATCGTTTCGTCGGGCAGGTGTTCCGCGATGCCGATCGATGCATTCACTTTAAGTCTTACTGGACCCGGCTTGAATTCAAGATCGTAGTTTCCGCATATCCACTTGCGCAGCCGTTCCGCTTGCGCGGTTGCTTCCGGCAAACCGCAATCGAGCGCGATGATGAACTCATCGCCGCCCCAGCGTCCGATGACGTCGCTCGTCCGGCAAGCCGAGGTGAGCTCCGTTGCAAACTGTTTCAGCAGTTCGTCACCTGCCAAATGCCCATGTTCGTCGTTGACTCTTTTGAAGGCGTCTATGTCGACGATGGCTACGCAGAATTCCTGCTTTGCCGCAACGCGGCGCTCAATATGCCGTTCGACAAATGAGCGGTTGCGGAGTCCGGTGAGCATATCGCTCGATGCGATCCGCTCGGCGGCTTCGAGTTTTATTTGATAACTCGAAACCTGTTCGCCGAGACGATCGATGGCCGCCTTGCCCTCAGCCGTCATTCGCTCGATTGAGGTTTTCAGCTCGGCCGCGCTCTTCTCGATCGACGATCGAATCTCGGTTAGATCGTCGAGACTCGCGATGGCTGTCAGTCGAGAAGTAACTTCGTTCATCTGACTGGCGCATCGCTGGTCTCTCGCACCAACCGACTCGGCTGTCTTCGCCATCAAGAGCAAGAGTTCCTTTACCTCATCGCTCTTCTGCAGATAGTGCAGTGACGTGCGTTTGCCCCAATTGCGCAGTTGCTCACGAGCGCTCTTGTCGATGCTTTCGAGCGTTGCGCAGTTGGTGGTGGGAGAGAGTTCGCGGCTCAGTTCGGCCAGGTGCTGCTTGAACTCGCAGCCCAATCCTGGGCATGCGTCAAGGCTGCAGTTGCCCACTTCAGTCAGCATCGACTGGTATGCGCCAACGGCGGCTGCAGCAAGCTCCACGGGACCGGAATGGTCCTTCGAATGGGAGTTGCTCGATGACGAATCCAAATACTTCTTTAGCGAGATCATTGCGGTATCTCGAAATGCTGAACCGGCAAGAGCGCAACCGGTCTCAGTTTCGATATCGGCAAGGAATTGCATTGGCAAGAGGAAAAATATGGCCATATATTCTCGTGTTTCCGACCGAACAATCGTGGTATCGTGCTGTTTATAGGGAGTAAAACATACTCCCAGACACGCTGCCTGAATGAAGGTTCTACGGAGCATAATTCAAAAGCAGCAATCTAACTCTTTTTTTGTTGTTTTCTCCGGCAGTTATGCCGGATTCAAATGCCTGGTTCTCCGCCAACCCTACCTCGACAATCCTTGACGGCTGGTGGGCCATTCCTATGCCTCGCGCACTAAGTTACCTTGGTGTGCACCGACGTTTTCAACAGTAATACGAAAGCGCTATGGCGGTCCGATGGAAATGACCGATTCTGGAATTTAACCGTTCGCATAAATGAGATTCGAGGGGTTGCGTCGTGAACTGGGGGAAGCTTCCCGATTTCGCTGCCGTGTTGCTGTTAGCGAGCGCCTTTGCTTCGGTGGCAAGGAGAAGCCGTGCACCTGTCTCGGTGTCGTGGCTTACTGGTTGGCTGATGATTGCGCTGCACTTTGCGGCGACTACGGTAGTGCCGACCGCGGGTCTTGCCGGCCAGACGGCATCTTTCGTCGGCGTCGTCTCTCTTGCCTGGGCGGGCATTCTCTTCAGTTGGGCGACGGTTCCTTATCGGAGCCAGATATCCAGCCATTGGATGTTGATGAGTATGCTGTCGTCCACCGCAGTCTACATTGGTGTGATCGTCTTCAGTTCAAACCCTCCATGGGCGCTCAATTCCGCTGCCATCCTGTTTGGTGCCGGGCCGCTGGGGATCGCACTTTTCAAGGTGCGCACTGAAGGCCATCCTCTTCGCTGGATGACGGTCGCCACCTATTGCAGTCTCTCCGCATTTCTACTTGTTTTCCAGAATCGTCCTGGCAATGGCCTCGATCTGGCCATTAATGCAATCCTATTCAACGTCTATCTTGGCTGCTGCGTCCATTTTCTGTTTGCTTACAGGCGGGCCAGTGCGGGGGCGTTTGTTACCATGGCGGGCTTTCTCGCCTGGGCATCGGTCTTTGTGGTGGCGCCATGGATCGCTTCCTACTGGCCGAATGCGCCGATTGAAAACGAAGTATGGAACCTGCCCAAGTATCTGGTTGCGGTGGGAATGATTCTGCTGCTTCTTGAAGACCAGATCGAGCACAACAAGTACCTCGCTTTGCATGACGAGTTGACTGGATTGCCGAATCGAAGGCTTTTTCAGGATCGGCTGAACAGCGCGCTCGAGCGGGCACGAAGAACCGGTTCGCAAACTGCATTGCTTCTCGTCGATCTAGACCAGTTCAAACAAGTGAACGATACTTACGGTCATCACGCAGGCGATCTGCTGCTGGAGCATGTGGGCAAAGTGTTCTCCGGGCGGGTCCGGCGTTCCGATACGGTCGCGCGCACGGGGGGCGACGAATTCGCCATCGTTCTTGACGAGCCGACCAGCCGTGCCGACGCCGAGCGCGTGAGTAACTCCCTTTTGGAACTGTTGAATGAGCCGCTTCAACTCGGCGAGCGAACAATTCGCATCGGAGCCAGCATTGGAATTGCGTTGTTCCCTGAAGACGCCGCGGGAGCGGAGGAGTTGTGCATAGCGGCAGACCTGCGCATGTACGAGTTCAAGCACAGAAACGGAATACCGCCTCCACCGCCTCGCCGTCCGCAGCCACAGCCGGTGCTTCCCTTTCCGGTTGTTGAATCTTCCGCAAGGCTGCAAAGAGCGGAGTAGTACATCGGACGAATTGACGCGCCCGGAAACCTCCCTTGCAATAGACTGAATTCATCATTGCGAATGCAAAAGCGAGCGGCCCGGAGGTGAGTCCGGGCCGTTCGCTCTTGTTCGTCTTATTCGCGCTTAAGCCTGGCCGCCTCCGCGAGGGCCACTGGGACGACGACGACGACGACGGCGGTTGTTGTTCGGACCCGCCGGAGGCCGTGCTCCGCCCGCTGGCTGTCCCACGCCTACTGGCGCAGTTTCAATGCGGTTGAAGTTCGGCTCGCTGTCTTCATCGACTTCTTCGCTGCTTTCCTCGTCGAAGTCGTCGCCGCCTTCGATCAGAATCGTGCTCTGATTCGACTTTGGCTGGCGCTCGTCGAACTCGTGCTTGGGACGCGCTGCCGGTGGCGCCGCTGGCGTCTCCGAAGTTTCTTCTTGCACATCCTCCCCTTCAGGAGCGGTGGCCGGAGCCAGCTTCGCTTTCTGCTCCTTGATCAGAGCCTTGCGGCTGAGCTTGATGCGATTGCCTTCGATGGCCAGAACCTTCACCATCACCTGATCGCCTTCGCGCAGCTCGTCCTTCACTTCCTTCACGCGATGCTCCGCGATCTCGGAGATGTGCAGCAGGCCGTCGGTGCCGGGAAAGAGCTCAACAAACGCGCCGAACTCTGCCAGACGAACCACCTTGCCGAGGTAGACCTTGCCCACTTCGGGAACCGCGGTGATGTCGCTGATCATGGCCAACGCTTTCTTCAGGCCCTCGGAATCGCTGGAGGCAACGCTGACGCGTCCAGTATCGTCCACGTCGATCTTTGCGCCGGTTTGCTCCACGATGCCGCGGATTGTCGCGCCGCCCTTGCCGATAAGATCGCGGATCTTGTCGGTGGGAATCTGCACGGTCTCAATGCGTGGCGCGTACTTCGAGCGCTCAATGCGCGGTCCGCTCAATTGCGCATCCATCTTGTCGAGCAGGAATAGCCGGCCACGACGCGCCTGTTCCATCGCCTGTTGCAGAATCTCGCGCGTTAGACCGCCGATCTTGATGTCCATTTGCAGCGCGGTGATGCCCTTGCGGGTTCCGGCGACCTTAAAGTCCATATCGCCGTAGTGATCTTCTGCTCCGGCAATGTCTGTGAGGATGGCGTAGTCGTCGCCTTCCTTCACCAAGCCCATGGCCACGCCTGCAACCGCTCCGCTCAGTGCAATGCCCGCATCGAACAGGGCGAGGCTGGCTCCGCAAACCGACGCCATCGACGATGATCCGTTCGATTCTAGAATGTCGCTGACAATGCGAATGGAGTAAGGCGATTCCTCAGCCGAGGGCAATACGGCGGAGATAGCGCGCTCGGCCAATGCTCCGTGGCCAATCTCGCGACGGCCTACGCCGGTCATGCGGCCGGTTTCTCCCACACTGAACGGCGGGAAGTTGTAATGGAGCATGAAGTTCTTTCTCTGCTCGCCTTCGTACGACTCCAGCCGTTGGCCGTCGTCCGTAGTGCCCAGCGTTGCGGTCACCAGAGCCTGCGTCTCGCCGCGGGTAAACAGCGCGGAGCCGTGCGTGCGGGGAAGAACGCTGGTCTCGATCGTGATGGCGCGAATCTCGTCAAAAGCACGACGATCGGGACGGATGCGGTCCTTGGTCACCTGCCCACGGAAGATCCGCTCGCGCAGCGCCTCGTAATAGGTGTTCAGCTTCTTCTTGGCAGACGGATCATCGGCGGGAAGCTCGGCGACTAGCTCGTCCTTGATCTGCTTGATCAGAGCGTAGCTCTCGGTTTTGCCATGGGTCTTGGTGTCGAGCGCATCCACAAGACGCACGCCGATTTTGCTCTTGATCTCGTTGTAGTAGGCTTCGTCGAACTCGGGCGCGGTAAACTTGCGCTTCGTCTTTCCGGCCAGGGCCTTCAGCTCTTCAATACCGGCAACAATCTTCTTGATCTCCCCGTGCGCGAACTCGATGGCCCCGAGAATAATCTCCTCAGTCTCTTCTTTGGCGCCCGACTCGATCATGACGATGCCGTCTTTGTGACCGACGACCATAATATTCACTGAGCTGGACTGCCGTTCGAGATATGTGGGATTTACAACGAACGCACCATCTACGCGGCCAACGCGGACTGCGCCAACGACGGCGCTGAATGGAATGTCAGAGAGCGCAAGCGCTGCGGCCGCTCCATTAATAGCCACTACGTCGGGGTCGTTTTCCTTATCGGCAGAGAAAACCAGCGCGATGACCTGTGTCTCGTTGCGGAAGCCGTCGGGGAACAAGGGACGGATGGGCCGATCGATCTGGCGCGAGGTGAGGATTTCCTTTTCGCTTGGCCGGCCTTCACGCTTGATAAAGCCGCCGGGGATGCGTCCACCCGCGTATGTGTATTCGCGATAGTCGACGGTGAGCGGGAAGAAATCAATGCCTTCGCGGGGCTCGTTCGATGCCACCGCGGTTGCCAGAACGACTGTTTCGCCTGTGGATACCAGCGCGGCGCCGCTTGCCTGCTTGGCCATACGGCCAGTCTCAAAAACCAGGCGCTTGCCGCCGGTAAGCTCGACAGCTACTTCATGTTTCGTAGACATAATGTCCTCTTTTCGTATTGATCGCTTGGGAAATTTGCGGAAGGAAGGCGCCGTAGATGTCGGATTTCGCCGCGGTGAGCAGCGAGGCCATATCGGCACGCGCACCAATGCACGCATAGCTTGGCAGCGATGCGTAACAATGCGCGCTATTCGAGAGATCCTTGAGGTACGCAGGGACAGCGCACAGAGAAAAACTGTGCGCTGTCCCTGGCTGAAGGACGAACTCGCCAGGTACACCGTGACCCCATGGTGTAGATAGAGCAGGGGCCATGACCAATTTCCGGTCTGGGCGCTTCCGGTTCAATGTCAGCTTTCTGATTACTTGCGGATTCCGAGCTTGGTGATCACGTCGCGATAGCGATCGGTATCATGTGTCTTCAGGTAATCCAGCAGACGGCGGCGTTTGCTAACCAGTTGCAAAAGGCCACGCCGCGAAGCGTGATCTTTCTTGTGCGTTTTGAAATGTTCGGTCAGCTCACCAATCCGCTCACTCAGAATAGCAATCTGGACTTCCGGCGAGCCGGTGTCCGTTTCGTGGGTACGGAAGCGTTCAATTAGGGTGGTTTTCTTTGCAGTCGCCAGCACGGCGTGAGTTACTCCTCTTGTCTTCTCAGATCCACTTCTACAGTGTCTGGTGTGAGAATACCATGAACGCGCCGTGACGCGCTATCGCCGGGCAGAGGTGAACCACCGTATAAACCTATCGCTATCGCGTTGAGCCGTACAGGGTTGCACGCAGAGTTGCTTGAGGCGGCTCGATCGCTCTTGGCGAACGATTTAGCGGGCAGCCTGCGATTCAGCCGAATGCACGGCCTACGGCTCCGGCGTAAGCCAGTAATCCTCGCGCGCAACAACCCTGGCGCCGTAGTCCTGCGCGGTCCGCACGCGAATGGTGTGCAGGCCTGGGGTGGGATTAGAAGGGCTGAAAGTGATGAGGTAGCGGTTGCGCATGTGCTTGGCCGCATCCAGTACGCGCTCCTGGAATCGCTTGTCTCCGGCAAACGTGGCGTACTCTCCCCCGCTCATTGCAGCCACCTCTTTGGTCACGTTCTTCCGCAACGCCTTAATGAGCATGAAGAGCGGCGAAATAAGGCCCATGGTTGGCTGATCGCCGTTTCCCTTCACGTCGTCCATCACGTCATGGTTAAGTTGGGCAAGCGCCGGTGAAAACGAAACGCTCAGCACCAGCACGTCGGACGCGCCGATCTTCTGGACCAATTGCTCCACCTTGGTGTGCTTGCTTCCGTGGTCGCGCTCTTCGCCAATAAGCAAAAGAACACGACGGAATCCCTTCGGCTGCGTTTGGAGAAGATCGACTGCCGAACTTACCGAATCGAGGATCGCATCTCCACCGTCGCCTGGTTGGAGATTCTTGAGAGCATCGTTAATGACATCGGCCGAGTGCGTGTAGTCGCTGATGAGGTGCGGCTCGGAGTCGAAGCCCATCAAGGCAACTTCGCTCTTGGAGTCGGACAGGAATACGTCGAGCAAAGGACCAAGCTTGGCCACCTTGTCGAACTCAAGCACGCTCATGCCGCCTTGCTCAACGGCAACCACAAGCGCGACGGGCGCGGTGTCCATATCCTCCTGCACGCGGATCTTCTGCGGAATCCCATTGTCTTCCAGAACAAAGTCGCTCTCCTTCAGCCCATAGAGGATTTCGCCACCGCGCTTCTCCACCAGCGTGGGTACCAGCACTTCAGTCGTTGTAACGCGCAGTGTGTTTATGTCGCCGTGCTGTGTGGGCATGGGCGCGGGCGGCTCAATGGGCGGCAACTGCTGCGCGCCAAGCATGGCACTAGCCGTGAGTAGAAGAACCGCCGCGCGGGCGAATCGTGGCTTCAATCGCAAGAGTCCTCCATGAAAGCGTGTGACACTCTTTAGACTCCCTATCTGCAAAGAAGGATCTCCTCGGCGATTGGAATGCTCCGGTTGAACTCTGGCCGAGCCGGGTATCCGCACCGAGGGCAGCGCCGAAGCTGCCTCATCCGCGTCTGCGGATCTCGCGATCGAGCCGCCCTGTCCAAGCCAGAAAGCTCAGAAGCTCCCAACGCGAGTCCCACAGGAATTTGAATATGCTTTTTGAGGTCAAACTTTCGGCGCGCTGCCCGGAATACGTCTCAATGCGCCAACGCAGGTACTCGCTGCGCCAAGGCGTCAGCCGGTTGCCGCGGGTCGCGTTCCATAGAAATCGAAAGGGTGCCAGCAAGACGTGTCCTTTTCGATAAAGTATAGACGGTCGGACTTTGGGATTTACTACAGCTTGCTGAATAGGCTGTTGGAAGAGGAGCCAAGCTGCGCGATTACGTCTTCAAGCGCCGTCTGCTGCGTCTCAGATAACGTAAGCTGCGTCGAGAGCGAAGGGATGTCGGCCTGCATCAAACTGGTTTGTGCCGCAGTCAACTGTGTTTGCTCGCTGGTGACTGTATCGGAAGCCGAGGAGACAGCGGTGATGGAGTTGTCGATGACCACTCGCTGCTGCGAGACGTAATTCAATGAACTGCTCAAGGCCTCGGTGTCGCTCACAGCCTGGGAAGTGTTCACTGTTCCGGAAGAATAGTCGGCAATCAGGCTGTTGAGCGCCGCGAACACATTGTTTGTACCACTGCCGCTGAAGATCTGGTCGCCCGGCACATTCAACTGGATGCTCTGACCGTTGGGCAGACTCAGATAGTTGATATCGTCGTCCCCGCTATACGTGGTGATCGCGGGCGTGGTCGCATTGGATGTGGCGAAGGGCGTGGTGGAGGTCTTTCCGCCGGCGAAGATGTACTCGCCCTGATAGCTTGTGTTGGCCAGGGTAGTCACTTCACCCAGGATGCCTGAAAGCTGATTCGCGATGGCTTTTACGTCGCTCGAATTGAGGGTACCGTTGTTCGCGCTCGTGGCGAGTGTGATTGCTTGGGTGAGTTGAGTAACGACACTGCCGAGCGCGGAGTCGGCAACTTGCATTTTTCCTGTCGCAAGGTTCGAGCTGTTGGTAAACGAATCGTCTTGCTGAATCTGGTTCAACATCAGAACGTTCTCACCGGAGGCGACCGGGTCCTGACCGAGCGAAGTTACGCGAACCCCGCTCGACAACTCCGAGGTCAACTGTTGCGTGGTGGCCTGGGATTGATCGAGATAAGCCGACAGATTATTTAGATAATGCGGGTCAACCTGCACTGCCTTCCTCCTTCGCGGGAAGATCGTTTCTTTGCGTGTGCGATTCTTTTGACGCTTTCCCGGCGCGTCGGCGCGCATCGATTAGCGTTTCTAGGAAACCGCCGTTTGGTCGCCCAGGTTCAATGCCGAGGCCATCACTGTGTTCAGCATGGTGAATACCTGCGAAGCCGCCTGATAGCTGCGTTCGAGCAGCGTCATTGACGATGCCTCGTCATTCAGGTTCACGCTGGAAAGAGAGTCGTTCTGAGTTTGCAACTGAGTTACTGAAGCGTTTTGCGCGGTATTCTCCGTCTGCACATTCGATACCGTCGAGCCAAGAGTTGAGACAAAGTTGGAATAGTAATTGGACGGCGATTGCCCATCGACGATTGTCGAGTTTGCGAGAGCAGCCATCGCCGTAGCGTTCGAACTGTCCCCGGTCGACTGGCCTGCCCCGGCCGTTGAAACCTCATTGGCATCCGTCATCACCACGCTCATCGCCAGAGCAGCTCCCGAGACATCGGTAGTTCCAGAGGCAAGGTTCGATGCATAGGTCGGCGGCGGCGAAAAAATATCCAGCGTCATGGCCCCGGTAGTGGAACCGGTAACTGCGGCTCCCGTGGCACCGTTGGCATCGGTTCCTGCGTTGTTCAGCGAATTGACCTGCGTTGAGATGTTGTAGGCAAGCTGGTTGAGCGAAGCCATGGCGTTGGGAATGTCGGTGTCGCGCGCCGTCAGATCGCCACCCAGCGATCCGCCCCCTTGGGCTAGGTCCGTGGTCGCATCCTGCGTGCCGACGTAGTAGTGCGTCACGCCACCGGACGTGCCACTGGTGATCTGATAGCTGGATTCATTCGAGACCAGCAGTTGCCCGCTGGTCGTGGTGACCGCGAGCCCATTATCATCGGTTGTCGTCGCATTAATGCCAATCAGTTGCGAGAGCTGGCTCAGGTCCTGCTGGCGCTGGTCCTCCAGCGTGCCTGCATCCCCATTCGGCGAAGTGGATTGGATCTGCTGATTCAGTTGCGCCAGCGCGCTGGTGAGCGCGTTTACCTGACTCACAACGCCAGTCGTTTCCTGGTCGAGCGCCGCACGTTGCGAGTTCAGGCTGGCGGCCGCGCCGGATATGTCGCCGGCCAGCGCCTTCGCCGTTGAAAGCACTCCTTCACGCAGAGAGTTGTTTGAGGGCTCGGCTTCAAGCGAAGAAAACGAATCAAAGAACTTGGTGATATCGCTGCCGATGTCTCCGGCGGTCGAAGTGGACGAGCCAGAGTCCGGAGTAAAGAGCGCCTGGACGGTATTGAGCGCCGTAAGCCGCGAACCGGAGGCCGAGGCCAACTGCTGCTGCTGATCTAAACGTTCAACGAGCACTGGATCGCGAACCGAGGTGGCTCCCGTCTCCGACGCTCCCGTTCCCACCGAGATTCCATTGATCTCGATCGGGTCGTTCTCCTGCCAGTTGGGAACTTCCTTGGTATAGCCGGTGGTATTGGCGTTCGCCACGTTGTTGGCAACAACGTTCAGCGCCGCCTGATCGGCATCGAGCGCGCCACTCATCATGCTGAATGCGGAGCTAATCGTTCCCATGCCCGCTCCTCGATAGTCCAATCTCCAACGACCGGCTTCTCGATGCCCGCGACCCCAGTTCACCGCGCTGGCCATATTCGAGGCGTCCGGTGCGCAATTCGCGCAGTCGGTTCATCACATCCACATTCGCTCGTGTCGCCTCAATCACCCGTGCAAACACAGCCATATCTCCGGCGGCTCCCTGCGCCTCACTGGCAAGCGCAGCACGCCTCTCCGGCGGCATATCCCCGTGCAGATCCCTGTTCAGAATCTGGACCGAAAGCGCGAGCTCGTCGAGCCGTTCCACATCCAGCCGCGCCAGCGCCTGGCACGCCTCGGCGACCAGCGACCTAAGCGCAGGATGTACCGGACTGGAATCCTCTGGTTGCATTGCCTTCTATCCTCTGCCTGCTGTCGGCGCGGCAATCGCCGCCTGCCGTGTCGATCCAACGTGCTCTCGGGCTACTTGTCGCCGCCGAGCATCGCATCCACTACTTTGGACGCCACCGCGGATGTGGGCACGTTGTAGCTTCCATCCGCAAGAGCCGCCTGTATGGCCGCAACCTTCTCCGAGCGCACGCCGTCTTCGCCCGCCGATTGCAACACTTCGCTTCCGGCGCTGCTCACCGTGGCGCTGTCGGCTCCAATCGAGGTTGGCTGCGCGGTTGCGGCGCGGGTTGAAGCGGTTGTGGGCTGAGGCGAGGGATTGACACCCAGGATCGACTTCAATCCATCGAGACTACTTCGAATATCCATGCACATCGCTCCTTGGCTTGGTTATCGGCCTGTTTTCTAATCACTCTAGTCATTCCGTGGTTCCAATTACGGTATTGCCGTGCAAATCGCGGGTTACTTTCCCCGCTGCGGAACTGTTACTGGAATGGGAAAGCTCGTGAATAATCTGGCTGGCCAGCCCGAATCCGCCCTGAGCGCTCAAGGCCTTTCCCAGCGACTCGGTTGCATATTCTCCCAGCGCGCCGGCCGATCCGGCATCGTCGTCATCGCCGCCGATCTGGGCGGTTCCGGTCATCGGCTTGAGCAGCTCCTTCATCATCTGCGCTTCAAACTCGTGGGCCGCCCGCACCAGCTTGGGAGAAGGCTCGGCATGGGCATTGGTCTGCTGCACCGCGGCAACCGGCAACATCAAAGCACCTCCAGGTCGGCCTCGAGTGCGCCGGCCTCCTTCATTGCCTGCAAAATCGAGATGACGTCGCGCGCGCCGGCTCCGGTGCGCTGCAACTCCTGAAGCAGATCCTCGACGGTGGCTCCCTCTTTCAATTCGATGCGGTTCACGGGCCGGTCCTGGGCCTGCACGCTGGTTTGCTGAACGACCTGCGTTGTGCCGGCCGACAGCGGACCGGGCTGCGAAACCTCCGTCGTCGAGATCACATTCACCGCCAGTCCGCCATGCAGGATCGAGACCGGCTGTAACCGCACCTTGCCTCCAATCACCACCGTGCCGGTGCGCTCGTTCACCACCACCCGCGCCCGCGGAAAAACCTCCACCTCGGCCTGCTCCACTTTGTCGAGTAACGCCGCCTTATCTTCGTTCGTGGCCGCATCGACCTCGACCCGCCGGCTGTCGACCGCATGCGCGCAGGCCGAGCCTACCACCTGATCGATGGATAGGGCCATGCGCTCGGCAGTGTGAAAATCGGCATCGTTCAATACCACGGTGATGGTCTGCAGTGACTGCAGGTCGAGCGAGACGGCACGCTCCACCAGCGCGCCTTCGGGAATCCGCGCCGTGGTTGGATGGTTCAACTGCCGCGAGTTGCCGCCCGATGTAGCCATGTAGCCGCCCAGCACCAGCGCTCCCTGCGCCTCGGCGAAGATCTGGCCATCGGGACCGTACAGGGGCGTCATCAGCAGGATGCCGCCCTCAAGCGATCGCGCATCGCCGGCCGAGGACACGGTGATATCCAACTTATTGCCCGGCTGGCTGAACGGAGGCAGCGTGGCCACCACAAAGACGCCGGCCATGTTCTTCACCTGCATGTTGCTGGCCGAGTTCGAACCGGTCACGGGAACAGTGACACCCAGCCGCTGCAGAACCGAGAGCAGCGTCTGGGCGGGAAAAACCGTCTGAGAGCTGTCGCCGGTGCCGTGCAGGCCCACCACCAGCCCATAGCCTATCAACTGGTTGTCGCGAATCCCCTCGATCGTGGCTACATCCTTGACGCGGGCAAGCTCTCCGCCATTCTCGCCGCGCGCGACGCCGGCTGCAAACATGACGAGGACCAGGAACGCGCCGCTGCACACCGAGAGACCTATCCGGCCGTTCGCGGCTTTCCGCATGTTCCTTCGCATTGGTTGTTTCCGGTCCGTCATCGCAATGCCCGCTCCTAAATCACAAAAAGCTTTCAAGATACGACGAGCTTTTCAAAACACGACAAGCTTTTCCAGCATCCGCACCAGAGGATTCTGCCGGTAAGTCGAGTCGTTGACGATTCCCTTGCCGGTCACTTCCAGTTCAAGGTCGGTCATCGCCGTCGACAGAATTTCGTTCTGCGCGCTCACATCTTCTGGCCTCACCAGACCACGCAGACGGATCAACTGCGTCTGCTGCGAAAAAGTCAACTGACGTGTGGCCTGCACCACCAGCATTCCGTTGGGCAGAACGTCCACCACCTCGGCGCCAAAGGTCGTGGTCAGGCTGGAACTGGTCGTGCTCTGCCCCTGCGCCGTCAATCCCGAGGAGGCGGTCATGCCGGCCAGATTCTGCAGTGCGTTCGCCGCCTTCAATTTGCCAAACAGCCCGGTCAGTCCCGAGGTGGCGTTCGAGGCGCGAGAATTCTTTACCTGCCCGTCGGTCGACGCCGCCAGGCTCTCGGAGACCACCACCGAGACCACGTCATGCAGGCGAATCGCCTTGGCGTCGGTACCGAGCCTGACCAGGCGCCCCTCGGGGCTCCAGATCGAGCCGGGGGTCTTTACCTCCGCCGCCTGTTGCGCGCGGACGCGCTCGATGTAGGCGTGCAAAGCCGTCTCGGGAGGCGTGGTCGCCAGAGTGTCCGCGGGCTTTGGCTTCTTGCCTGGAGCGGAGATGGGCCACAGGCACGCCGACGCAAGAGCCAACAGAACTGCTTTCGAAAAACTCTTCATCGCAACTCCTCCCCAATCGCAAACGACGCATGGCCAGCTTCCCCGGCAACCACGCGCACAATCGCGCCTCCGATCTCAAGCCGTGCGCGAAACTCCCCTCCCAATAAGGCAGGCCCGAGTGCTCGCGCTCCAAAGCGGCTATCGAGCAGGGTCGTATGCTCTTCGACCACCACGCGGTCGCCAGCGTGAATGACCGGAAGTTGAGCGAGGGCCTCCCGCTGCATCGGATTCGCCCGGGCGGCAATCGAACGGTTTTCGCTCGGAGAGATCGGACCCTCAACAAGAAGCAGCCGCCCTGGTCCGCCCGGATGGTCAGGGTCGCTCTTGAGCAGCCACCGACGGCCGGTCGAGGGATCCGAGATCTCGCGGACCACATTCTCGCGCGCAACCGCGCCGGGAGCGGGCGCATTTACCGCGGGCGCCGGCGATTGACCGAAGACAGGCTCAAGCAGCGCAGCAACCGCCAGAACGGCCGCTAAACTCAACCCGATCCGCCGCGCCCTTTTCCCCGTCATTGCTGCCTCCTGTTGCTCATTCGCACAATGCCCATTCTTTATCCAGCACTTGCACTCTAGTGCGTCATATTATTGACCTGCGAATACATATCGTCGGCGGCTTTGATGACCTTCGAATTCGATTCATAGGCTCTCTGGGCCAGCACCATCTGCACAAACTCGGTGACGATATCGACGTTCGAGTTTTCGAGATAGTTCTGCTGCAGCGTGCCAAGGCCTTCGGTTCCGCCGGGATTGCCCAGCACCGGATCGCCGGAGCTGAGAGTTGCCTGGAGAAGGTTGCCGCCCATGCTCGCCAGACCGCCTGGGTTGGGAAAGGTAGTCAATTGAATCTGTCCAAGCTGCGAGGGGTTCTGCTGGCCGGACAAGGTCGCATTCACCACGCCGTACTGAGTGATGGTGACTGAGGTCGCATTCGACGGAATGGTAATGGTCGGAATCAGCGGATCGCCATCGGTGGTCACAACCGTGCCCTGATTGTTGAGGTGAAACTGGCCGGCGCGCGTATAGCCGATGGTGCCGTCGGGCCGCTGCACCTGGAAAAATCCCGAGCCCTCGATTGCCAGATCGAGTGGATTGTCGGTCTCGTTCAGCGCCCCCTGCGTGTTGATCACCTCGGTGGCCGCCGATCTGGTGCCCAATCCAATCTGCAGCCCGGCAGAAACCGTGTTCTGGCTCTGCGCCGCGCCTGGAGTCACCAGATTCTGGTAAACCATGTCCTGAAACTGCAGACGAAGCTGCCGGAATCCCGTGGTCGACGAGTTGGCCAGGTTGTTGGCGATCGTGTCCAGGTTCATCTGCTGCGCGCTCATGCCGCTGGCGGCTGTATACAAGGCTCGAATCATTTGTCTCCTCGCCGCGGATCAGATCCGTGGAATATCTTCGCTTGCAATTTTGTTGAACTCGGTATGGAAGACGGTGAGCGCCCTCTGCATCATCTCCGCCTGGCGCTGCATCACGATCAGGTCGAGCGATCCCTGCACAACGTCCTCGTTGGCCGACTCGAGCGCCCCCTGATGCACCGTGGCGGCGGTCGAAGCCGAGGTCTGCGCGCCGGCAGGCGCAATGTAGCGGTTCGCCCCCTCGGGAGTAAGCTCGGTGCCTGCGGGAAAGGCGAGGACTCCCACCGTGGCCACTGTGCCCCCGTCCACCGAGATGGTTCCCTCTGCGCCGACGCTGACCTCGCCCGGCGGAATCGTAATCGCTTTGCCCGCGGCCGACAGCACCGCCTCGCCGGCAGCAGTCACCAGTTGCCCGCTACGGGCGCGGTGAAAGCTGCCGTCGCGGGTGTAGCGAAGGCCGTTGGCGGTCTGAATCTGAAAGAACCCGTCACCCTCAATTGCCAGGTCGAGGGGATTGCCGGTCGATTGCAGCGCGCCCTGCGCCATGCTGAGCCGGTCGCCACCGAGCAGGCCGTAGTTGTTCACGGTCTTGCCCAGCTGCGAGTCCAGAGCGTCGGGACCGAGCAGCGCGGAACGAAAGAACTCGCGCTCGGCACGATAGCCGGCCGTCTGCGCGTTGGCAAGATTGCTGGCGGCTGTATCGAGGGCCTGTGTCCGCGCCACCAGACCGGTCATCGCCGCATAATATCCGCTGTCCATGGCATGCACTCCAGTCGGTATGGAGAACATGCAGATGGGGGACCGGGAAAGAGGGGGTGTGGATTAGAGGAAATAGAGAACGAACGCTCGGGGCCGCGAAAAGCCGTCCCAACCGTGACTGGGAACGGCCTTTGGAGTGCCTCCAGGCCGGAGGCGATGAGCTGCGTCCCAGATTCGCTTTCAAAGGCGAGAGCGGCGGCGAGGCAGATACGCAGATTACTCCGCCCCGGCCCGTGCACACACGCTACTGGTATCCATTGACTGCGCTATCGTTTCCGGCGAACTCTTCAACGAACCCTGAAGGTTATTGCAGTCCGTCGCAGACGATGGTCACGGCGAAGGTCGACTCTCCGAAACGGTAGAAATGGTGCAATTGGAACTCGGGCGCCTGCACGTGGAGCATGTAATCGCGGCCGGTGATGACGGCGGGGACCGAAAGCCCGCAGTTGGCGGCAAGCTCGGGGACCTTGCCCTTCCAGGCGCCGGCCAGCATATTGCAGATTTCGCCGATGCCGTCCTTCACCGTATCGTCCACATCCTCAAACTGCATGCCTGTCATGTGCGCGGCGATGTCCATCGCCGAGTGGCTGCCCGTCGAGAACACGCAGGCTCCGCTCAACATGCCGCCAAAGCCCACCACGGCAGTCACCGACTCAGCCTCGGCAGGTGGAGCTTTTTCCACTCTCTCGCACGCCAGGCCCAGCATGAGTTGAAAGACCTCGTCCACGCTCGTATCGAGGTTGCCTGGATCGGCAACCTGATGCAGGGATTCACGCAATGACACCGCCATCTTAGGCTCCATTCCGTTTCCGCCGCCCGCGCGCTTGAGCGCGATCGCGGCTGTCCGCACGCCATTTAAAGTCACGGTCAGTACTCCAGGGTCAGGCCGCCTGAACCAGCGGCAAAACCCGTTCCTTTACCTGTTCGGCAGTAAACGGCTTGCGGATGTAACCCCGCGCGCCGGCTTGTATGGCCTGCTTCACATGCTCCTCGCTCGACTCGGTGGTGATCATCACCACCGGGACGCCGGGAGCAAGGTTCTGGAGGCCGATCTGGCGCAGAAACTCCAGCCCGTCCATCGAAGGCATGTTGATGTCGGAGAGGATCAGATCCACCGGATACGTCCGGAGCAGCTCAAGACCCTCGGTTCCACTGCCTGCCTCGTGCACCACCAGCGGGTCAAGACCGGCCTGACGCAGCGCACGTTCAACAATCTTGCGCATGACCGAAGAATCGTCGACGATCAAGGCTCGAATTTCGCTCATTCCGAAGCTCCTGTACTGGCTACCTTATCGGCGCGAAATGCAGATTCTTGACGGAGATTTTTCATCAGACCCGATCGACACGCCAGCGCCGGTTTCAGCTTGCTCTACCCGTGCCGTCAGGCAGGACGAAGAGAACAGATCAGGTCCTCGATGTGGGCCGGCTCCGGCAAGGGACCGCGCTGAACACGGCTCCACATGCGCAGCCAGAGGCAGTCATGCACCCGCACCAGACGGGATTCGACGGGCCTGAAGCGCTCCAGCCGGCGGGCAAGCGCGCGCACCAGCGACGGCTCCGAGCTCGCCTCGATCAACTCCACGTGCAGAAACCTGGCCTGCAGCATCCGCTGGTGAGCGGGCAGAAACTCAGACTCACGCACCAGCCCGCTTTCGACGCGCAACCCCGTCATTCTCTCGGTGGCCAGCGCCAGCACCGGGTCGAGACGGTCCTGGAATCCGAGATAGAGTATCTTTCCCGCAGCGATGCGGAGCGGCAACACGCCATAGGCGTCGACAAACAGGCGCGGCAGGCAGGGCGTGAATGCCTCGGCGTCGTGACTCTCAAGCCGCAGCACCGGACAACCCCACTGCAAGCCCAGAGCGCGCGTAACCAGCTGCTCGCTGACGCCCTCGCGCCGCACCAGCCACTGGCCAAGTCTGCCCCCGCCGGCCGCCCGCTGCGCAGCCAGAGCGCCGCGCAACTGCGCCTTGGTAATCCAGCCCTGCTCGAGCATGGCCAGACCGAGCGGGATACGATGGCGGTGCCCCTGGACGGGGTGACCCATCGTCTCCAGTTCGCGGCGCAGCGCCGCAGCCACCTGGGCCGCGGTGCACTCCGGCGAACAGCACCAGCCGCTCTCGAAAACAGGCGTGGTGCGGCTTCTCCATATTTTGAGCCAGCCGGAGCTGCATCCGGCATAGGAGCAGGTTTGAAACAGCCCAAACCGGGCCCCATCCTGCACCCGGTATTCGGCGCCGGCCGAGCCGGCCCGCAGATCGCCATCAAACACTGGAACCAGATCCAGCCGCGCCTGTTGTTCGGATTTGCGCGCACTGTTTAAAACAGGCATCGGATGCTCTCCAGGCGTCTCTTGGGAGCCGCCACCTCGGAGACGCGCAGGCCGAAGTTGCCATTCACCAGCACCACCTCGCCGCGCGCCACAATCTTGTCGCCCACAATCAGATCCACGGGATCGGAGACATGGCGGTCCAGCTGTACTACGTCTCCGGGCCCCAGCTCAAGGATGTCGCCCAACTGCATCTCACGACACCCGAAACGCAACGACGCCTCGAGTTCGACATCGAGCAGCAGCTCAAGCCCCGGCGTGAGAGCCGCGACCGTATCCGTCTGGGGAGCGGCGGGAGCCTGCGGCTGGGTGGCGCGTTTCTCGGGCGCGGCCTTTGCCTCGGGCTGAACGGGCTTGGGCGCGCGCACGCTATCTTTCACCAGCACCGTCCAGGAACGGTCTCCGGACCGGAGCTGAAATGCGCGGCTCACGCTGGACTCGCCCGTAGAGGCCTCCATCTTTTCAACCTTGCACTTCTTACCCGTCTTGGCCAGCAGCTCTCCGGCGGCCGCGTCGAAGGTCTCCTTGAGGATCTCCGCCCAGCCCGCCTTCTGGTCCGCGCCCTCGCCAAACAGAGGC
>Ga0302319_10003445_pt1 | contig 33131 bp, 25 predicted proteins | sample Bog_T0_2_FD_203319 | JGI IMG/M metagenome (GOLD analysis project Ga0302319, IMG submission 203319) | Peat permafrost microbial communities from Stordalen Mire near Abisko, Sweden - Bog_T0_2 | ecosystem: Environmental > Terrestrial > Soil > Wetlands > Peat | place: Sweden: Abisko, Stordalen Mire... | reverse complement strand
TGCAGGTTCGATTCCTGCCGGGCGCGCCAACCGATGCGGGGTACGACGATGGTGGACGTAGCTCAGTTGGTAGAGCCCCGGATTGTGATTCCGGCCGTCGCGGGTTCGAGTCCCGTCGTCCACCCCATTTGTCGTGCGGGCGCCGGGTTTTGTCGATGCGAGGTTATGCGGGCCGTTAGCTCAGCTGGTAGAGCAGTTGACTCTTAATCAATTGGTCGTAGGTTCGATCCCTACACGGCCCACCAATACCCCACTTCCAAGGACTTCCAGCGACGTCCAGTCGCTTCTGAAAATCCTAATAATTCCCTTAGAATATAGGCATTTTAGCGTCCAGAAACGTCCTGAAGCTGCCCTTGACAGCCAATTTCCAGTGGGGGCATATTTGGGGGCATCCTAAGTCGGCGAAAGCAGGATGCCCCCAATGCCACTTACTGACACGATGGTGCGGAACGCCAAGCCGCGAGCAAAGCCCTATAAACTTAGTGATTCCAAAGGCCTGTACCTGCAGGTGGAACCGAGCGGCTCCAAGCTGTGGCGACTCAAATACCGGTTCAACGGCACGGAGCGGCGGCTCGCGTTTGGCATCTACCCCGATGTGACGCTGTCCCGCGCGCGTGAGCGGCAGATCGAAGCGCGGCGGGTACTCGATGAGGGCATCGACCCTGGCGAACTCAAGAAACAGGCCAGGCGGGCGGCGGTCGTTGCCGACGCCAACACGTTCGAGGCCGTGGCTCGTGAATGGTTTCTGAAGCACTCGGCGAGGTGGGCGGACTCCCACAGTTGCAAGGTGCTGCTGCGGCTCGAGAGCGATCTATTCCCGTGGCTTGGGCACAGACCGGTTTCGGCGATCGAGGCAACTGAGCTACTGGAAACCATTCGTCGGATCGAAGCCCGTGGTGCCCTCGATGCGGCGCATCGGTGTCTTGGCTATTCGAGCCAGATATTTCGGTACGCGATCGCGACTGCTCGTTCAAAGCGCAATCCCGCGGCCGATCTGCGGGGTGCCCTGCCGCCGACCAAAGGCGGGCATTTCGCCAGCATCACGGATCCCGAGAAGGTCGGCGAACTGCTCCGGGCGATTGACGGCTACGAGGGCGCGCTGATCACGCGATGCGCGCTCCGACTCGCGCCGCTGACCTTCGTGCGTCCCGGCGAGTTGAGGACCGCGGAATGGGAGCACGTAGATATCGACGCCGCCGAATGGCGGATTCCGGCTGAGCGCATGAAAATGCGAGAGGGCCTGATCGTTCCTTTGTCGCGTCAGGCGGTGGAGGTCCTTGAAGAGCTACAGCCGGCCACTGGCCGCGGTTTGTATCTTTTCCCGAGCGTACAAAGTCCTGGGCGCCCAATGTCCGAAAACACGATCAACGGCGCTCTACGACGACTCGGCTATGCGAGTGATGAAATGACTGGTCATGGATTTCGGGCGATGGCGCGCACCATACTCGATGAAGTGCTGGAGTTCCGAGTGGAATGGATTGAGCATCAGCTCGCACATGAAGTCAAAGATCCCAACGGCCGCGCCTACAATCGCACGGCCTTTCTCGAGGGAAGAACAAAGATGATGCAGGCTTGGGCTGACTACCTCGACGAATTGCGTTCACAAAAGAAGGCAGCGAAATCGTACGCTGATCGCGCGGCCTGATTCGCTATTGCGGAGACACCATCATCCTGCTCAATCATCGATTCCAATCATCAGATCATCAGCCAGCCGGCGGCGCCACTCTGAATCCACCTGACGGATCCTCGCAGCGACGGGTACTGATTTCACCGATTGGCATCGGTCAGCCCAATTGGTCGGAAAAGATCCTCCCCGTCTCATTGACATGCGCCCAGGTCAAAGGGAGTCCTGACGCTGACACGCATAAGCCGGTGTCGCGTCAGCATGAGATGGGCTACCTCTGCTACTACGGCTACGGGGCCTATTGGGGAGGCGGGGGCCTATGGGGAGCGGGCATCTACCCCGACGAGTTGCAAGCGGGGTCGCAGAAGCAAGGGCCGAGCACGGACGCGCGGCATCGAGGCGACGATATTCATCTGCGCAGCGGCAACGAGATCATGCGCTATTACCTGCATGCAAGCGATGGCGACATCGGTCATGTACAGGGCCTAATAGTCGATGAGAAGACTTGGGCAATCCGCTACATCATCGTCAACACGAGTAATTGGTGGCTGGGCCACAAAGTGTGGTCATCTCGCCGCAATGGATTGATGATGTCGATTGGCCGGAGTCGAAGCTGTCTATCGACTTGACGCGCCAAGCGATCAAGGATTCGCCTCCGTACGAAGCCGACGCACCCTTAAGCCGCGAACAAGAAGCGGGGATCCACGCCCATTATGGTCGCACGGGCTATTGGCCTCGCGAGGCGAAGCATTCCCCGGTTCCCGCCCGATTGTAGTCACAATTTGCAATCGTTGATCGGATCGGTTCCAAGCGCCGCGTACGCGCGCCTAGATTCGTGCCACTCGAAGACGCAGCGCATTGCCAATGACCGACACGGAGCTCAAGCTCATGGCGGCCGCGGCGATGATGGGACTCAATAGAATGCCGAAAGCGGGATATAGCACGCCCGCTGCCACGGGGATTCCGATGATGTTGTATGCGAAAGCCAGTATCAGATTCTCACGGATATTGCGCATTGTCGCACGACTCAAGGCCCGGCCGCGCGCGATGCCGGCGAGATCGCCTTTGACGAGGGTTATGCCCGCACTTTGCATGGCGACATCGGTACCCGTACCCATGGCGATGCCGACATCGGCCTCGGCTAACGCGGGAGCGTCATTGACACCATCCCCGGCCATCGCAACCACACGACCCTCGCTCTTGAGTCGCCGAACGATGGCGTTCTTTTGATCGGGCAGCACGTCCGCTTCCACCTCCGTGATGCCGAGCTTGTCGGCGACGGCTTGGGCCGTCGTGCGATTGTCGCCGGTCAGCATGACGATGCGGATGCCCTCGTTACGCAAGGCATCGAGCGCCGCCATTGTCGTCGTCTTGATTGGATCGGCCACCGCAATCATGCCGGCGAGCTCGCGATCGATAGCAACGAAGAGGACGGTGGCACCGTCTTTTCGCAGCGCGTCGGCGCGCGCCTCGAGATCGGCGCTGGGTACCCCGCGGTCCTTGAGCAGCGCGGCATTGCCGACGGCGACATTTCGGCCCTCGGTCGTCCCGATCACACCCTTACCGGTGATGGACGCGAAATTCGTGACCTCCTGCAGCGCCAGCTTACGCTCCGCAGCCGCCGCGAGAATGGCGGCGGCAAGCGGATGTTCGCTTGATTTTTCCAGGCTCGCGCCCAGCAAAATGACGGTGGTCTCGTCGAAGCCCGCCGCGGCCACGACCGCCGTGACACAGGGTTTGCCCTCGGTGAGCGTACCGGTCTTATCGACCACCAGGGTATCGACCTTCTCGAATCGCTCGAGCGCTTCGGCGTTTTTGATCAGCACCCCGGCGCTCGCCCCCTTGCCGACGCCGACCATGATCGACATCGGGGTTGCAAGACCCAGTGCGCACGGGCACGCAATGATGAGCACCGACACGGCGGCAACTACCGCCAAACCCAGCGCCGGTGCTGGCGCCCAGATCATCCAGGCCGCGAACGCGAGGGCTGCCGAGGCCATTACCGCCGGAACAAACCAGGCGGCAACAACATCGACGAGACGTTGGATGGGTGCCCGGCTACGCTGCGCTTCGGCGACCATGTGTACGATGCGAGATAGCATGGTATCGGCGCCGATCTTCTCGGCGGTGATCACGAGCGCGCCGGTGCCGTTGATGGTGCCGCCGATCACTTTGGCAGCGGCCGACTTTTCGACCGGCATCGACTCGCCGGTCACCATCGATTCATCGATTGCGCTTGCTCCCTCGGTCACGGCCCCATCCACGGGAACGGCATCGCCGGGCCGCACCCGCAACCGATCGCCCACATGGACTTGGTCAAGCGGCACTTCCTCATCAGTCCCATCGCCGCGGATGCGCCGCGCCGTTTTGGGGGCCAATTTGAGGAGCGCCCGAATGGCGCCGCCGGTCTTCTCACGCGCGCGCAACTCGAGGACCTGACCCAGCAACACGAGAACCGTGACCACCGCGGCGGCTTCGTAGTAGACCGGAATCAAGCCGCGCTGGCGAAGACCCGCGGGGAAAAGCCATGGGGCAAAGGTTGCCACTAAACTATACGAATAGGATGCACCGACACCCAGGGCAATCAAAGTGAACATGTTGGGCGAGCGGTTCAGGACCGACGTCCAGGCTCGCTGAAAAAAGGGCCACGCGCACCACAGCACGATGGGCGTTGCCAGTGTGAACTGAATCCACATCGAGGCCGCCATGGACACGTAATGGTCCAGATTCAGCACACGCAGGTGGCCGCCCATCTCCAAGACAAAGATAGGCGCGGCGAGGACAGCGCCGATCACGAAACGCCGGGTCATATCCTTGAGTTCAGGACTCGTGCCTTCAGCCTCGGGAATACCCTCCCGTTCGAGCGCCATTCCGCAAATCGGACAACTACCGGGCTCGCTGCGCCGAATTTGCGGATGCATCGGACACGTGTAGATCGTGCCCTGAGCGATTGGCGAGTTCGGACTCCGGATGCTGGGCGCAGGCCTAGCGGTCGGCTTCGGATATCGACCCGGATCTGCCATGAATTTGGCTTTGCATCCACCGCAACAGAAGTAGTAGGTCCGGCCATCGTGCTCCGCGTGGTGCTTGGCGGTAGCTGGGTGCACCACCATGCCGCAAACGGGATCGTGGGTTTCACCCGCGGCCTCTGAGGGCAGCGGCTCGGGATTGTTTGCGGCCGATCCGTCGCAACATGCCTTTTGAACGGCAGGCTTCAAGATCATCCTCGGGCGGTGTATTTGATCATTGCGTAGTCTAGGCTCCGTACCCAAGTATTGGGCAAATCGCCAATCTACAAGGTAAGCGAATGGATCGTCTGATTTGGATCGCTGGGATCACGAATCGAAGTCATATTCAGCTCCTTAGCCAGCGCCGACATTGCCGCGTCGGTGGAGAGATTGACCGAGTACAGCTGCTTGATTCCTTGCGTCCTCGCGGTTTTAATTAGTTGATTCATAAGTGAAGCACCCAATCCCTTGTGTTGCCATTCGTCTGCGATAGTCACCGCAACCTCTCGCACGTCGAAGTGTGAATTGGGGGCGTAGCGGCTCACCCCTATCTCCACTTCTTGCCCGTCTTTGCGCACCGTCGCCACGAACGCCATGGAGTGCTTCATATCGACATCACAAAGGCGCACCAATTCCTCGGCCGGCAATTCTCGTACGCCCGCGAGAAAGCGGAAATGTTTGGTCTCCGATGACAGTCGATGAATGAATTCCGATTCCATCGCGACATCGGTCAAGCGAATGGGTCGGATGGTCACTGTTTCTCCAGCAATCGCGACAGTTGAGTTCTTGCTCAGAATTTGCGTGCTCCGCTCCGTAACACCCATCAGGCACCTGGTTAGACCGACCCTCAGTCACCTGCCATTCAACCGACCAATACGTGATGACCGCCCGACCAAGCGCTTGTATTCACGATCATGGCGGGCAATAGCCACGTCGATGCTAATTTCAGCCTTATGAAACTCGCGCGCGGGTAAGTCCTGGGGCATTCACCACTGTTCGCGGTTTACCCTGGGAACTCGATGTCGCGCCGGCCGCGCTGAAAGTGGAGTAATCCGTATACCCGGCAGCTCCGCCCCCGTAGATCGTTGCGCCATCGACGGCCGCCAAAGCCTCATCTAGGCGTAGTCGGTTGACGAGATCCGGATTGCTGATGAACGGTCGGCCGAAGGAGACCATGTCGGCTGCTCCACTCGCCACTTCAGCAAGCGCCATCGCCCGCGTATAGCCATTATTGACCATCCAGGCGCCCTGCTCGTGATCGCGTTTAAAGCGCAGCTGAAGTGCTGGGAAATCGAACGGTACAAGATCCCGCGCACCACCGGTCGCCCCCTCGATGACGGCGATGAATGCCAGGCGCAGTGGATTCAACCGATCGACGAAATAATTGAACAGTCCTTGTGCATCGCTATCTTGTTGTGCGTCGTTCACCGGGGACACGGGCGATAGTCGAATTCCCGTGCGATCCGCCCCGATCTCGGCGGTGATGGCGCTCATGATCTCCATGGGCAGACGGACTCGATTCTCCTGGGAACCGCCGTATGCATCCTGGCGATCGTTGATACTGTCGCGAAGAAACTGCTCCACCAGATACCCATTGGCGCCGTGGACTTCCACCCCGTCGAATCCCGCGTCGATGGCATTGCGCGCCGCCCGTCGGAACTGCGCGACGATTCCGGGCAACTCCTCGAGCCGCAGGGCACGCGGTTCAGATGCGTCCTCAAACCCGTTCGCCGTGAATACCTTCGCGTCTGCGCGTCGCGAGGTGCTCGATACGGGTGCCTGACCGTGCGGCTGGAGTGACACATGGGAGATTCGCCCAACGTGCCATAATTGCGCGACGATTGAGCTCCCTTTAGCATGAACCGCTGCGGTGACCGCTCGCCAACCCTCCAGTTGCGCGGCGCTATAAATCCCGGGCGTATCGAGATAGCCCTGGGCTTCGGGCGCAATCTGAGTAGCTTCCGAGACGATGAGACCTGCGCTCGCGCGCTGTTCGTAATACAGCACCATGAGCGCGGTCGGTATTTGCTGAGGTCCGGCACGATTGCGGGTCAAGGGCGCCATCACGATGCGATTGCGGGAGCTGAGGCGTCCGAAGCGAATGGGATCGAATAGTGTACGCATGGAAGATGTTCCCAGTGATCCGTGATTAATTCATGGTGACGCGCGAGGGCAGCCCCACGCGGTCAGGCCGCAGCGGCTGGGCGGGGCGGCTCTGACACCTTGAGCGCGCCATTTGGCTTCGGCACATCGTTGGCCGCGAGCGCGAGAGCCAGCGTGTTCCCATAGGGATTCATGCTATCGACCATCGAGCTGGGCATCAGGATCGTCGCTCCTCGCTCTTTGGTGGTCTCATAGATAATGTTCATTGCGCGAAGTTGCAGCGCTTCGGGGTGCCCGGCGTATATGTTGGCTGCCTCGACAAACTTGCCGGCAATTGCCGCCTCGGCGGATCCCAGAATCACCCGCGCCTGCTTCTCACGCTCAGCCTGTGCTTGACGCGACATTGCATCTTGCAGAGCCACTGGGATCGCGACGTCGCGGATTTCCACCGAACTCACCGATATCCCCCAGGGCGCGGTTTTCTGACCAATTTCAATCTTTAGTTGCTCATCCGCGTCCTTGCGATCAGAGAGCAGCGCTGCCAACATCGAGGAGCCGATCATCTCGCGGAGCGACGTCTGAGCCACCCGATCAATCGCTTCGCGGTAGTTGGTAATCGCCAATGCGGCCTTCTCAGCGTCTTGCACGTGCCAGAAGATGATGGCATCGACGTTTACCGGGACCGTGTCCTTGGTGAGCGCCTGCTCCGCGTTGAAACCCGTCGTCTGGATCCGTCCGTCGATGACCGCGACCACCGCGTCGAGCACCGGAATGATGGCAAAGAGGCCCGCCCCCTTGACACTTTGCAGCTTTCCCATCCGCAGTATCACGAACTTCTGCCACACGTTGGCCATCTTCAGCGACGTCCCGACCAACACCGCGACTACGAAGAATGTGGCCCCGAGATACAAATTGACGAAGTAGCCCATACCGGCGGCGGCAGCCAACAAGGCAAATGCCAAGAAGGCGGTGATCGGGTTCATTTTGCGTATCTTGATAAATTCGGGATCGGTCGGTCGAGGGGACCGAGGCGTGGAGTTCATGGGTCGAGCTGTGGGCAGTAATGGCGTCGATCATGGTCGTGCCGAGCTCAACAGAGATCCAATGTTGTCATCGGCCACGCTACGCGCACGCTACGAGCCCGTCCGTGCGCTGGCGCGCTTATGGGAAACCCGGACCCTCTCGATTGCTGGGTCATTCCGCGTCTGCAAGAACGACAGGGGCTTCCGATCCCCAGCACCACCCCGACGGCTACGGCGCGTTTTCGTGAGCCGCTGCTAGTGTACCGGCGAGTTTGGCGTTCGAGATGATCCTGATATCCGTGGGAAGCGCTCCTACCTGAATCCCCTCGCGCCGCAAAGTATCTGTCACCCGTATGGTTACCTGCGACAGAACCTCGGACGTCAGAATGAAGCTCTCAACCGCGAAGTACAGCCGGTAGATGACCAGTGAGTCGGCAAATCCGCAGGCGTACGCCACAGGTTTGTTGCCAGACGCTACTCCCGGGCTCGAGCTCGCAGCCGATTCAAGGGCGTTGATCACGCTCGTCGGCGAAAATGAAGCATCGATCTTGAGTGACAGACTGGACATATGTGGCTCGTTCAATTTGCGATGATTGGTCACGATCGCCTTGGCGATGACGCTGTTCGGAATCACGACCATATCGTTCGCGAACGTGCGGATGCGCGTCGCCCTCCAATCGATCTCGATGATCTGGCCTTCGACGTTGTCGTTCATCGTGATCCAATCACCTGCTCCAAACGGCCGTTCGATGTTGATCGCGAGACCGGAGAAAACATCGGCCAGCGTATTTTGCAGCGCCAGGCCCAGTACGATGGCAAGTACGCCGGACGTGGCCAAAAACGCAGAAATAGGCTGCTTCAGAACCGTGTCCATGATTCCGACAAAGGCGACGATGTACAACATTCCGGATGCCAGATCGGCGAATAGGCGTCGCGCGTGAGGCTGATAGTCGTTCGGGAAAATAGTTCGCCGGAGTATCAGCGACAGAAGACTCCTGATAAGCCATGCGCCGAGGATCCACCATGCAATGCCGAAGAGCTCGGACGGTAGGTGAATGGAGCCGGATTGTTGAGCAAAGAGAAATTGACCGAGTCGGTTCCCTGGCCGGGGGAACAGCAGAGTGATCGCCATGAGCGCCGCGCTGCCTAAAAACAAAGAGCGGTAGGGATGTAACTTCGGGACGAATGCACCGACGATAAAAGTCGCCATTGCTGCCGCGAGGCAGATCTCAATCCAATCAAACATCGCATCTCCAACCATGACGAGTGAACAATTGAAACCTCAAAGTGACCCTCAGTCTGTACGCTGAAGTACTTTGAAAGGGGTGGCGACGACGATAGGGGTCGGGGAGTGTTCAGCTTACGGCCGCCGCTGTTTTCCCCGTCCATCCAACAACCCCTGAACTTCCCCAAGCCCCCATCGTCCGCGTCTACATCCGATGACTTCGGGAGTTTTGTGCAAAGCTCATCTCACCGGAAGGTAAACTAACCCGAGCCCACTGGCGGGTCGAAAATCAGCGAGCGCTGCTTGCGTTTCGAGGCCATGCGCCGCGGATGTGCCACGGAAATTGCGTTAATAATCATAGCCGCCGCGCCTCTAGACGTCTGGGCATACCCGAAATCTGGCGCGGCTCGCTTGAAGAACTTTGAAGAGAGCCATCTCTATGTTCGGTACCGCACAGAGGATGGATAGTCTATGCGCTACTTTCCGTGGGGGGTCTTCATTCCGAATCTAGTCGCAAGTCATAAAAAAAGAGTTCTACCGCGCGGGAGCTTTGATGCACTTGCTGCTTCGTTATACGCAGGCATTGATCACTCAAACGTCGCAAAACGCAGTCTGCAATCGTCACCACTCGGTAGATCAGCAGATATGCCGAACGTTGCTGGTTGGCCTCGATCATACGCAGAGCGGTGACGTTTTAATGACCCACGAACTCATGGCCACTATACTCGGCATACGCCGAGAGGGCGTGTCGGAAAGCGCATTCAGGCTGCAGAATGACGGTCTGATTCGCTACGCTCGCGGACACATCTCGGTGCTTGATCGACGCGGACTGGAGCAGCGCGCCTGTGAATGTTACATGGTCATAAAAAAGGAATACGAGCGACTGCTTCCCACAGGGCTCACTGCGGCAGGTGCGCCTTTCAGTGATCGCCAACCGCGAAATTACCGTTCGGCACGCACCAATCTTCCCTGTCGGGCCGACCTGCATTGAACTCGAGATTCTCTTCAAGGGCTTGACAGGACGGTATCGATTAGAAATACGCAGCGGAAGATTCTGCGCCGGTAGCCGCAAGTGCAAGGTCTTTCGTGTCATCACGGCACCGACATAGGAAGTATTCATAGGCAATGAAGAGTCCGTGATCACCCAAACTCGCGAGCAAGTAGAGCGGATCGACATGTCCGACGTGCCGAATATTGTGTATGACAGCGGACAGACGCGCGCACGCATCTGGGTAATAAAGCATAGCTTGAAGGATCTGGAGGGGTACACCATCGGTGCAACCACTTTGGTGGTCACTATTGGCGATCGACTGGATGGAACATGTGGAAGTATGGGGCGCCGGCGGCACTGATGGCACTGGTTGTCTTGCGAAAGATCGCGGCGTTCGGAGACCGGATCAGGCGGGTGGCACTTGCGTGGACGTCACGACAAGCCGATCACCGGCCCGCGGATGTTGGCCGGTGAGCTGACGGCACAAGTCGGCTAGCTTGCGGGCGCCGACTTTGCATCACTCGATCAGTCAGCCATTGTTGAACCTCGCTGTGCAGCCAGCCGACGGCGCGCGATCCGATCCGAATGCGGCGAGGAAATCGATCATCAGCCTCGAGCTGATAGATCATGGATCGGCAGAGTCCAGTGATCTGAATCACCTGAGGCAATCGAAGAACCTGCAGGTTTGAATTGGGCAGGGCGGCGGTGCTGTTCATGAACGACCTATTCGCAATGTGCGGTTCCGGTCGCTCTGGGACGAGTTGTCACTCATTGATGATTTTCCACGCGGGCGGCAATGATGTCTTGGCGGATTCGGGGGCAAAACTGGCAATTACCCACCAGGGCATCGCTGGGTCCCTATCCTTCGCATTTTTAGCTCTGGGCATTCTCCTTTGAAGCCTTTTGCGCTTGCTCGAATTCCTGTACCGCAAGAACGTCCTGGCGCCCGAGTTCCTCATACAATGCATGGACTCGCTCGACCAGCTTCGGCGTCAAATCGGACGGTGGTTTGGATTCAATGTCGGGCGGCGGCGCGGACTTCGCGTTCGGATTTCCCTCCGTCTTGGTCTTAAGGGCTGTCGCCGCCTTGGCGTTCGGTTTTGTCTCCGCTTTGACCTCGAGCGCCGGCGCAGCCGAGGTCGCACGTTTCGCGTGGGCCGGTTGGCTCTGCGTGGGAGCAGATTGCGCCGTCGGTGGTGGTTCGCCCTTTGGGCCGTCGGCGTTGGCGGCGGTCGGCACCTTTTCGGCAATCCCAAGATGCGCGAAGACCGGGACCTTTATTAGATCGAGGACCAATGCGAAGAGGGCCGCCGCGACTAGCGTCCCGGCGACGACCAGGAAAGGAATGGGTGCCATCGCAAAGCCGGTCACGGCCAATGTCGAAGCAATCGCGATATCGACGATGGAAGACACGCCGACTAAGAGGCTCGGGCGAGAATTCCACAGATGACGGCGTTCACGAATCGCATAAATGGTCCCTTGGCTCCCAAAGACCAAGAGAAGAAACGCGAGGGTTTGCAGTGCACCGGCACCGAGATGCAAGCCAAATCGACCCACGGCCAAGACCCCCGTGCAGAAGCCGAGGAGACAGATCCCGAGCAGGACACCGGCCACGGTTAGCCCTCCGATACTCCAAGAGTTCGGTTTCTGCGAGGGTCGCACATTATCGGTCGTCAACGACATCGAAAGGAAATCCCCAGTGATCATCACAATGACCATCAGCATAGGGGTTAAGATCGCATGACTCGTCATGATGAGACCTGCGACCAGGAACAACACCGTCACAATTTTTTTGATGATGGCGTTCAGCGTGTAGGTCAGGATGCGCTGAAAGGTGATGCGCCCTTCCTTGACGGCTGCGACGATTCCGACCAGGCCCGCTTCGGTCAGCACGACGCCGGCGGCCGATTTGGCCACATCGGTCGCCGTCGACACCGCAATGCCGATCTGCGCTTGCCGCAGCGCCGGCGCGTCGTTGGCGCCGTCGCCACACATACCCACGATGTGGCCGCCTTTCTGGAACGCCTTGACCAGTTTGTATTTATCCTCAGGCAAGACTCCAGCAAAAACCGCAAACTGACTGAGATGCACGCTGTCGGGGATCGGTCCGGGCGGACAGACGTCGCCCTCTATTCCCACTTCGCGTGCCACGATGCCGGCGGTCGCCGGGGCATCTCCCGTGACCATAACGACTCCGACCCCTAACGCGTGCAATTCTGAGACGAGCTGCGCCGAGTCCGGACGAGGCGGGTCGCTGAGCGCAATGAGCCCTACCAGCTTGAGTGCCGTAGGGGGACCCGCCGCGACCGCGAGAACGCGAAAGCCTTTCCCCTCGAGATCCTTGGCGGTTGCCGCGCTCGTAGGCGAGGGTTGAGTCAAGCCGCTGATGACGGCAAAGGCTCCCTTGACTATTCGTTGAGTGGCGCCGCTCGGATCGGTTGCACTCGCCTCCGACATCTTTTTTGCCGGATCAAAGGGGATGTACTTGACCAACTTGGGGGCGTTGGGCACCGGCTTCGCAGCAGCGGCCGACCGAATCGCACCATCGACCGGATCCTGGCCGCCCTCGGAGCTCGCAAGTGCGGCGAGGGCGAGAACATGTGCCTCATCGAAGCCCGGCATGGCATTCACGCTCTTAACCGTCAACGCGTTCTGGGTCAACGTCCCGGTCTTGTCAGCGCACAAGACATCCGTGGTTCCGGCTTCGTCTACCGCCGATAGGCGCGTCGGCAGAACGCCTCGCTTCGCCAACGATCTTGCACCGAGCGAGGCCGCCAGGGTGAAGGTGGCTGGGAGCGCAACGGGGATCGAAGCCAGGATTGCCGTCAACACGAGTGGGACGATCTCGGCGAACGGCATCTTGAGAAAGTGCGCATACGCGATGAGCATCAGGATGACGACGCCGTTAAAGACCGCGAGATTTCGTACCACCCGCAACACCGCCTTCTGCTGGGAACTCACGACGTGCGCTGTTCGCACGAGTTCCGCAGTGCGGCCGAACTTGGTACGCGGTCCGGTCGCCGTCACTTCAGCCGTCGCCTCACCCCGGCGTACCAGCGCGCCCGCAAATGTCGCAATGCCGACGCCCGCTTCGATCGGGACGGATTCACCGGTCAGCATGGATTGGTCAAGTTGGACCTCGCCACCCGTGATTTTGACATCGGCGGCCACCACGCCACCGAGCGTGAGCTTCACCACATCCCCGGGGACGAGCTCCACAGCCGGAACCGTCTTCCAACGACCGTCTCGCTCCACCGAGGCATTCATGGCGAGCCGCGACTTCAGGGCGTTTAGGGTAGCCTGAGCCCGACTCTCCTGAAAGAAGCCGAGCGCCGCGTTGAAAGCGAGCAGTACGGCGATGATGGCAGCTTCGATATATTTGCCGAGTATCACTTCGAGAACGATGGCCGCTTCGAGCATCCAGGGCACGGGCGCCCAGAATTTGGCCATCGCTCGGCGCAAGGGATGTTCGGCCGTGTCCGGCATCGCATTGGGGCCAACTTTCGCGAGTCGCTGACGCGCTTCATCGCTTGATAGACCGCTCTGCGACGGGATTGCCGCTGTCGGCGACTGGCCGGTGGTTGAGTCGGCCGGAGGGGAAGAAATCGTCGTAGCCATAAATGATTACCTTGTTCTGCTCACTGTCGATGACAGTAGAGAGACGGGTAGCAAACGGTGGTCGCCCGACACCCCTAGCCACTGGCATGCGCAAAGTGGCCCAAGCAATCCGATTCGTGTCCGGTTAGCGTACCTCAGACACGGGGGCGCCACACGAGATCGAGCCTAATAATGTGGCACCTCCGCCGCGTTACGTCTGCCAGCGCACACGGAGAGTCCGTCGGTCGAACGTAATCCACTCTCTCATCAGCGATGTCAGAATGACCCGTGAACCTGCTCCACTGGCTTGATCGGTTGCTGCCCCAGCTGCCCCATTACGGCTTTGAGATCGTGTTTATTGTGGTATTCCTCAGCAATATCGGCGTCCCATTCCCCGGGAAAGTCATTCTCTTCGGTGCCGGATTCGTATGGGGAAGGGCGGCTGGCTCTCTCTGGGAACCCATCTTAGCCGGGACCTTGGCGAGCTCTTTAGGAGGTATCTGCCTATTTTGGCTCGGCCGGCGCTTGGGTCATAGCCGCCTAGAGAAGATTCGCTGGTTGCATCTAACGCCGACGCGCCTCGAGTGGCCTGAGCGATTTTTCAAACGTCATGGCGACAAGACTGTGTTTCTCGCACGCTTCATCCCTGTGATTCCCTCCGCGGTGGCCACCCTTTTAGAGGGCACGACGACCTTATCGTGGCCCAACTACCTATGGCTCAATCTTGCAGGCTCGGCCGCCTACACCACGGTTTACATTATGCTCGGGTATTTTCTAGGCAAGAAGTGGCAGCTTCTGCAAGCATGGTTAGGCCCGACCGCGCTTTATGCGACCATGGCCGCGATTGCGCTCATCTTTCTAGGGATAGTCTTCCGCAAAGCGCTACTCCGATATGTCGCACGCTTTTCATCGAAGCGAGCCAAATGACAGGCATATTTGGGCGCGCGTGTGACTGGCGCGAAAGCGATGCCCTGCTTAACGCGGCCCGATAATCCCCCACGGTTATCGCGGTCTCAAACTATCAATCTTCCCCGCACTTAGCGCAGCTGCGGGACTTGAGACGCACTTTTATACTCATAGCCATATTGGTCCGCGACGCCCACGTAATTCCTTCTGATCCGTGCTCGCGGGTTTTCGGAAAGAGCTAAGCCATGCGCTGGCGAGTTGCACCTGAAAAGCTACGGGCCCATTGCATGTTGTGCAGCGAGGCTGCCCACAAACTCAAGGAGATGGGCCGGCTGCGGCTCGTCGCATGCGAGTTGATCGGCGGAGGGAGGCGGCTGATCGGACAACAGCGCGAAGATGCAGGCGTTCGTGGCTTCCACCGCATCGAATGGAGTTCCGTGACGCGATCCTCGCACCACGGCAATCGCGGCGCCCAATCTGGAGGCTAATGCCCGTTTTTCCGCCAATGGCGTCAAATCGTGCTCGGCAGCGATGATGAGGACGCGACTCCTGAGCCGGTCCAGTCTCTCGGTCGCGCTCCACTGTACCAATGCCGCGACGATGCCAAGGTAACTGGCGGGCGGCACGGTGCCGACAACGGCAGCGGCCCGGTCGCGAAGCGAGCGCTGCCATGGCTGCGGAAACATTCGCGCCGCACAGAGCCGGCTCATCAGTTTCATGCCGAACAAATGGATCAACAGTACCGGAATGCGTGCCTCGAGCCACTTGTTCAAGGTGTCGAGCCGATAACTCGTCAAACTGTTGACCAAACCCAAGCGCGGTACAGAGTCCGGCCGCTGCAATGCCATTTCGAGTGCGACGGCGCCACCGAGCGAGAAGCCAACGATGTTCGGTCGCGCGATCCCCAATTCATCGAGCAGCGCCCACAGCGACGCGGCGAGCTCCACAATGCTACAGCCGTCGCGAAGCGCGCCACTGTGCCCGCAGCCCGGCAGGTCCGGCAGGATTACGTGAAAGCGTCCCTCGAGCGAGCGAACCTGTAAGGCCCAGTCAGCTGCGCTCGATCCGAGCCCGTGTATGAGAAGCAATGGACTCCCGCACCCGCGTTCCAGGTAGTGCAACGGTCGATCTCTGTGTTGGAACATCGCCACTGAGCTATCGCAGTTCTTTCTTGAGGTCTTTAGGTTCTACCTCGACGATATCCGCGCGATGGGCTAACGTCGGTGCGTTCCCGCACGCAAGGCCCACTTGACTCCGCCGCCTGACCATTCGGTCATTCACGGACGGTGCTTGGGCACGAAAGAGCGCGCTGCGAAACCATCCCACAGAACGACGGGAGTACTCAGGGTAAGGTTACTCTCTCAGAGATCCGGGGCTTGCGTCCTCGGGCGAAGCCGCAGGGCGGCTGCGCTGCTTAACATCGACCCCTAGTAGGTCGCAAAGCGGGCTATCGCACGGAACGGGAATTATCAAGAGAGCAGGCTGGCGACGTACGCTCAATCCACAGGAGATAAACCATGTCGAGTCGTTCAAAGTCTGCTGCATTCACTGATTCCGCGAACCGAACCCAGTGGTCCGCGCACCTTGAAACGCCGTCCAGTCCGCGCCGAGCCGGGAGTGATCAGCTTTCCAGCGAGGATATCGACGCCCAAATCCGTTGGTACTTCGAAAATGTCCTTGAGGGAGAGCCGTTGCGTCCGTGAGAAGTTTGAATCGATTGCTCGTGAATCCATTGTGCGCTCCGCCGAAACGGTAGATCTTGCCATCAATAGCGCGATGCGAGAACTGGCTCTTGAACTGGGCCTGAGCGAAACGGGCAATCCTGATGATGCACAACAGGTCACGTACTCCTTGGAATTGTGAGCTCGACCACCAGCATGGGCAGGCCTGCCGTGCCTGAGCACCGTGCGAATCCAACATTGATCGACTCGCTGGCTCGACGCCTAGGAATTGGCGACGGATACCTCGACTACCTGGGTCACTGGGTTTCCTACAGCCATGAATCGAAGGCGCAGATACTGCGCGCGATGGGGTGCTCCGTGACGGAGGAGAGCGCTCTCGAAGAGGAGTGCCGCCGACTCGACGCTTTGCAGTGGAGAACTCTGGCACCGAGGATCGCTACGGCGCACGGACATCTTGCGCGGGTCGAGTTGAACATCCCCGCGCCCTTCACCGGCAGCCTTCACTGGATGATCACTGACGAGAACGGCGGACGCCACGACGGGCTCGTACCGCTCTCGGCCTGTCCGGAAATATCGCGAGTCGATTGCGACGGATCATCGATCTCGCGCCGCTCGTTCGAGCTGCCCTTGGAGTTGCCGCCGGGCTATCACGAATTGCAGATAACGGTAGCCGGACAGACCGCCGATAGCTCCCTGATCATCGCGCCTCCCCTATGTTACGAACCGCCCGCGATCGTGGCTGGCAAACGTCTTTGGGGCGTCGCCCTTCAACTGTATGCGATTCGCTCCAGCGGTAACTGGGGTATCGGGGATTTTGCCGACCTAGCGCACTTGGTTCGGTGGCTCGCCCCCCGAGGAGCGGGTTTCATCGGGCTGAATCCCCTTCATGCCCTCGCGCCCGCGGATCCGTCGCAATCGAGTCCATACAGTCCGTCAAGCCGCCACTTTTTGAACGTTCTCTATATAGCCGTACCCGAAGTCCCGGAATACGCAGAGTGCAATGCGGCGATTGCGAGTGTCCGGGAGCCGCAATTTCAAGCTAACTTACGTCAATTGCGTTCGGCGCCACTGGTGCAGTACGAGGGGGTCGCTGCCGCAAAGATCGAAATACTCAACCTGTTGTTCCTCGACTTCGGCAAGCGGCACATCGCTCTCGGCACCAAGCGGGCATCCCTGTTTCACGACTTCGTGACTCACGGCGGTGTGTTACTGCAATCGCATGCACGATTTGACACATTGGATCAACACTTTCGCTCGACATTGCATACACCGTCGGGTTGGCTGAACTGGCCGGAAGAATTTCGGGACCCCGACGGTGCCGCCGTTCGCGCATTCGCGGCGACCCATGACCAGGAAGTCTCGTTTTACGTCTATCTCCAGTGGCTGGCGCACGAGCAGTTGCAAACCGCGGAGGAGTTGGCGTCGGCGCTCGGCATGCCGATAGGGCTATATGGGGATTATGCGGTCGGCCCCCATCCTTCGGGCTCCGAGACTTGGCTGGATCGGCCGGGGTATTGCATTGGCGCGGAAATTGGCGCCCCGCCGGACTCTCTCTCGATGAAAGGCCAGGCGTGGGGCATTCCACCCCCGGACCCGACGACGATGGAATCTCGCGGGCTATCGAGCTTTCTCCATCGTATTCGTGCAAACGTTCGTTTTTATGGCGCGTTACGCTTGGACCACGTGATGTCGCTCTATCGTCTGTGGTGGATGGTGGCGGGGCATTCCCCCACCGAAGGGACTTACGTTCACTATCCCTTGCCCGCGCTCCTCGCTGTCGTCGCGCTCGAGAGTGTGCGCAACGCGTGCTTAGTCGTCGGCGAAGACTTAGGGGTCGTGCCCGAAGCGATTCGTCGCGCCATACCGGAGTATGGTCTGTACGAGTACAAGGTGCTGCTGTTCGAGAAAGGAAGTGATGGCCGATTTCGGCGCCCACAGGAATTGGCGCGCCGCGCTCTCGGAACCATCACGACTCACGACACCCCCACGTTGCGCGGGTTCTGGGAAAATCAAGACATCGACTTGCGCCAGCGACTCGGGCTGTATTCCAATCCCGACAGCTATCGGGCATCTGAGCAAGAGCGCGGACGGGACAAAGCTGGGTTGTTGGCCACTCTTAAGGAGCAACAGCTGCAACCCATCCACCCGGCGTCGGCACAGGAACCCTACGCTCCGGACCTTACGCATGCGATGCATCTGTACCTCGCACGGTCGAATTCGGCGCTGGTCGCGTTGCAACTCGACGATTTACTCGGGATGACGGATCCGGTCAACGTTCCCGGTACCGACCGAGAATATCCCAATTGGCGGCGCAAATTGCCGGTGGAACTGGAGGAGCTCACGACACGCGCGGATCTCACAGCGGCGTTTGCCGACATGGCACGCGCCCGCGGTCAGGTTACGCGCTGAGTGCGGGCGGTCCGTCGGCGATCGCCGACTGTATGCCAACGAACAGACGACCACGCGAGGTTCGCGCAAAGTGTAAGAATCGTTCAGCTTGAGATGGCTTACGGAAGTCGGCCATGTTGCGCGGCGTCACAGACCTGGAGGCCGCCTGAACGGGCGCCGCCCGGCATATGCCAGTTCATTTGCTCCCTTCCGGTTAGGTAAACAGTCATGCGTCGCTTGATCGCTGGAAACTGGAAGATGCATGGCACCTCGGCCCAACTGGGCGAGATCGAGGCTATAGCCACGGCCGTTGAAGCGACGCCGCCGGCCGCTGACGTCTTGATTTGCCCCCCGTCGACGCTGATCGCGCGCGCCGCGTTGGCGGCGCGAGGGCGCATCGCCATTGGCGCACAGAACTGCGACGCTGCGGTCTCCGGCCCGCACACAGGCGATGTGAGCGCGCAAATGGTCAAAGATGCCGGGGGCGCATGGGTCATCGTGGGGCACTCAGAGCGGCGCCTGCATCACGGGGAAACCGACGCCATGGTGGCTGCCAAGGCCAAGGCCGCGTGGATCGGCGGACTTCTTACGATTATCTGCATTGGTGAAACGCAAGCGCAGCGCAGTGCCGGGCAAGCGCTGTCCGTGTGCACCAATCAAATCGCCGGAAGCGTACCGGACGATATCATCGCGGCCTCCAATGCGATTGGGTACGAACCGCTCTGGGCCATCGGAACCGGCCATACGCCCACGGTCGAACAGGTGGTAGAGGTGCACGGCCACATCCGGCAGTGTCTCGTCGCGCGCTTCGGCGCTCGAGGGAGTGAAATCCGCATCCTATATGGCGGCTCGGTCAATCCCGAGAATGCATACGAGTTTCTCGCCGCGCCGGAAGTCGGCGGCGCTCTCATTGGGGGCGCGAGTCTGAAAGCCAAGGATTTCAACGCCATTGTCCGGGCGGTACCGATCGTTGCGGAACGTGCCCAACATTCTGCGGTGGCCTAAGTGCTGCGGGTGGGGATTGCGTCGGACCACGGCGGTTTTGTGTTAAAGGTTGAGTTGACGGCATCGCTGCGCGTTGGCGGGTACGAGATCGAAGACTATGGTGCCTACGAATTAGCCCTAGATGACGATTATCCCGACTTCATTATTCCCTTGGCGCGGGCGGTCGCAGCAGGGCGCATTGACCGCGGGGTGGCGCTTTGCGGAAGCGGCGTCGGCGCATCGGTCGCCGCGAACAAGATTCCTGGCGTACGCGCCGGTCTGATCCACGATGTCTTCTCCGCGCATCAGGGCGTGGAGGATGACGATATGAACGTATTTTGCCTAGGAGGAAAGGTAATCGGGTCCGCGCTTGCGGCGGAATTGATCGAAACCTTTCTACGTGCTCGCTTTAGCGGCGCGGCCCGCCACCGACGGCGGTTGGCGAAGGTGCAGGCGCTCGAAACCGGAGATATTCCACAATGACTACGTCAACTTTGTCGCCCGAGATGCTGCGCAAGATCAATGCCTATTGGCGTGCCGCCAACTACGTATCCGTCGGGCAGATCTACCTCTACGACAATCCCCTATTGAAGAGGCCACTCAACATCTCGGACGTCAAACCGTTGGTGGTGAGCCACTGGGGTACGACGCCGGGCCAGAATTTCATCTATGCCCACTTAAATCGAGTCATCAACAAGTACGACCTCAACATGTTTTATGTCGCAGGTCCCGGCCACGGCGGTCCGGCGATCGTCGGCAACGTGTATCTCGAGGGGACGTGGAGCGATGTGTACCCGAATGTTACCCAGGACGAAGCGGGACTGAAGGAGTTATTCAAGCAATTCTCGTTTCCAGGTGGCATTTCAAGCCATGTTGCGCCGACCACTCCCGGCTCGATTCACGAAGGGGGCGAATTGGGGTATTCCTTGAGCCACGCATTCGGGGCCGCCTTTGATAACCCGGGACTGATCGTCGCTTGTGTCATCGGCGACGGCGAGGCGGAAACCGGGCCCTTGGCGACCTCTTGGCAGTCCAACAAGTTCTTAGATCCCATCACGGATGGTGCCGTCTTGCCGATCCTGCACTTGAACGGCTACAAGATCAGCAATCCCACGATCCTTGCGCGCATCGAGGGCTCGGAGTTGGAGCAATTCTTGCGTGGCTGCGGCTGGGCGCCGCTGTTCGTCGAAGGGGATGACCCGAACACCATGCATGAGCTCATGGCCACCGCGATGGAGTCCGCGATCGAGGACATCCGCCGCATCCAGACCACCGCGCGTACCCAAGAAAGCCCGGCACGGCCGCGCTGGCCGATGATCGTGCTGAGATCTCCCAAGGGTTGGACGGGACCCAAAGTCGTCGATGGGTTGCAGATCGAGGGGACATTCCGTGCGCACCAGGTACCGATGCTCGTGGATCCGGACCATCTGGACCATGTCCCGCTGCTCGAGAGTTGGATGAAAAGCTATAGACCGGAGGAACTGTTCGATGCAAGCGGCCGACTCGTCGCCGAGTTGGCAGAACTCGCCCCGAAGGGTGACCGACGCATGGGGGCCAACCCACATGCCAACGGCGGTTTGCTGTTGCACGATCTCAAGATGCCCGACTTCCATGATCACGCGGTCAAGGTTTCCATCCCCGGTGCGTTTAAGGCGTGCGACACGGAAGTGCTGGGTCAGTTTTTGCGGGATGTAGCGCGGCTCAACCAGAAGGATCGAAACTTCCGCGTTTTCGGACCCGATGAAACCCTCTCGAACCTGCTCGGCGCCGTCTTCGAGGTCACCAACCGCCAGTGGGACGCCCGGGAAGTCAAAAATGACGAATTCCTCGCTCCGCAGGGACAAGTGCTGGATTCGATGCTGAGCGAACACCAGTGCGAGGGCTGGCTCGAGGGCTACTTGTTGACCGGACGGCACGGGCTGTTCAACAGCTACGAGGCGTTCATTCGCATCATCGATTCGATGTTCAGCCAACACGCCAAATGGCTCAAAGTGTGCTTGGAACTGCCCTGGCGCCGAAAGATCTCCTCGCTCAATTACCTCCTCGCGTCCCATGTCTGGCAGCAGGACCACAACGGCTTCACGCATCAAGATCCGGGCTTTCTCGATCACGTCATCAACAAAAAGGCCGATATCGTCCGGGTCTACCTACCGCCCGATGCGAACTGTCTGTTGTCGGTCTTCGATCATTGCCTGCGGAGCCGAAATTATGTGAACGTCGTGGTGGCCGGCAAACACGCACTTCCGCAATGGCTCAGCATGGATGCGGCCGTCATCCATTGCACCGAAGGCATCGGCATCTGGCAGTGGGCGAGCAATGACCAAGGCTTCGAGCCCGACGTGGTCATGGCCTGTTGCGGCGATACGCCGACGCTCGAGATCTTGGCGGCGGTGTCGATCCTGCGCGAGTACTTGCCTGAGCTCAAAATTCGGGTGGTCAACGTCGTCGATCTGATGAAACTGCAGTCCTGCAGTGAGCATCCGCATGGATTGAGTGAAAGCGACTACGATTCCTTGTTCACGAAAGACAAGCACATTATCTTCGGATTTCACGGCTATCCGTGGCTCGTGCATCGCTTGACCTACCGGCGAACGAATCGCAACTTGCATGTCCGAGGCTACAAGGAAGAAGGCACAATCACCACGCCGTTCGACATGCGGGTGCAGAATGACCTCGACCGATATCACTTGGTGATCGACGTCATCGATCGACTGCCGGGGTTGAGCACGGCGGGGGCGTATCTGAAACAAAAGCTTCAAGACAAACTCATCGAGCACAAGCATTACATCAATAAGCACGGTCAAGACATGCCGGAGATTCGCAATTGGCAATGGGGTGTCCCTGTTGAACCCAAGATTTTCAAAAAGGCCAGTTAGTCTTCGATGAACGATCAAGCACTGATCGACATCGCGAGAACCCTGGTCGGCACCGGCAGGGGATTGCTCGCGATCGACGAAAGCACCACGACCTGCGACAAGCGGTTCGCAAAGCTCGGCATTCCCCAAACGGTGGCTGCGCGGCGCGCATACAGAGAGTTAATCATCTCTACGGCCGGGCTCGGCGAGGATATCAGCGGCGTAATCCTTTACGATGAGACGATTCACCAGAATATGGAAGATGGCACTTCCTTTCTCGAGTGCTTAATGGACGCCGGGATCGTTGCGGGCATCAAAGTGGATATGGGCGCGAAGGAGCTGGCCGGCCACCGCGGAGAGAAAGTAACCGAGGGGTTGGATGGATTGCGCGATCGTCTCGACAACTACTTTCTAATGGGCGCTCGCTTTGCGAAATGGCGTGCCGTCATCGCCATCGGTGATCATCAACCAAGCCGCGGTTGCATCGAGGCCAATGCGCACGCGCTTGCGCGCTACGCCGCGTTAGCCCAAGAAGCAGGCCTCGTGCCCGTGGTCGAACCGGAAATGCTGATGGACGGCGATCATACCCTCGAGCGGTGCCGTGAAGTGACGGGGCTGAGTCTGCAGATCGTATTTGAGCAACTCTGTTCCCAGGGGGTGCTGCTGGAAGGAATGATTCTGAAGCCCAACATGGTCCTTCCGGGACTGAGCTGTCCGCACCAAGAATCGGTCGATGAGGTCGCAGCCGCCACAATGAAATGCCTTCTCGAGGTCGTTCCCGCGGCAGTTCCGGGAATAGCGTTTTTATCGGGCGGCCAATCGGGCGAACTAGCCTCGGCTCGATTAAATGCGATGCACGTGGAGGCGAAGACGGGGACATCGCCGCTTCCGTGGGCCCTGACATTTTCTTTTGGCCGCGCCATTCAGCAGCCGGCGTTGGGGATTTGGGGAGGCGAGGAGTCGCACCGCGGCGCGGCGCAGCAAGCGCTGCGGCATCGCGCACATTGCAACCGGGCGGCGCTTCGAGGCGAATACACCGTGGAGATGGAACGGAATTGAATCGGCCGCTGCGGCTCTTTCTGGTACGGCACGGAGAGACCGCCTGGTCGATCACGGGGCAACATACCGGACTTACGGACATTGCACTGACGGCGCACGGAGAGGATGAGGCACGCGCACTGGCGCCCCGTTTGCGGACGACCTCTTTCGCGCGAATATTGACCAGTCCATTGCGACGCGCGCGACAAACCTGCGAGTTGGCAGGGTTTGGCGCTGAAGCGCGTACCGAACCTGATCTAGTGGAATGGAACTACGGGGATTACGAAGGCAAGCGCACCGCCGACATACAACGTACCCACGCCGGTTGGAATGTGTGGCGTGATGGCTGTCCCCATGGCGAATCACCCGTCAACATCGAAGGTCGTGCCGACAGGCTTCTTGGCCATCTGCGCGCGCTATCAGGCAATGTCGCGCTTTTCTCGCACGGTCAATTTGGCGCAGCGCTCGCCGCGCGATGGATCGGATTGGCAGTCGGCGAGGCGCAACATCTCGCATTCGGTCCGGCATCGCTCAGCATACTGGACTACGAGTCCGGCCACCCGACGGTGCCGGTCATTGCCCTGTGGAATGCCTATTCGGATTCATCGTTGAGTGCAGGCAGCTCGATCGTTGCGCGATGACGCCATGAGGCTGCGAAGCCGCTTACAACTTTCTTCCTGCATCGATCGCGTCGGTCTGCAGTTCCGCGAGCGACCAATCCTCCGCCTCGTGCCCAGGTTCGAAACCGCGATTGGCGGCGAGATAGTAGGCCGCCGTCGCCACTCGCTTGTGACGCCAAGCATCGTCGCGTCGTAGGCTGGGCTCCGCTAACTCTGCTTGAGGATCTATGGACTGGATCTTTATTTCCACGTCCGCTAAGGCCACTAGAAAGACATCAAGGTTCGCTTTCTCTGCGTAATCGCCTGACCCGGCGCGGTCGAGTTGTAAGGTCATGATGGGTAACTCCTGCATTGAATGGTCGAATATGTCGCTTGGGGCTCTTGTATCGCGTGCTCTACTGCGCGGTCTGTTCGGTGTGCCACACCCCAACGCGATCAGTGGGGTGTCCGCACCCAGATCGCGCTCGAGCGCGCGCGAAGAACATGGAGTTTAAACGGTTCGAGGGTTTGTCATTGTCGTCAGGAGCCTCGTCTTTCGATGCCACTCGAGCGGTATCGAACACCATCTGCCAATTGGACTGAGGAAGTGGTGAGGGGAACATAAATTCAGTGTCCTGCGTACCCCCGTTGAACATCATTAACAGCACCGCTTCTCCGTCTTCCGCTATCAAGCACCCGAGCTGCTTTTCTTTTGGGTCCGTCCATCTGGGCACTTCGCCGGTTGGACCGAGCCATTGGATTTCCGCATCCGAATAAAACTCCTCCTTGCTCAAGACGGGATGGGTCGCGCGAAAGGCAATGAGGTCGCGGGTAAAGCGATGAATCTCCCGGTTTTTTCCGACCTGAGCCCAATTGAACCAACTGGTGGCATTGTCCTGGCAGTAGGCGTTGTTATTGCCGCCTTGCGTGCGCCGGACTTCGTCTCCGCCGAGGAGCATTGGCACTCCTCGCGAAATCAGCAGGGTGAGGAGAAAGTTCTTGATTTGGCGCTTGCGCACTGTGTCGATTCCAAGATCTGCTGTCGGGCCTTCAACACCGTAGTTGTCGCTGAAGTTCGTGTTGCCACCATCCCGATTGTCTTCTCCGTTGGCTTCGTTGTGCTTATGCTGGTAACTCACCAGATCATGTAGCGTGAAGCCGTCGTGGCAGGTCACGAAGTTAATGCTGGCTTCGGGTCCCTTTCCGGACGCGGCGTAGATATCGGCGCTACCGCAGAGGCGACTCGCAAAGGCACCCAGTAATCCCTCATCGCCGCGCCAGAATCGGCGAACGTCATCCCTGTACCGGCCATTCCATTCCGCCCAGCGGCGCTCGGAGAAACTACCCACCTGGTAGGCACCGGCGGCATCCCAAGCTTCGGCAATGATCTTCAGATCCCTGAGAATCGGATCCTCGGCGATGCGTTCCAGAAGCGGAGCATCGGCCACCAATCTGCCGCGGCGATCGCGGTCTAGGACCGAGGCGAGGTCGAATCGGAATCCATCGATGTGCATGTCGATTCGCCAATAGCGCAGCGCCGCCAAGATATGGTCCCGTACCACAGGATGGTTGGCATTGACCGTATTGCCGGTGCCCGTGTAGTCACGGTAATGTCGTTTGTCGTCCGCTAGTGCGTAGAAGATCGAGTTATCGATGCCGCGAAAGCATAAGGTCGGGCCCAATTCACTGCCTTCAGCCGTATGGTTGAATACCACGTCCAAAATCACCTCGATCCCCGCGCGGTGAAAAGCGCGCACCATCTGCTGGAATTCGAGCTTCTGTTGACCGAGGCCGCCCGCGCTGCTGTAGGTGGCCTTCGGCGCGCAGAAGACCACGGGGTCGTAACCCCAATATTGGTTGAGCGGCTGGCCGCTGGGATTTCCGCGCAAGAGGGAGCCTTCGTTAAATTCCTGCACCGGCATCAGTTCCACCGCCGTGATCCCTAGATCTCTGAGGTAGGGAATCTTTTCCTGGAGTCCTAGGTACGTTCCGGGATGTTCGACGCCCGATTGCGGACTCGCGGTGAAGCCCCGGACATGCAACTCGTAAATAATCGTCTTTGACCACGGATGGTGCAGTGGGTGATCGTCGCCCCAATCAAAGGATTCGTTGAGCACGATGCACTTAGGGCTGGAGGCTGCGTTGTCGGCGACCGATCGGGTCAGATCTTGCTGGGGAGCCGCGGGGTCGTAGCCACGCGCCGACGCAAAATCCCACGGCGGACGGGACGAGACGGCAGTCGCGAAGGGATCGAGCAGCAGCCGGTTCGGATTGAAGCGAAAGCCTTGGCTGGGCGCGTACGGGCCATCGATGCGGTAGGCGTAGAGTTGACCCGATACAAGTCCCGCGACCCAGACGTGCCAAACATCGCCAGTGCGGTGGCACGCCGAAGTCAGATCGATAACGCGGCTCGGCTACGCGTCGTTCGCATGGTTGAACAGTTCGAGGCGCACACCGCTCGCGTTACGGCTGAATATGGAAAAATTGACCCCTCCCGACCGCTCCTGAGTGCCTAACGGGAGCGGAGATCCTGCACGCACCTCGGCCCGCTCCGTGACCGCCGCAAGATACTCATGCAGGTTGCGTTGCGGCACCGGCTCAGCGCTGCCATGCAATTCGTGCACATTCGAGTGGCACCGATGCGTCCGCATGTGTCGGAAGGACTCGCGCCGTATAGTCGCCGACCGGACGCGGAGAGGATACCGTGACGCCATAGACGTCCGGGCTTGAGGGGTCGGGGGCCGGCCGTACCCGCTTCATTTCCTTGACGAACTCACCGTCGTTGACGGCGTCCGCGTACAGTTGGACTCTTACCGTATTCGGATCCATGCCGTTCAGAAAAAGCTCGACCTCGACATCGTGCCCATCGGACCGGTTGTGCACGCGGACGCTACCAAAGCGCAACGAGTCCCACTTCTGATCGAGCGCACGTCGCCAATCGGCGATTTGCAGGCCTAGCGCGCCGTGGTCGGCGGCGCGCTCACGATACGCGCTCGCTGCGGGAAGGTAGTGTCGCTCGGTGTACTCGCGTACGGCGCGATTGGCGGAAAATCTTGGTGTCAATCGCGCCATGCTTTCGCGTATTCGCTTAATCCACGCGATCGGCATGCCGGTCTCGCGCCGGTCGTAGAACTCCGGAATCACCGCCTGCTCGAGCAGATCGTAGAGTGCATGGGCTTCCAGGGTATCTCGCGCAGGATCATCACCATGATTCAGTCCATCGCCGAGCGCCCATCCCACGTCCGACGTGAATGCCTCCGCCCACCAGCCGTCGAGTTCCGACAGGTTGATGCCCCCGTTGACCAGCACTTTCATTCCGCTCGTGCCGCAGGCTTCCCAGGGCCGCCGCGGCGTGTTGATCCACACATCCACTCCCTGAACCAAGTGCTCGGTCAGTAACATGTCGTAGTCGCTCAGGAAAATGACATGAGCGCGGACATCCTGCTGACGGATAAACAGGATCCATTCCTGGATCAACGCCTGGCCTGCCTGATCCGCCGGATGCGCTTTGCCGGCCATGATGAGCTGCACGGGTCGCTGTGGATCGCTCAACAGGCGCAGCAGCCGCTCCCGGTCGTGCAGCAGCAGATTGGGGCGCTTGTAGGTCGCAAAGCGGCGTGCGAACCCCAGCGTCAATGCCTTGGGATCGAACAGATGTTTGGCTTCCTTCACCGCCTCGGTGGATGCGCCGGACGCCGCGAGTTGGGTTGATAGCCGGGCGCGGGCGTATTCGACCAGAGACTGGCGTGCGCTCGTTCGCAACTGCCAAAGCGCTGCATCGGATGTGGCCCGAATGTCCTTCTCCAGGGTATCCATGGTGCCGAGCCAGCGATCCTTGCCACAGGCCTGCGTCCATAGATCGTCGGAGGCAGCCGAGTCCCAAGTTGGTGTATGGATTCCATTCGTCACCGATCCAATCGGGACTTCAGCTTGCGGCCAGCGAGGAAAGAGTGGCGCAAAGAGTTGGCGGCTCACGATTCCGTGCAGACAACTGACGCCGTTGACGGCGCCACTGCCGCGAACCGCCAAATAGGCCATGTTGAACGGTTCCGATGAATCGGCCGCGTCGGCTCGCCCGAGCGCTAGCAAGTCGTGGACCGGAATATGCAGCTTCTGCTCTGCGTAAACGGTGAGGTACTGCTCGATCAACGCTGGCGGAAAGCGGTCAAATCCTGCCGCCACGGCCGTATGAGTGGTGAAAAGATTCCCGGCCCGGGTGGCGGCCAAAGAGACATCGAACGGCTGGTTGTTTTCCTCCATGAAATCGAGTGCACGTTCCAACACCGCGAACGCTGCGTGGCCCTCATTTAGATGACATACTTCGGGACGAATCCCCAGCGCCCGAAGCAGTCGCCAACCGGCTATCCCTAAGATCAGTTCCTGTTTGAGCCGAAGCTCCTGATTCCCGCCGTACAGCTCGCTGGTGATGCCGCGATGGATGGGATAATTGGCAGCATCGTTGCTATCCAACAAGTACAGCTTGACGCGACCCACCTGAACTTGCCAAGTGCGCAGCCAAACGGAGTAACCGGGCAGCGCGACCTCGAGCCGCAGCCACTCGCCGTTCGCTTGGCGCAGCGGCGTGATAGGCAGCTGTCCGGGGTCGTTATAAGGATAGAGGGCTTGCTGCGCACCATCCTTGTCGATCAGCTGCCGAAAGTAGCCTTGGGCATAGAGCAATCCCACGCCGATGACGGGAATCCCTAGGTCGCTAGCGGCTTTCATTTGATCGCCGGCGACGTTGCCCAGTCCGCCGGAGTAGATGGGCAACGCTTCGCTCAGCATGAACTCCATGCTGAAATACGCAACGGAAGTCAAGGCGGCATGCGGATGATTTTTCTGAAACCACGCCCGGTCTTGGGCCGATTGACGACGAGCGTTGAGCAGATCGTCGACAGTCTTGCGAAAAACAGCATCGGCCATAGCCTCCCGGACCTTGTCCCGCGAGACTGTTTGCAGGACAACCCAAGGATTGTTCGTGAGATTCCAGAGCACGGGATCCAACCGACGCCACACGGGGTCTGTGGCGTGGTTCCACGATGAGCGTAGATCCAGCGCAAGTTCTGCCAGCGAATCGAAGCCATCGACATCGCGTCCGCCATCGCGCGGTTTCGGCGAATTGAAGCAGGTGGGTTCGCTCATAGCTCGCTATGAGAAGGCGGACGAACTATGAGTTGCGAAGTAACAGTAAGGACGCCAATCTCTACCGAAGTCTGGGCACCGTGCCGCGAGCGAATTTTGGCAAGGAGGTATCGCCGTCATGCTCCAGAGGGATATTCCAGTTGTCAGCAATGCAACGTGGTTCACGACCGTCCCTCGATGAGTTTGACACCTTCCACAGAATCATGGGGCCACAGTATCAAACGTCCGCGAGGGGGTCCGTGCGTTGGCGTACTGTGGCGCGAGAGTAGCGAGTGTACGCCAACGGACAGACGGCGCCGATTTGGCGCGCGCATATTAGGGGGTAATGGTCACTTCGACCGAAGATGCCGTCAAGAAGCCGAAACGCGAGTCGCACGTACTCGCCTTGAACAGCGGCTCATCATCGCTCAAGTTTGGGCTCTATCGCGTGAGCGCGGGTAGCACGCGTCAGGTCATCGTGGGCGAAGCGGAGGCGATTGGGAACAACAAGAGCGCGTTCCACGCCAAGGACGCGCAAGCGCGTACGTTGCTGCAAGAGCAAACGCCCATTCCCAGCCAACTTGAGGCGGTCAAATTCATCGCCAACCTTCTCATGGAGCAAAAATTGCCCGTGCCAGAGAGCATTGGGCATCGCATTGTGCATGGCGGGGCGCAGCTTAAGGAGCATTGCCGGATCAATGAGGCCGTCTTGAGGCAACTCGAGACCGCGGCCGTCTTTGCGCCGCTTCATATGCCGGCCGCTCTATCCGTCATCCGGTCGGTACAATCGCATTTTCCCGGCGTCGAGCAGGTCGCGTGCTTCGATACGAGCTTTCATGCACACATGCCGCTGATCGCCAGGACTCTGCCGATTCCGCGCGCGCTGCGTGCAGAAGGGGTCCAACGGTATGGCTTTCATGGACTCTCCTGCGAATCCATTGTGCGTCAATTGGCCGGGAGCCTACCGGATCGACTGATCATCGCGCACCTGGGCAATGGCGCGAGCGTCACCGCCGTGAAAGATGGGGCATCGATCGACACCAGCATGGGATTGACCCCCACCGGCGGCATCATCATGGGTACCCGCAGCGGTGACCTCGACCCCGGGATTCTTGTGTATTTGGCGCGGGAGAAGAAGCTAGATGTCAGGCGGCTGGAGGAACTGGTGGATCAGCGCAGTGGCCTTTTGGGAATTTCAGGGCTGTCTGCGGACATGCGGGATTTGCAAGGAGCGGAAGGGGGTAATCCCGATGCGCGATTGGCCATAGACATGTTCTGTTATTCCGCGAGCAAGCAGTTGGCGGCGATGAGCGCGGTACTCGGCGGCGTCGAGTCGCTGGTGTTCACCGGCGGCATTGGAGAAAACGATCCGCAGGTACGCGCGACGATCTGTGAGCGGCTCGCGTCAATCGGTCTGGTACTGGACCCTGGCCGCAATCGAGCAACAGCAGATCCGATCAGCGATTCGAGTTCCCGCTGTCAGGTGCGCGTCTTGCCGTCTCAGGAAGACGAGCAAATCGCCCGCGAGACATGGCTGCTGTGCTGACAGTGGGGCGACCGCTCAAGTAACGCCCGCCGTTCAAGTCGCATGAGCGGGGTTTTAAGTGCGTTGGCGCACAGACGCACGATGGGCATCCTGTAGGCTGAATAGGGGCGATTCCGGTCGAACTCTTTGCCCATATCGCTCGTCCCATGCCGATCGCCGAGGCAATCCGATGACCACCCAAATCAATCCGCTGGCCGGGAAGCCGGCGCCCTTATCTTCGCTTATTGACGTTGCGAAGCTCGTCACGGCCTATTTTGAAATCAGGCCCGACTCCGCCATCGCCGCGCAGCGGGTTGTATTCGGGACGTCCGGCCACCGCGGCTCCTCCTTTGACGGCTCATTCAATGAGGGGCACGTGCTCGCGATCACTCAGGCGATATGCGACTACCGTCGGGCTCACGATATCAGTGGTCCTCTCTTCCTCGGTATCGATACCCATGCGTTGTCGGAACCCGCCTGCGCGAGTGGCCTCGAAGTGCTGGCCGCCAATGGTGTGAACGTCATGCTGGCCACGAACGACGAGTACACACCCACCCCGGCGATCTCGCATGCGATCTTGACGTACAACCGCGGGCGTAGCGCCGGATCGGCCGACGGCATCGTCATTACGCCGTCGCACAATCCGCCGCGCGACGGCGGCTACAAGTACAACCCGCCGAACGGCGGGCCGGCGGAACAGGAGATCACGGACTGGATCGAAGCGGCAGCCAACCGGTATCTCGAGGCCGGTCTGCGCGGGGTGAGGCGGCTCTCATACGCCGTTGCCCTCCATGCCGCGACGACGCACCGCCACGACTATCTGCATGCTTACGTCGCCGATCTCGGGTCCGTCATCGATATGGAGGCGATTCGCGATGCCGGCGTCCGAATCGGTGTCGACCCCTTGGGGGGCGCCGGCGTCCACTATTGGGCGGCGATTGCCGAACACTACAAACTGGATCTCACGGTGGTCAGCGAAATCGTGGATGCACGATTCGCCTTCATGACCCTCGACTGGGACGGACAGATACGCATGGACCCTTCCTCGCCCTATGCGATGCGGCGCCTGATAGACCTCAAGGACCGCTTTCAAATCGCCTTCGCCTGCGACACCGACCACGATCGGCATGGCATCGTGACACCGGGGGCCGGATTGCTGCCCCCGAACCACTACCTGTCGGTCGCCATCGACTACCTGTTCCGGCACCGACCCCAGTGGGGCGCACGGGCCGCGGTCGGCAAGACGGTGGTGAGCACAGGGATGATCGACCGGGTCACGGCCAAGCTCAAGCGCAGGCTCTACGAGGTCCCCGTGGGATTCAAGTGGTTTTCCGCCGGGCTGCTCGATGGGAGCCTCGGCTTCGGCGGCGAGGAGAGCGCCGGGGCCACTTTCCTGCGTCGCGATGGGTCGGTGTGGACCACCGACAAAGACGGCATCATTGCGGCACTCCTCTCCGCCGAGATCACGGCTCGCGTCGGCCGGGATCCGGGTGCACTGTACATTGACTTGACGAAAGAGTTGGGCAGCCCGGCAGCCGATCGTGTGCAGGTCACGGCCACCACGAGACAGAAGCAGCAGCTGGCGGCACTGTCCTCGCATGACGTCAAGGCCACGGAGCTGGCCGGAGAGAAAATCGACAGCATCATCGATCACGCTCCCGGGGACGACGCGCCGATCGGCGGCATCAAGGTCAGCGCCGCAAGCGACTGGTTCGCCGCGCGCCCCTCGGGCACCGAGGATATCTACAAGATCTACGCCGAGAGCTTTCGCGGACAGGATGCGCTGCGGCAGATCCTCACGGAGGCGCAGGCTACCGTCGACGCCGTCATCCGACAGCCCTGAGCACGCCATCGATGACTCGAAACACCCATTCGAAACGGTTCAAGTGACATATATATGAACGCCAACGTTGCATCAAAACCCGCGAAGAGTCCCGAGGGAGAAGAACCGTCCAAGACCGGCACGCCCGGCAAGCCCGGCGCGCCCGACAAGCCCGATCCCAAGGATGATTTGAAAACGCTGCCTATTGCGGAGGTGGAGAAGCGGCTCGCATCCTCCCCGGACGGCCTCACCGGAGCCGAGGCGGCAAAGCGGCTCGCAAAGGATGGACCGAATGAGCTGCCGGTGAAGAAGGAGAATGCGCTCCTCAAGTTCCTCTCCTATTTTTGGGGTCCGATACCCTGGATGATCGAGGCCGCGGTGATCCTGTCGGGCGTCGTCAAGCATTGGCCTGATTTCTTCATCATTCTGGTTCTCTTGTGCACCAACGCGGTTGTGGGATTCTGGGAAGAACGCTCCGCGGGCAATGCGATTGCCGCCCTGAAGGCGAAACTCGCCACCAAGACCCGGGTGAAACGCGACGGAAAGTGGGTGACCCCGCCCGCGCGAGAGCTGGTGCCGGGCGATGTCATCCAACTGAAACAGGGCGACATCGTGCCGGCGGATGCGCGCTTGCTGGACGG
>Ga0302319_10003444_pt1 | contig 33132 bp, 29 predicted proteins | sample Bog_T0_2_FD_203319 | JGI IMG/M metagenome (GOLD analysis project Ga0302319, IMG submission 203319) | Peat permafrost microbial communities from Stordalen Mire near Abisko, Sweden - Bog_T0_2 | ecosystem: Environmental > Terrestrial > Soil > Wetlands > Peat | place: Sweden: Abisko, Stordalen Mire... | reverse complement strand
AAAACAAAACCATGCCCGGGCAAAGTGTGTTGCGGCTGCCAACAGGGGCTGGATGTCAGAAAAATATCTTCCCCAGGCGGATCAGGTGAAGTGTTTTTTCTTGACATCCCCTTTTATAGAACCTGCCATACGCTTGACAGCCATACTGTGCGATTACACGTCAGAACCGGCTTCGTTGGCGGCCGAGGTTTGTAGCAGTTTGCACGATTGCAGATTTTCCCACAGCCACTTCCGGAATTGATCGCGTACTGACGTCGGAGGTCTGACGGGTACATTCAATGCGCTCTGTTCACAACTACAAATCGTGGAGTGTGCGTAACTTCTCGGCAGTGGGTCATGATTCGGATACAAATCCCAGCTTCCGGTGGGCACCTTCTCCGCTGGCTTTATCCCTTTGGCCAGATCGCCTACCCGCAGAAAGTACACTGTGGTATTTGGGCATTCCTTGTCCTCAGCGCAGTCGGGATGTAAAGCGTCGGAAAAGTGAGCGCAATATTTGCTCCGTACGACCGAGCTGCAATCCGGCGGGTTCTTCTCAAATTTGAATCCATTGCGAATGGCCAGTAAACTCAGTTCACCCTCTTCGATGTGCGAATTCGGCACGCGACGAAACAGAAACTCGTCGGCAGCGAAAGTCTGATCGGCAATTCGCCCATCGGTGTGTTGAGGAGGCACGGCTCTACAGGTACTCCTCTAGCCGTTGAAGTATTCTCGGCAGGTCGGTGTTCGAGTTGAATTCTGAACTCTCGATGGGATGCCCCTTTCCGAACAACATGTACGAAGCGGTGCCATCATTGAGCAGTTCGAGGACGGCTCTCTTATTGGCGTTTCCGCGGAATGAAATACCTACGCCTCCGTCCGCAGAAGGAAGCACAGAGTATGGGGACAGTTTCGAGTCTCGCACTCTAGAAAGCACTTCAAGCGTTCGAGTAACGGATTCGTCATTGGGAGCGGAAGCGTCATAACCGTCCCATCCCTTCTCGAATACCTTCGCTTTGCGTGTTGATTCCGTCAGCTGCCTGAACTGAGCCTCCCTCGTCCAAAAAATGCTCGTCGACTCCTTAGGAAAAACATCGGCGTGCTGCATCCAAAAACCGGATTGTGCAGCATCCATACGACAGACAATCGCGGGAATGTCGTTTTGAACGAGGTTCAGAACTGGCGGTGCGATGGGGATCATAGGTACTCCTTCATCAGTTCGTCGGAAATTGACGCAAAGAAGTATTGGTTCTTCAGTTCTCTTGCTTTTTCTAACAGGGCCCAGATATCTCCTGTCTCTTCTGTAACGGGAAATTGCAGATCATGATCTAACGCGATTGCGACGAACTGAGGTTTTTCCGGCGGAAGCTGCGCCTCCGTCACGATCAATGTCCCTTGCGGTTCGGGAATGGCGATCTGAAGACGCACGAACACATTGAACGTATTCTGAGGAAGCCCGTCTGCGATTTTGGGATACGTAAATACGGAGTCGAATATCTCGCTTCCTTCACGAAGCAAAATCTTATTGATATAACGGACGGCGACCTTTGTGACTTGAACTTTCCCGAAAGAAGCGAAGACCTGCCACAACCGTTGAAACTCTGATTGCAGCGATTCCCAGTTCTCATAGGGATGCAGCCGCGAACAGATGAAGGTTTGCTCACTGATGGCGCAGACATTCTTCCCGCCCGTTGATACGCACCTTGAACCAACTTCATTCGTCTTCCCGGTAGACCCCTCCGGATTGAAGGTGACCTCAGCTTTTTGAATTGGTGTTTGGACGGGGTATTCAACCTGAATCTGTTCGATGAACGAGCGTCGAATTTGCCCTAGCTCGCCCTCAGCAACGACGAAATCAAACGCAATCATCGCTTCGACGATGGGTGCGTTCTTCAGATGCTGCGGTTCATATGCCATCATCTAGAATAATATCGCCTTCGGGAAGGGTACCTTCACAAATCCGAGCGATTCGCAACTCATGAGTAATCCTTCTCCGGGCGGGTGGGATACCGCGAACCTCGACCATCCGTTTTCAATGTCAACGCAAATGGCGAGTGGCCCATCAACGTCCGTCAAGTAACAAATGAGGATACACTAGGTCTGGCCCGCCGCAGCGGGTCAGACTTGCGAGGGTTCCGGCTGCCCCACCGCAGGTGGTTGCAGAAAATTACCTCAAGACAGCGCACAATCATTTCATGGGCTGCCTCCACGCAAGCGAACCCGCTACCCTATATCGTCCCTTCCAAAACGCCTAGTTACCAGAAAAATAATACCCCCACCCCTCCCCCCTACCCCTCCCGGGGGTATAGTTTCAGCCTTCCCGCAGCCACGCCTATCATGCAGAATCAACAACATACAGAAAACCTCTTCGCTACACGCCAGAAAAAGGCCGTTTTTCGGCCAAAATAGGTCCAAATTCGAGGAGATTTCGCGGCGTTCCAGTTCTCGATCGTTAGAAATCGGAAGGACAGGCAAGCGTCCGGCAGAGTTCCGGGCCGTCTCTCGAAGCCATCGACAGCGGTATCATGGGAAGTTGGAAACCCGCTGGCGCGACTATCCTATTCGAGGGTCGCTCTCACGATCGGAAACAGGGACAAATGAAGGAAGCTTTAACTAGAAAAGTGGAGCTGTTCGATACCAGTCTTCGCGACGGGATGCAGCAGCCCAATATCGATATCTCCGTGCCCAACGCCGTTAGCCTTCTCCAGCGCATGGCCGCCTTTGGCGTTCAATATGCCGAGATCGGCTTTGCCGGCGCAAACAAGTTTGTGGCCGATTTGACCGGCGCTCTTACTTCGGTCGATACGGGCGCCATGAAACTGGCTCTCTTTGGCAGAACCCGCGGACGCGGCGCAAAGGTCCAGCAGTGGCCCGACGTGCAATTTATCGCCGCCCACAAAGCGCGCGTTCCCGTAGCGGTCATCGTGGTCAAGTCCCGCCTGCTCGATGTCATGATGTCTCTGGAAACCACGCCGGAAGAAAACCTGCTGATGGCGTATGAAACCATCGAGTGCCTTCAGGACCACGGCCTCGAGGTGATCGTCGACTTCGAGCACGCCATGGATGCCTGTTGCGGCCGCCGCGAGAACGGCGAGGCCTGCGACGCCGACTTCAGCAAGCGCAGCGTTGACTACTTTCACCAGATGACGGCGCAATGCGTTCGCCAGGGAGTGAGCCGCCTGGTTGTTTGCGACACCACAGGCGGCGCAAACCCCGAGGAAGTCGCGGGTGTGATCGGCGGCCTGGTGCGCACCTACCCCGAAGCCAAAGTCGGCTTCCACGGCCACACCGATCGCGGTCTGGGAGTGGCCAATGCCCGTGCCGCCGTGCTAGCCGGCGCTGTGCAGATTCAAGGCACCCTGCTCGGTACCGGCGAGCGCTGCGGTAACGTGAACCTGACCACGGTGGTGGGCAGCATGCAACTGCGGGGCGAAGCCGAGTTTGTGCCTCCTGCATCGCTCGCGGGACTGACCGGCCTTGCTCATTCCGCTTACTCGGCTTTTGGCCTTGAGGCGCCGCATGGCTCGCCCATCGTTGGCCCCGGCGCATTTGGCACATGGGCCGGCATGCATGGCAGCAGCGAACGCAAGAACCCCGGCGCTTATCTCTGGTGCGATCCCGCTAAAGTGGGCGCCAACCCTGTCATTGGTGTTAACGGCCAGTCGGGCCGGGCCAACATTGTCATGCTCTCGCAATCGCTTGGCGTTGCGCTCAGTTCCGCGCAGGCCCAGGCTTTGATGGACGCCAACCTGGCGATGATTGAGGGCGGCGGTTTCACGGCCAGCGAAGTTTCGTTCAAGCTGGCCTGCATGAAGGTTCTCAAGACACTCGAAGACCGCTTCAGCGTGAAGAGCTGGCGCGTGCTGGATGAATCCGACGAGACCGGCAACCGCTACGTGCAAGCCTCCATGCTGCTATCGATCGGCGACTCTGCGGTGGCTACGACGCGGGCAGAAGGCTCCGGCCCTGTCGACGCGCTGACCAAAGCCATGCGGCGAGAACTGGAACGCTGGTACCCGGCGCTTGCGCAGATGCGCCTGGGCACCTTCAGCGTCACAGCCCTCGACGTAACCGCCCATGACACAGCCGCCCACGTCCGCGTCACCGTCAGCTTCAACGCCGATGGCCACGAGCCATGGAAGACCGCCGGCGTAAGCAGCGACCTGAACCAGGCTGCGCTGATGGCCATCATCGATGGCTTCCACTATTGGCTGCTGAAAAGCGAAAGGTAACTCTGCCTAGCTGGGCCGTTTATGGCAGCAGCCGCAATGTGTGACGGGTCTGGGCGGCTACGGCTGGCGCGGTAAAGGGGAGCGCAAAGGTCGTTCCTCCGTCGTAGTCGGCCCACTGGTCGCGGAAGTACGGGCTGTAGGGGTTGCTGCTCTCGCCCAGAACAATGTCTTCCGTGGAGTCGTCGATGTTGCTCCAGTCCATGGTGAAGCGCTGCGAGGGGCCGAACTCGCGGCCCACCTGCTTCACGGTGGTGGTGTCGCCGCTGAGGGGCTGAGCGCCGGTTCCAGCCACGCGCCCAATCAGGGGCAAATAAGCGGACAGTGGGTGCTCGATATCGACGACATGCCAGCTTCCATACGTCCACAGGGCCACATCGCCGGGGGCCTTGCCATCTTCCATGCCCTTGCGGACGGCGTCGGTCAGCAACGCGTCCCAGTTCTTGTAGGCGGGCGGAAGCCAGTCGGGGCTGGCGTGCATGATGATCTCTTCCTCGGCAAAGTTGGACTCGGACCAGCGGTACTCCTCGGCCAGCTTGCCCAGTTTCGGCTCGAGAATCAGCGGCCACAGGGCGTGGCGGGCCTGGGTCACGATTGAGGCGGCGGCTGAGTCGGCCGTGAGCCGGCCGTCCCAACTGCGCATCAGGTCGGCGGCCTTGCGAAGGCGGGCGTCTGCGCCCTCCGCATGGTCAATGGCGTAGGCAAAGCGATGGCCCAGCTCCTGGTCCACTTCGCTGTAAACGTCAGTCTGGACGGCGAGCATGTCGGCGGGCTTGAGCTGGTCGCGGCCTTGCAGCATCTTGTAGATGCGCTCGGTGCGATAGGGCTCGAGCCACTCCAGCGTCAGCGGGTAGGGCGAGTTTTCCGTGGTGACGCGAGAGTTGGCGGTGGCGAGAAAGCCCGAGGGCGGATCGACCGAATTGGGCATGGCGTCGAAGGGGATGTAGCCCTGCCATTCGTGCCCGTTGTCCTGAATGGGTACGCCCTGGAGTCCCGCGGGACGCAATGGAACCCGCCCCACGGCGTGATACGCGATGTGGCCCTGGTCGTCGGAGTAAACCACGTTCTGGGTCGGCCAGCACCAGTCGCCCAAGGCGGCTGAAAACTCCGCCCAGTTCGACGCCACGTTCATCTCGTAGAGCGGAAGCGCGTTCATGGTTGGGTCGTAGAGGGTCCACTTGAGAGCGATGGGACGCGAATCTCCCGTAAAGGTTGGATTCAACAGCGGCCCGTGCGGGGTGGATTGGATGTCAAGCTGCACATCGTGCCCGCCGCGCACATGAATCACTTCGTGGTCTACTGCGAGCGGCTTCCATGAGCCGTCAGGGGACCTGTAGTTACCGTTGCCGTCGAGTTTCTCCATGTAGAGGTCCTGCACATCGGCATAGAGGGCGGTAAAGCCCCATGCGACGTGCTCGTTGTGGCCTGCTATGACGAAGGGGACACCAGGCAGAGTGACGCCGGCGGCATGGAAGCCCGGCGCGCTGAGGTCAGCCATAAACCAGATATTGGGTTCGGTGAGGCCGAGATGCATATCGTTCGAGAGCAGCGGCTTGCCGCCGGCGGTATGATTGCCGGCAATGACCCAGTTGTTGGAGCCGGGAGCGCAGCCCGCACAGGTGGGTAGGCCGAGGATGGCGTCTTCTTGTGGGGCAGGCGCATTTCCCTCAGGGGCTAAAGCCCATGTTGATTTTGCGGCGTTTACGGCACGACTGAAGTCGTGCCCATTCAAGGCAACCGCTATTTCAGAACTCTTCTCCGGTCCTGCGCTGGCCTGGGAGTTCTCGTCGTCCTCGTCGGAATCCTTCTCGCCAGGCGGCTCGGGATGAGGCTGGCTTAAGTCCAGCAACGCGCCGGTGGGCGGATGGTCGCGCCATGAGCCGACCGGGTAGAGATCGCCCTCCAGCTTGGGGTTATGGAGTTTGGCGGCGATCCGCTCCCGGGCGAGCTTGGCATCCCAGTGGGTATCCAGCGTTTGCACCATCATGAGGCCGATCGAGACCGAGTCCACGCCGCTCCAGGGTTGAGGGCGATAGAAGAGCAGCTTGAACTCGGCGGGAAGCGAATCCGGATGCTGGGCGATGAAGAGGTTGACCCCGCGCGCGTAGTCGTCGAGACGGGCGCGGTCGGCCCAGGGCAGGTTGGCATAGATGCGCCGGGCCGTATTGCGAAACTGGAGACCCCGCTGCGATTTGTCGTGCCTGAGAAGCGAGGGGCCCAGAATCTCCGCCAGCTCGCCGTTGGCATTGCGACGAAAGGTGTCCATCTGCCAAAGGCGGTCCTGCGCGGTCACATAGCCCTGCGCCACAAACAGGTCGTCCTGGGTGGCCGCATCAATGTGGGGCACACCGTGGGCGTCGCGGCGGACGGTCACCGGAGCTAAGAGTCCGGCAAGATGCAGGTCGCCGTCGAGTACCGGCAGTGCAGTCTTCTCCGCCGCCCGCAGCCATAGCACGCCGGCCGCAACCGCCAGCACGATAAGCGTCAGCAGGCCGCCCGCGCACCAAAGCAGAATCCGAGGCCAGCGCCGCCTGCGGCCTTTGCGGGGCGCGGCTGCGGCGGAGGGTTCGTGCGTTCGATTGAATGCGTCGTCGGTCGGCATCGGTCAACCTAAGGATAACGCCCTGCCGCCGGCACACCTTTCACGTTGCTAAGAACGTTGCCCAGGGAGTTCGCCAAGTCAGACCCGTCAGGGGGTCTGGAGAAATCGCTCGCCCTTCCGCTGCCCGCCGAAATCCTTCGTCAGTTTGCAGGATTTGAGCTTCCCGTTCTCATGGAATTCGGCGCCACTTCCGGTGCCGTCACCCAGGATGCCACCTTTCATGCACGGAACTCCCTGCACGGTCTGGTCCCCGGCCAGGAAGCACTGTTTGAGCTTGCCGCTGGGATAAAAGGCCGTCGTCGCGCCCTCGCCCGGCCCAAGCCAGCTTCCGCCCATGCACAGGATGCCGGCAACTGGTGCTTCGTGGCTCAGCATCGCATACTTCGGCATGCCGTCCGGGAGCAGCTCGACAATCGACCCCACGGGCACTTTCGCCTCGCCAAATGCGATCTCACGCGAGACAAGGCATCGCTGCAAACGACCGGCGGCATAAAACCAGGCGTACCCTTTATCGCAGGGATAGCCCTGTATTTCGGTGGGTTGATCGAGCGTCTTGCGATGCGACTGGGTCTGAATCTGAGCATAAGCGGCGCTTTGCAGGCCGCACAATAAAAGGACGAACAACACGTTCTTGTTCATGGCTTTCTCCAGTATCGGCTGCACCCTCGTTCGATGCAGCGAGTTTTTGGGGTCTCCTCAGTTACTCGACGATCAGGCGGGCCGGAGCCTGGTCTTCAATTGATCCAACAGAGCATTGTTGTTATCTACCGCCCGCCGCCCCAGAGCCCCAGAAGCATCAACCCGGGCACAAGGAGTGCCAAAAGAATGAGGCCTTGGTTGAACCCAAACCCATTCCCACCATAACTGCTAGTCGTGCGGTACACAGGCTCGGGCGAGATGCCACCGAGGCGGACTATGACTGGCCTTCCCCCGGCCGGTTCGCTCAACCGCAGATCGAGGTAACCGTACCGGCTTCTCTCATAGGAGCCGCGGTTTATCTTGGCGATCACTCCGGTCAATGGAGTCCCCGCGTGAATGACAGTGATTCCCTCGACCGCGACATCTTTGTCCACAACAAATTGAAATGGAGCGCCGGTCATCGCCGTATCGATGGAGACCGGCTCCTGGGCAACCAGCTGAATCTTCCTGCCTTTGACATAGTCGAACGACGCAGGCGGCGCCAATGTTGTAACCGCCTTCGGAGTAGCAGGCTCAGTGGATTGCGGCGCGGTTTCGGCGGCAACGGGCATGGCAATCATCAGCGGGCAGAGAATGAAACAGAGTACGGATTGAAGCAATCTCTTCATCATGGCGATTTCTCTTTCGATCTACTTGTTGACCTGCGCGAAATAGCCATGCACAAACCCTAGCTCGCAAAATCGGGAACTGAGGCAGCCGCTCGATCGTTCAAACGCACTCAGAACCCGTGATCGCCGCCCGCTGCCCGCACAGGCAGCCGGGCTGCTGCCAGTGCCTTCACGATCTGCTCGGCCATGGGGCCGGAGGCAACCACTCCGTCGAAGGCCCTGACCCTGCCCGAGGCCAGAACGATGCTGGTCGCCTTGTCGGTGAGGACGTACGTGTGGATATGCGTGAAAACGAGCCTGTTGATCTGGAGTTCAAGGTCAGCCCCGCCTGGGTTGTTCACGATGTTCAGGCCCAGCTTCTCCCAATCCTTCTGCTTCATCAGCGCCCGGTCCATGGTACTGACGGTCAGATAGACCGTGTCGGAGTTGATGTGGATGGTCCGGGCGTTCTTGATAGCCAGATTGCGTTCGGCGACGGCGCTAACTTGCGGCGTAACGGCCGTTTGCTGCGCGGGCAGAGCGGTCTGATCGGTGGCGGGGGTTGAGGCGGATTGCGTGGGCTGCTGCGCCACCAGCAGCGTGCAAAAGCTGAGGAAGAGAACGGCTTGAATCATCAGACGAATCATCGGGGCTCCTTGTGAACTACAAGGACCGATGTTAGAGGGGTTCGCACCTGCGCGAGGGAGCGATTAGGACAGTTTCGAGAGTGTCACAACTCGGGGTCTGTGCGCTCAGCGTCAGAACCGTCTCCAGCAAGTACGGCTTCCATGGCGCGGAGCGGCGCAATCGAAGCCTCGTCCAGCAGGCTGAAGCGCATGGGAAACGCGTTCGCGGGCAGTTCAAGCGCGGTGACCTGGTCGCAAACCACGCCGGCGGTCGCTTCCAGTCCGCGCTTCCAGCCGGGTCGTGTGGCGTCGCGTACCAGCAAACTCTCTGGGGCCAGCCCGGCAGCAATCAGCATGGTGCGGCCAATGCGCTGGAACTCCGACCAGCGCGAAGCGATGCCGATCAGATCCGCGGTGTGCTCCGGCAGGTAACGCTCGATGTAGCCCTGAAGCTCCGGCGCAACAGGATGCACCTGGAGTACGGTCAGCTCAGCTCCCGCGGGCAGCAGCTTACGAACCATCGCAGCCTTGCTAGGCAGCACCACCGGCATTGAGCCGTTAAGAAGGTCTGGCTTTGCGCATTCCTCGGGAGCGCAGCCCGCGATGGGAAGCGCAAGCGCCAGTTTCATCTCGTGGATCACAATCCGGCCCAGTTCCGGATCGGGTTCGATCAGCAGCCAGCGCGACGGCGGCTCGTTCGATAGCCAGTGGTGCAGCCGGGCTCTCACTTGAGACTGTGTGGCGCCCAGCTTGCGCGCCTTGGCAACCAGCTCACCGATGAGTTGATCGATGGCCAGTTCCGATGAGAGCGGCGCAGCGGGCAGGGTTGCCCGCACATACACACCGCTGCCGTGGCGGAACTCGAGCCAGCCCTCGCGTTCCAGTTCGCGATAGGCGGCGCTGGCGGTGTTGGCGTGGATCCCGAAGCGGCGCGCCAGCTCTCGCGTGCTGGGCAGCCGCTGACCGGGCAGCAGCTCCTTGCACAGAATGCCCAGCTCAACTTGCGTGATCAACTGCTCACGCAGGGAGACTTCGCCTGTACGGTTGAGCCAGAGTCGCATGGGGTTATCCGGCAACTGGTTCTATGGTAGCCGTGGCTAGCCCAGCTGGCTTTCTGCGGCCGTAGACCGCAACCAGAGCCACAAGCAGCAGCAGGATGACCGCCAACACCAGCAGGCTGCCCTCAGGGCCGTCCGTGCCGCCGCTCCAGAGCGCGTTGCCCGCCGGGGTTGTGGTCAGATAGTGGCCGCTGGCCACGGTCCCGCTGTCGGCTGCGCCAAAGAAGTAAGTCTCCGCCCAGTCCCAGGCGGCGTGGCAGCCAATGGCCCACCAGGCCGAGCCGGTAACACGCACGCTGACGCAGAAGACAAACCCAATGGCCGCCGCGGCAAAGATGCCGATCCAGTTTTCTCCGTTATTGCTGGTGTGGATGAAGCCGAAGAGGGTTGAGGTGACCCAGGCCGCCTGCCAGAAAGCCGCTCCCGGCGCTTTTCTTATGTGCAGCAGCAAACAGGGCAGAAGCCCCAGCAGCGCGAATGCATAGACGCCCCAAACGCCGTTGCCCTTAATCGTCAGCACCAACTCCAGGCAAACGGAGCTGACGATTGCCAGAGCCCACCAGAAGTTGATGCCGCGGGTAAAGGTGAACTGCAGGTAGCAGCGGAAGGTTCCCTCCTCAAAGAAGCCGACCAACAGGAAGGCTCCGGCCCAGAGCGCGCCGAGCTTGAAGACCTCGGCCCCGGAGAGCGCAACGGGCCCAAAATGCAGCCAGCCGCCCCAGGCGAGCCCGCCGATCAGTGCTGAAAGGGCAGCGAATCCCGCTACCAGCCCCTGGAAGAAGTGAAGTGAAGGCCGATGGCCGATAAGGTTATAGGCCAGGAGGCTGCGCCGGCGCTCGATAAGCGCCACCAGCGCGGCTGCCCCCGCCATCGCCAGAAAGGGAATGGCCTCTCCGAAGAACGCCGCGGATGCGGTAAATTCGTCTTTCTTGCTGCCACCGACAAGATGAAGCTTGAAGAACGCAAAACCCAGAGCGGTGCCAAACAGAGCGATCAGGATGACGAAGATCAGCACCGACCAGCCGGCCCGCAGACCCTGGCCGCCCAGGAACACCCAGCGCACGGCGCGGGTTTCCCAGGAATCGGGGAAGTCGGGAATCGGTTTGGTTGGAACATCTGCCCCGGCGTCAGCTTCAGCGGGCAGGGCTTCCGGCACAGAGGGCTGAATCTCCGGCTCCATGGAGCCTCCTTCAAAAGAAACAGAGAGTTACGCAGAATTCTACTGTTGGAAAGATACGCTACGGAAGAGCTTTTGGGGAGTTCCACGCTAGAAGGATTCGGGCCACAGGCGCGCGCCGTGCCAGATTCCAGGGCCCCCGACTGCTTTCCCAGTGCCCTGAAATGCCACGAAAAGAAGTGAGCCCAGCAACCCTGCTTTGCCCGTGTCGCCATATCGTCCTTTGGGAATTCATCCCGCTTTGGAGCCAATCCGACTCGCCTCGATCCGCACCCGCCTTGACACAACGAGCCACGCCCTTGATGCTTATCAGTTCAAGTTATTCAATTTTCAGGTGTAAGGGAGTGCCGGTTTTGCGGGTTCGCGTCTTCTATCACGACAAATGCTTTGACGGAGCTTGCTCAGCCTCGTTGTTCACGCGCTTCCACCGTGAGCGCGTCGCCGCCGGAGCCAGCTATGAGTATCGCGGCCTGGTGCACCGCGCCGGCACGCTCTTCGATGAGAGCGAGTTTACCGGCGACGAGAACGCCATCGTCGACTTCAAGTATTCGGCCTCGCCCAGGATTACATGGTGGTTCGACCATCATCTGTCGGCGTTTCTCACCCCGCAGGATCAGCAGAGCTTTCTCGACTGTCAGCGCGATCCGGTCTGTGGCTCTCATAAGTTCTTTGACCCCGATTACACCTCCTGCACCGGCTTTCTAGCGCATATCGCCTCGACCCGTTTTGGCTTTGACACAGCCCCGGTCGCCGATCTCATCCATTGGGCAAACATCGTGGATGGCGCGCTCTATGAGAGCCCGGAGTCGGCCGTCGAAATGGCCGCTCCAGCCATGAAGCTGACGCTGATTATCGAGTCCACGCAGGATCCGGAGTTCATTCCGCGGCTCATCCCGCTGCTCACCGAGATGCCGCTGGCCGAGGTGCTCAGCCAGCCCTTTGTGGCCGAGCTGCTGCCCCCGCTTCTGGAGCTGCACAAACAGGCCATCGAGTTGATCCGCAACCGCAGCGAAGAGCGCGACGGCACCATCTTCTTCGACATCACCGACCAGCCGATCGAGGGGTACAACAAGTTCATCCCCTACTACCTGCACCCTCATGCCACGTATTCCATCGGCCTGTCGAAGTCCAGCTTCCGCACCAAGGTTTCCGTTGGCTCCAATCCCTGGACCAAAGCTGACCCAGCCGCAATGGTGAACCTCGCGGCAGTGTGCGAGCGCTATGGCGGCGGCGGCCATGCCCGCGTGGGGGCCATCAGCTTCCCGCCCGATCAGGCCGACCAGGCGCGGAAAGCGGCGGCTGAGATTGTGGCGGAACTGCGTGCGAGTCACCTGCGGGCATAGAGCGTGTCAGGTGAATTTGCGGATCGAGCTGTGCCTGGACTGATCGCCCAGGCATTTGCTAACGGCGACCATTTACCGTGCCAGCATATCCGCCGCTTTCAGAAACCACGGATCGAGCGGTTTCTTGCCGACGACGACCTCCTCTAGCGAAGTCGTTGTTAACTCGCCTTTGCAGACGCCTACAAGGACGCCCATATTGCCGGCGATGATCTGTTCTGTGGCTTCTGAACCCAGCCTAGTACCCAGAAGGCGGTCCGCACAGGTAGGCGCGGCGCCGCGCTGCACGTAGCCCAGCACCGTCGAGCGGAATTCATAGCCCCGCAGCAGGTCATGTTCTTTGAAGTACTGGCACAAACCCTCGGCGTTGTACTTGGCTCCCTCCGCCACCACGATAATGGCGTGGGGCTTGCCGCGCTCATACACATCCCGGATGCGCTCGGCCAACTGCTCAGGCACGACTTCCACCTCCGGCAGCACGATAGCCTCGGCTCCGCCTGCAATACCCGCCATCAGGGCCAGGTAGCCGCATTTTCTCCCCATGACCTCAACCAGCAGGGCGCGGCAGTGCGACGAAGCGGTCACTTTAAGGTTGTCGATGGCGTTCAGGGCTACGTTGAGTGCAGTGTCTACGCCGATGGTAATATCCGATCCAAATAGGTCGTTGTCGATGGTGGAGGCCACGCCCACCACAGGAAAGCCCATCTGGCGAAGGGCGTTGGCCCCGCTCTGCGATCCATTGCCGCCGATGACGACCAAACCGTCGATGCCTGCGCCTCGCAGTCTGCGAATGGCCAGTTCAACGCCTTCTTCGGTTTGAAACGCCTGACAGCGTGCCGAACCAAGTACCGTTCCGCCGCGCTGGATGATGCTGCCCACATCCCGCGCGCCAAGGCGCTTGAAGTTTCCTTCAATCAGCCCCGAGTATCCCTGGTAGACGCCCCAGGCGTTGATTCCGCGGGCCTGTCCCGTTCTAACCACCGCGCGGATCGCGGCATTCATACCAGGAGCGTCTCCGCCACTGGTCAAGACCGCAAGATTCATCATGAAAATTGTCCTTTTGGGCGATCAATTTCAGGATCGCAGTATCTTGCCGATCTTGACGGTGATTTGAATCACATTTTGCGTGAAAAGCTCGCTTTCCAGCAAGCAGTCTCTGTGAAAGCGGTTCAAGAACCGGCCTGGCAAGGGTTGCATCCGGGCGACCCCATAACGGTTGAGCCTGCAACAGCGGCGAATCCTAACTTCAAGTCGCTGTTCCAACTGCTAGAATTCTGACTCCAGGAGGCATGCGGATGCTCATTTCAATTCGATCGACGGGTCGGCGGTCCACCTGCTGGACGGTGGCGCTGGCGGCAGCCCTGGTTGCCAGTTCTGCCTTCGGGCAGGTGGGTCCATCCGCATCAGGCCGGCGTCATACGCTCTGGGTGGGCGGGGAATACTCCAATATCAGCGCGAGTTTTCCGTACAGCGGCCGCCAGCGCCTTTGGGGGCTTGGCGGTTTTGCCGACTGTACTGTGATGAGATATCTCGGAATCGAGGCGGAAGGGCGCTATCTGCTCACCAACGGTTTTTATGATGAGCATCAGGAAAACTATCTGGTCGGCCCGCAATTCATTGTTGGGAGATCGCAATCGATTCAGCCTTTTGCTCAGTTTCTTGTGGGTGCAGGCAGACTGACATACCCTCTTCAGACAGCGAGCGGAATCAGTTTTGTTCTTGAGCCGGGCGGCGGCATCAACTTTCTTGTCCGCGACAGGTGGATTGTGCGCGGGGAGTACGAGTACCAGCGCTGGCCTGGCTCCTCCAACATCTCCGGTCAACCTAGGCCGGAACTCACGCCGAACGGGGTCCATGTTGGCATCGCCTTCAAGTTGCTCAGATAAGGCAACTAGGGCCGGCGCCGCCGAAGGGCATTCACGCTTTCTCTGAAGTCCTTGGTCAATTGCTCATTGGCGTTGGCATTGAGCACGGCAAGGAGCACTCGGGGTGGTAGCCAGACGCACACCACCGCGATCCTCCGTTAAACGCGATAAACGCATCCAGATTTCAACGAATCGCTGTGTGCAGCTCAGGCTGGATTGTTCTCTGAAGCCGCCGCCCGGGCCTTGACGCGCGCTGCCATAAACGCGTCGTGTTCCTCTTTGATTGAGGCTCCGGGCTTTCTGGTTAAGGGGTTTCGATTGGCGAGATGCTGGTTCCATGCTTCGTAATCGTCTCCGATGGTGGCTGCGTAGACAGCGGCGGTAACGGGGTTTAAGGCGGTTGAATTGACCTCTTCCCGCTTCGTTACGCGTCCAGCGAAGAGCCAGCCGCGTTCAAAGACGGCCAGAGCGGGAATACAGAATTGAAGACAGTAACGAATCACTCTGAAAATGGGCATATAAAGAAGCCCCTCAGCCATCCCTCCGATCCCCTTCGTCGACGCGCCTGCCTGCCCGATGGTAAGGGAGAGCATGAAGCAAATATAGACAAGAGCGAAGCAGGCCAGGTGAGTGACGATCGCAAGAGCAACGTGCAGAGAGAGGCCAGTTTTGTGCTTCGCGTTGATCACCAGCCATGCGAGGAAGAGGTGATACGAGAGGAAAACGTCAACGGACTGTGCCAAATAGATATTTGGCATACAAAGCCATCCCAGCAGGAATCCAAGAATATCGGCAACGATGAGCGCGCCTACATCGACAGGCTCCAAATCCAGCCATGCAACTAGACCCATAACATTCTCCTTAACGCCAGTTTTGCGTCGATTCCAGACTGTACAGTTGGGTTCATTGCATGATTCCATTGGTGGTTCGTTCTGTCAATTGATTTAAGGAAGCTTTGTACAAGTCTCCGGGCCGCACCGTATTTGAATCACTGGCAACATACAACGAACGCCGCTTTTTCGGCAGACATTGGCATATCGAGAGAGCTTTGAAAAGCAGCCACGGAAGAGCAAGCGGGAACTGTTTCTGGACCAAATGAGTCAGATGGTTGCGTTGAGCGAGTTGCTGGCGCTGGTCGAGCCGGCAATTATTCGTTTCGCCGCCGGCTGGCCCCTCAAGGGCGAAGTGTCGCCGGAGACCAGAAAAACGGGCCTTCAGAGATCAAGCAGGCAACCCGCAACGCGTGTTTTCTGACCGTTTTCGATTGAAACAGAGGAATGCACCCGTAAACGTTCCGCCGTTATCAAATTTGGAACCCCATCTTCTCCGAGCTATGGCCATGTCCTACAGCCGCGCGGGCGTTGATGCTCACCAGGTGTTCCCTATCCAGGACGTAGCAATGACGCGGAACTCCAGACCGCTGCGAAACACGATAAACGCATTCAGTTCTCGGCGAACCGCTGTCTACAGCTCAGGCCGGATTGCTTTCCGCAAAAGCCGCGACCGGCGCCGGGTGGCTTTGCACAACAGCCGCAGCCCTGGCCTTGATGCGGGCTGCCATAAAAGCGTCGTGTTCGCCTTTGATTGAAGAGCCGGGCCTTCGGGAAAGAGGATTCCGGTGGGCGAGGTGGTAGTTCCACGCCTCGTAATCCTCGTTTGTGGCACTGTATGCATCTAGTTTTGAGGCAATGAATGGATCCTCGTTTGTGGCAGTAAATATGGAGGAAGAGTCAGAAGCAGGCGTGGCGACCTCGCTGGTGGCTGCGGCGACGGAGGCAAAAGCAGGGGTGCTAATCTCACTCGGGGCTGCAATGAGGAACTCGGGCGCGCCAGGGGCTGCCGTGGGGGAATCCGGCGCGGAAGGCTGGACCGAGAGCTTCGGATCGGGACCATATTTATTTGCGCCAGAGTCGCCATCGAGCGCCAGAAACACAATCAGGATCAATCCGATGAAGGGAACTGCTGAAATCAGCAGCCACCAGCCGCTCTTGCCGGTGTCGTGGAGCCGCCGCACGGCGCAGGTCGTGGATGGGATAAGGGCAATCAGCGAATAAACGCTGTAAAAAGCAAGCGGCACGGTGCTATTGACAAACTCCCGAAGCGCAAGTGCAAAAAGCACCAGCCCGAACGAAGCCAGGAGATGAAAAAGTGTAAACATCCAATATTCTTTGCGCCGTGACCGCCCGTAGAGATCCCCGGCCCGTTTCCATGCAAGCAGATACCAGTCCATCTTTGCCCTCCCCGCCTTGTTTCCCGATAAAAGTTCCGCCCGTGAACGGCGCTTAATCGACTGGCCTGCCCGCAAAAAAAGGGGGAACCCGCAAGATAGCCAATTGTGGCAAATATAGGCTGGATTACCTCTATCCTGGTATCCCACAAATTGGGGAATCGGAATCCCGTAGAGACATTCATTCACGCCAGCCTGGTCAGTCAAGGTGAAATGGTTCTTTGCGCCGCATCCGACGCTCGATCAGGGTTCACTTGGAAACCAGTTCGCTTAACACGCGGCGGGATTGGCTTGAATGATCGCGGCAAGATTTATTTTTTCGTACTGTTGCACAATTTGGTTCGTGATTTTTAGGGTTTTCTAGGGTATGATCGGGGAATCTTAGGCTGGCCCCTAAGTTTCTACTTGACAATTATGGTTCACTTCCCCGAAAGTAACGAATATCGCGGTGCAAAAAGGCACCCCGGGGTTCCTGCTCTGGCACTCCGCACACGGCCAATGGCTATCACCCTCGTGAGTGTGGAAGCACGCGAAGTACTGCGGTGCGATTACTGTAGCTTGGTGCAGTTCAGGACCAGCAACTCCCTTTGCAGAAAATGCCACCGGCCCCTCGATGTGGAAGAGCCTGTGCCTATGGCGCCGCAACTGGTGGTCAGTCCGTCCGCTCCGGCTTCGGCCGAGGCGGGGTTGCAGGTTGCCGGACAGGTGCGCGATATTCGCAAGGCGCGCCACATGAGCCAGCGCCAACTGGCCGGGCGCATGCAGGTGCCTCGCACCTATATCTCCAAGATCGAAAACGGCAAGGCCATCCCCACGCTCGGTTCGCTAGAGCGGCTGGCCGCGGCTCTCGAGGTGGACGTGTGCCACCTGGTGCGGGACGCACGCAGCCGCCGCGACGAGGAGATTGCTTCCATGCTTGCCGACCCATTCCTGGCCGAGGTTGCCGCTTTGCTTCCCCATCTGGACTCGATGCAGCGGATGCTGTTCTCGGGCGCTGTGCGGGATGCGGCTGCGGGACGCCGGCGCACCGCTTAGGGGCGTTGCCCGCACTGTCCTAACCGTGCGGAATGGGCAGCGCTTGCGGGCCAGATCGCGCGTGCGATTGCGGCTCTCAGGCGCTTGTGCTACGGTCGATGATGCAACACTCCGGCTCCGGCTGAGGAGGCTATTGCCCCGTCAAGGAGTCTGCCGTGGGCGAGTGGCCCGTTGATCCTGCTCCGGCGTCCTTTTCGGATGCCTACTGGGCGCCAGCCTTCAAGCCGCACGAGCAATGTAGAGGCGAGTCCTTTGTATCCATCCAGCACGCTGCGCGTCCATGAGCTGACCTCGGAGGAGCGCGCTGTTTATGCGACGCTCAAGCCTGAGTGCTTGCCCGCGCACGTGGCCATCATCATGGACGGCAACGGCCGCTGGGCAGGCCACCGCTCGCTCAAGCGGTTCCAGGGTCACCAGCAGGGCGCCAAAAGCGTTCAACTGGTCACTGAGACCGCCTCGCGCATTGGCCTTCCCTGGCTCACGCTCTACGCCTTTTCCCTTGAGAATAGCCTTCGCCGTCCCCGCGCCGAGGTCAATTTCCTCATGCGCCTGCTCAAGACCTACCTCGAGAGCAACCTGCAGCGCATGATGGACAACAATGTGCGCATGAAGTACATCGGCCGCATCCACGAACTGCCTCCCGAGGTCCAGGACAAGATGGCCTGGGCCGCCGACGCCACGGCACGCAACACCGGCACTACGCTCACATTGGCGCTGAACTACGGTGGCCGCTCGGAACTGGTGGATGCCTTCCGGTCTCTGGCGACCGAAATCGAGGTCAAGCGCATCAGTCCCGACCGCATTACCGAAGAGGATATTCACCGTCATCTCTACACGGCGGACATGCCCGACCCGGACCTGTTGATTCGCACCTCGGGAGAGATGCGGCTCTCGAACTATCTTTTGTGGCAGGTGGCCTACACCGAGATCTTCGTCACCGAGCGGCTCTGGCCGGACTTTCGCGGAATCCATCTGCTTGAGGCCATTGCCGACTTCCAGCGCCGCGAACGCCGCTACGGCGGCCTCAGCGAGGGCTCAGGCGAAGTGGACGAAGAGGCGGAACGGATCAAGATCGCCGCCGGTTGATTACCATCGGGGCCGTTTGATTACTTTCGATGTTCCTAAGCATTTATTTAGGTGTACAAGCCTGATCTTGCCAGCGGATTCTGTCGAAGGTCTCAAGGGGGCAAGAATCCATTGGAAAACGTGAAGAGCACGCCGCAGGAACAGGATTCCTCGGCGAAGGCAAAGCAATTGGCAGAGAAGCTGAAGTTCCGGCTGAAAGAAGCAATGGCGCAACGCGGCGGCTCGGAGGCATTTGTGCATTGGCTGCGATCGGACGGCAAGTAGAGAGCATGATGCGTTGAGCGCGTGATTCAGTACTTTACGCGCGGAATGCCTTTTTAATGGGCGCTTGGTTCAGGCATCTACGCCGACCCGAGGGTACATACCCCACCCTGGCGGTGTATCCTCACCCTTGGCATGAAACGCATACTGACCGCTCTTGTTTTGATTCCGCTCGTCCTCTTCCTGGTCTTTTTGGGGCCGCGCTGGCAGTGGCTGTTTACGCTAGCGGTTGCCGCGGTGGCGGCGCTGGCTGCCTGGGAATACCTGGGCTTGGTTGAGCGGAGCGGGGCCAAGCCGCCGCGCGTTGCGGTGGTGGTGGCCTTGGGGCTGCTGTTTGCCGGCAACTTTGAATACCCCGACCAGATCGCGGCCATCTTTGGTGGTCTCAGCCTCGGCCTGCTGATTTACTGCACCTTCCGTTCGTCCATTGACCACTTGCTGGCCGACGCCGCGACTTCCATTTTCTGCCTCCTTTATGTGGGACTCACCCTGCTGGCCCTGCCCAACTTGCGCGAAGAAACCAATGGCCCCTCGCTGGTGGCCTTTCTTTTGTGCGTGGTCTGGGCGGGCGACATTGCCGCTCTCTACGTGGGCCGCACTCTGGGCCGGCTCAAGCTGGCGCCCTCGATCAGCCCCAACAAAACCTGGGAGGGTACGCTGGGTTCGGTGGCAGGCAGCGTGCTGGCAGCTTGGGGTCTGCTGGGCCTGGCCAACTGGCTGGCGCAGTGGGACTCGGCCAAGCTCTCCTACTCCGAAGACCTTTGGTATTGGCTGGGGCTGGCTGTGCTTGTGAATGTGGCGGCCCAGGTGGGCGATCTGGCTGAGTCGGCGCTCAAGCGCTCGGTGGGAGTCAAGGATTCCGGCGTTCTGTTGCCCGGTCATGGCGGCGTCCTGGACCGCATCGACGCCCTGCTGCTGGCCGCTCCCGTGCTGTGGTATGCCCTGGTAATTCACCAGCGGTTCTGATGGTTTTTCATGATATTGCAAGGCTTCCGGCCGTAAGTTCAAGCCCGCGAACACAAGTTGCAAGCCTGCCGGAACAGTCGATGTAGGCGGCGCGAGGACCAAGGATGAGTACTGAAACAACATGCGCTTCCATTGAAGAGGTTCGCGCCAATATCGACCGAATTGACCATTCCATTGTTGCGCTGCTGGCCGAGCGGAGTGCTTTTGTAAAGCAGGTAGTGCGGTTCAAGACAACAACAGAAGACGTGAAGGCTCCGGAGCGGGCGGAACAGGTCATTGCCAGGGCGAAGGCGCTCGCCGAGGAGTTGGGCGCTGATCCATCTGTCACCGAACAGGTATTCAGCGCCATGGTCGCCGCTTTCATCGATGCTGAGTTGAATGAGCTGGCTGCCCGCCAAAGCCATGTACCGTTGAAGTCCTGAGAGGCGACGTGTTTGTCAGCCCGCAGGGCATGCGAGCGATAATAGTCTCAAGAAGAAAGCACAGAATACATTGAAACGACTCGCCATTCTCGGTTCAACCGGCTCTATCGGGCAGAGTACCCTCTCTATTGTTGAGCAGTTCCCCGACCGCTATCAAGTGGTAGCACTTGCCGCTGGCCGTAACCTCGAAGAGGCGTTTGCCCAGGCCGTTCGCAGGCGCCCTCAAGTCATCTCGCTGGCAACCGAAGAGCTGGCCGGCGAGCTGACCGGCCGTCTGCGGCAGACCGGCGTCACCGGGGTTGAAGTCGTCCACGGCACCGAAGGGACGGTCGCCTGCGCCACGCTGCCCGATGCGGACTTTGTGGTTTCGGCCATTGTGGGCGTGGCCGGGCTTGAGGCTACCCACGCCGCCATCCTGGCCGGCAAGCCCGTGGGGCTAGCCAACAAGGAGTGCATGGTCGCTGCCGGCGAGATTCTCACCCGCGCCGCCCGCGAGCGCAACGTCCCCATCCTGCCTATCGACAGCGAACATAATGCCGTGCATCAGTGTTTGCGGGTCGGCGTCCACGCTGAGGTAAAGACAATCTGGCTCACGGCCTCTGGCGGGCCGTTTCGCCAAACGCCTTTAGACCAATTTGCGGCCATCACCCCCGAGCAGGCGCTCAAGCACCCCACCTGGGTGATGGGCCGCCGCATCACCATCGACTCGGCCACCATGCTCAACAAAGGGCTTGAGATCATCGAGGCCTGCCGCCTTTTCGACGTGCCGCCCAGCCAGGTGCGGGTCACCGTGCATCCGCAATCCACGGTTCACTCGCTGGTGGAATATGTGGACGGCTCGATTCTGGCCCAAATCTCCGTGACGGACATGCGCCTGCCCATCCTCTATGCGCTGGCCTGGCCCGAGCGGCCCGTCTCCACGCTCACCTTCGACCTGGCCTCGCTGCGTCACCTGGACTTTGAGCCGCCCGATTTCGAGCGCTTCCCCTGTTTGCGCCTGGCCTTCGAGGCCGCGGAAATGGGCGGGGCGCACTGCATTGCGCTGAATGCGGCCGACGAGGTCGCCGTCGAGGCATTCCTGGCCCGGCAAATCCCCTTCACCGGAATCCCGCGTACAATTGAAAGGGTGCTCGCGTCTACGCCGGACTCGCATCCCGCAACCATTGCGGAGGTGCTAGCCGCTGATCGCGAGGCACGCGAAACGGCTCGTGCCCTATTGAACTAGGTCGCTGGCCGGGCGCGCTTTTCCCCGAGGAACAACTGTAGATTTATGCATGATTTTCTCGTTTCCGCTGCTGCTTTCATCGTCTTGATCGGCCTCATGGTCGTAGTCCATGAATTCGGCCACTTTGCCGTCGCCAAGCTTTGCGGCGTGCGCGTCGAAGCATTTGCTTTCGGCTTTGGCCCCCGCCTGTTCGGCTACAAGTACGGCGATACCGATTACAAAGTCTGTCTGCTTCCGCTGGGTGGTTACGTCAAGATGGCCGGGGAGAACTTTTCCGAACTCAGCGATGCGGCCGCTGGTACGGCCACCGTGGCGCCGGTCGAAGACCCAGGCGCCCTCACCTCGCATCCCCGCTGGCAGCAAATGCTCATCGGCGTGGCCGGACCGTTTTCCAATTTCGTCCTGGCCTTCGTATTGATGCTCTTCTACTTCAATTTCATCAACGAGGTGCCCGCTATCAATCCCATCGTCGTCGAGTGGACAGGCGACGGCTCGGCGGCGGCACAGGCTGGCATCGACACGGGCGACATCATCAGCCGATTCGATACGTTCGACAATCCTACGTGGGAGCAGATACGCAGGAGCGTGAGCGCGAACGCCGGCAAGACCGTGGCTGTGACTGTGCAGCGCGGCGGCAAGACGCTTCCCCTGGCCATGCGCCTTACTGGTGGAACAAAGGGGAAGCTGGATATGGACGATGTCGGCCTCTTCCTCGAGGTGGTGAAGAGCCCCATCCATGTGGATTCGGTGGCTTCCAATGCGCCGGCTGCGCAGGCTGGCCTGCGTAGCGGCGACCTGATTCTCGCCGTGGACGGACACGCCTTTCACACCTTGAATCCATTTGTGGTTTACCTCCAATCGGGCCAGGGTAAGCCGGTCTCGCTGAGCGTGAGCCGCAACGGCCAGGTGATCGGGCCTCTGCTGGTTCACCCGACGTTGCAGGATTCGGCCTGGCGTCTGGGCTTCACTTGGGAGCCGCCTTCTGATGGCCCCACGCAGAGAGAGCCACTGCCGTTTGCTGAGTCCGTGGCTGAGTCGAAAGATTTCTGCACCGAGAACTCCATGCTCATCTTTGGAATGCTGCGACAGCTCTTCACGCACAAGGCTTCGGTTACGCAGCTCTCAGGTCCGGTTGGAATCGCGCGTGCAGCTGGCGAGGCGGCCGAGGCCAAGGATTGGTCCGCTAAGTTTGGGTTGGGCGCAAGCATCAGCCTGAATCTTGGCATTCTCAACCTGCTGCCATTTCCCATCCTCGACGGCGGAATGATCCTGTTCCTGTTAATTGAGAGCGTGCTTCGCCATAGCATCAACATCAACGTGAAGGAGCGCATCTACCAGGCCGCTTTTGTGGTGCTCTTAGCCTTTTTCGCTTTCGTCATCTTCAACGACGTGACCAAGCTGCCCATCTTCGCTCATTTGAAGCCGTAAAGCAGAGATCAGGGGTCAGAGATCAGAGCTCAGTTTCCGAGCCGGTTCCTGATCCCTGATCCCTGCCTTGGAGACCGCCGCATGCCCGTGACCGCCGAAGTGAGGGTACGCTACGCCGAAACCGATCAGATGGGCATCGTCTACTATGCCAACTATCTTGTCTGGTTTGAGATTGGCCGCGTTGAGCTGCTGCGGTCCCTCGGTTTTTCCTATAGCCAGTTGGAGATCGAGCACCAGTGCATCCTGCCCGTAGTCGAAGCCACCTGCCGTTATCGTGCCCCCGCCCGCTACGACGACGAAATCCTCATCGAGACCAGCCCCGCTCTGCTGCGCGGATCGGTGCTCAAGTTCGGCTATAGAATCCTGCGTAAAGCTGCGGAAAACGCCGAACCCACGCTCCTGGCCGAGGGCGAGACAGTACACGTGGTCTGCGACGGCCAGTTGAACAAGATTCCATTGCCAGAGCAATATGCAGCGGCTCTGCGGGTGATCATGGCGGCCGAGTAGGCGCCGCCCATTCAACTCCAGGATTGCCTCGCTGCGCCGCGAGCGGAAGAAAAAGCGTCATCTTTGCAGACTATTTTGGACGATCGTGTAGTGTGAAACCAAGGACAGCTTATTTCTGGGGACCGGTCCGTGCCCCCCGTAACCAGAAAATACCCCCACCCCCGGGGTATTCATTTTTTCGCTGACGCGCCAATCATTGCGTAGTTTTTCACGCTTTCGTGCAGGATGCCTCGGACCCTTGTACAACCAATTCAGCTTCAGGAAGATGCGCAGGCAGGAAGCTCGGAAGCACTCATCTTGTCAAGCTCTGAAGCGCACGTTCCGATGCCCAGGCACCGAAAAGACGCGCGCCTCAACTCGCTGCTCAGCCAGGAACAGCGGAACGGTTCCTGTGCCGCCGTTTCTGCAGTGAACCATGCATTTGTTTTGAAAGAGCACGGATCAAGTTGCGCCCCGGCACACTATGGACTTGCGGAGTAGCTCCTTACCTCATAACGTAGTCCTTGGGGGATGGAGAACCGCCTATGAGCGTGATCGCTGCGATCAAGAGAAACCTTCCTCCGGGGTTGCGCATTCGTCTCTACTTCGCAAAGCTCTGGTTGAATGCGAAGGTTTTTCATCGAAGCGATCTCAACAGGCTCGCCCTTTTCTACAACACCGATAAATGGGGAAGACATTGGTACACGCAGCATTACCAGCGCTATTTCCGACCATTTAAGCGAAAGCGGCTCAACCTGCTTGAGATCGGCGTGGGGGGCGGCGAACATGCAGACAGTGGCGGCGAGTCGCTTCGGATGTGGAAGGCTTACTTTCGCAAGGGCCGCATTGTGGGAATCGATATTTGCGACAAGACTCGATTTCGCGAGCCTCGGATCGATATCCACCAATGCGACCAGACCGATGCCGAAGCCCTGCGTCAACTGTCAGCCGAGTATGGCGGGTTTGACATTGTCATCGACGATGGCAGTCATCTGAATGAGCATGTGATTGCGACGTTCCTGCTGCTTTTTCCCTTGATGCGGTCCAATGGCATCTATGCGATCGAGGACACGCAGACCGCATACTGGCCGACGTGGGGCGGCGGCATCGGCAGTCCGCATTCCTCGGTTGCGTTCCTCAAGAGCCTGACCGACGGCCTCAACCACGTTGAGTATCCGCTGGAATCCTATGCTCCCAACTACTTCGACCAGAACATCGTTGAGATCGCTTTCTTTCACAACCTGATTATCGTCCGCAAGGGGAGCAACAACGAGAAACCCAATCAGCCCGAATATATTCAGCGCGAGCTGGCGGCGCAGGCCACGACGGCTGCGGTCGCACGGCCTTAATGACCTGCGCCCCGGTTGTGTTACTCCGGGGGCGGATAGAAGGGCAGCTTCTCGTTCTTTTCGTTGGCGCGGCGGATGGTTACGTCGTCCACCAGTAACGCGGGCGCAAGCACGGTTTCCGGCACATCGCCAAAGTAGTTGGCAACGAATAAATCCTTGCCAGCGGCCTCCACGCCAGAGCGCAGGGCGCGCTGGTCCAGGTCGTCCAAGGTGGCTCCGCGCACCAGCTCGCGCTTGCCTGCCGGGCTGCCGTCTGGAGTCACGCGGTAAAGCAGCCGAGGCGTGGACTCCCCAGCCAGCGTCTGCACATAATAGACGCTCTTTAAGCTGCGATCTTTGGCAAGGTCAAGGAGCTTGCGGTTGAGTTCATCGTCCGACAGGCCTTCCTTCGCGGTAATTTGGAGTACTCCGATGGCCGGTCTGGCCGCCGCGCCAATCCCGCCACGCCCGTGGCCGTTCGACAGCGGAAAATCCCTGACCGGTTCACGGCCGAGCAGATAATTCTCCAGCTTGCCCTCGGTCACCAGCTTCACTGCTTGCGCCGGCACTCCCTCGTCGTCCACATCATAGGCGCCCACAAGGCCCTTGCCGTTAAAAGCCTTCAAGTCGGGGTCGTCCACCACGTCCAAAAACTCAGGCAGCACGCGCGCGTGAAAACTCGATGCAAACGGCCCGTTTGTGCGGGCCACGGTGCCCATCTTGGGCCGCGTCGCCGTGACTCCGCTGGCTATCAGCCCGCGCAGCGTGTCGGCTCCCGCATCGGAACTGAGCAGCACTGGCCCGTGATACTCTTCCTCCACCAGGGGCGCATTGCGCAAATCGGTGAGCGAAGCAATCAACCCAACCGCATGTTTCTCAAAAGCCTCTGGGGCATCGAGATCCTTGAGCGTAACTCCTACCGAAGCATAGGAGCGATCCAGCCGCATTCCATCCGCCGCCTGGGCGCCAACCGCAAACAATTCCTGGTACTCAGAGGCCGACTTGCGCACGATGACGCCTTCGCTGCTGACCAGCCAGGTTGTTGTCACCCGCGCCTGAAACTCCGCCGAGGAATACTCGACATCGTGCTGGCCCGCCTTGACGGATGCATTGCTCCGGTAGAGGCCGCTGGCCCTGGCCACGCGATCCGCCCAGGCGGCCTCGTCCAATTTCAACTGGAGCGGGGCTGACAGCGAGACGATGGGCTTTTCCTGGCTGAAGTCGTCTGCCTGCGGTGGCGTCTGCACCTCTTTCAGGGCAGCCTGCTTTTGCGCATAGGCTGAGAGTGCGTTCTTATAGGCCTGGTCCGTGGCTGACCAAAGCGCAGATCGGATCGCAATGGGATCGTCGTCGAGCGCCGTCAGTTGCAGCGCGCCGTCGCCGCGACCGCCTGAGCTGTCGGACTTGTAGTCGCCTACCCGCACCGTGATACGGGCCACGCGCTCGTGGCTGCGCTGCGAACCCTCGGTGGCGCCAAACCCTGCCTTTGTCTGGTAGTTCTCCACGTCCTCGATGCGGTATTGGATGTAGAACGGCTTTGCGAAATCCTTCAACTGCAATTCGGTCTTGCTGCGGTCGAGCTCTTCGAGCATCGCCTTTAGCACTGGATCTTTCTCAGCATCGGCGCGCGTCTGTTGCGCAGCGGCCAATGACGGCGCGCAGAAGCAGGCAATCATGAGCCCTGCTCCGACCAGCATTCTAATCGGGCTAATCGTATTCATTGGGCCTCCTTCTCGGACGCGGGCTTTGCCGGCGCTGCGGTCATGGCACCGGGAATGGGCAGGATCGGCGGCCTTGCGATTCCCTGCGCCTGCTTCTGGGTTTCCATCTCGCTGAGTAGCATGGCCGGCGCCACTGCGCTCACCAGAATGGTGCCCGACTCCGCGCCGCACTCGCCGTTAAAAACTTCGCTCTTGTCGCCGGTGGCCAGAATCTTCTTCATCGCCGCCAGCGGTGTGCCCACAATGCTCACGCCACGGACCAGTTCATCCGGCCGCCCGTCTACATACACCCGCCAAACCACCAGCGGAACCACGGAGAAAGCCTGCGGCGAACTGCGCTGGGTCACGGCAAAACCTGAAGAAATGTCCTCGAAGTAAAGCCCATAGGGCTTTTCCTGCTTCTTGGCCTCGTCGATCAACTGCTTGCGCAGCTCAGCCTCGGGGACGCTCTTGGTCGAGGTCACAATCAAGTTGCCCTGGCGACCGGTTGGCACATGCCCCGTGGACGCCCGCCCGTGACCGTTCGATGCGCCAAAGCTGGCGATGGGCAGGCGAGACATGAGGAAGGTCTTGAGCACGCCATCCTGGATCAGATCCACACGGCGCGCCTTTTGCCCCTCATCGTCGTACTCATAGGTGCCGCTCAGTGAAGTAGTGCCAAATTTGGTTGCGGTCGGGTCGTCGGCTACCGAAAGGAACGTGGGCAGCACCTCCTTGCCCACTTCCTTGGTAAAGGTCTGCCCCTCCTCGTCGCCGCGCTGCCGCTGTCCCTCAAGCCGGTGTCCGAGCACCTCGTGGAAGAAGACAGCCGCTGCACGCCCCGACAGAATGACCGGCCCGTCGAAAGGCTGAGTCACGGGAGCTTTGCGGAGAGCCTCCAGGCTCTTGCCCAGTTCGCGCATCGCCGCTTCAAGTTCCGGCTGGGCGGGCAGTCCGTCGACCGTCTCGGCCTCGAAGGTCTGCGCCCGGTAGAGGTCCATCCCATCGTCGGCGCGGGTCATGGCAAACACCACCAGGCGCGCCTGCAAGTGAGGCGCCACCACACGCGAACCCTCTGACGAAGCAAAGTAGTCGGTTTCGTTTTGCACCGTGAGCATCACCATGTTCTGGTACACGTCAGGGAACTCGCGAAAGACCTTTGACAGCGCGCTTACCCGCTTTTCCCATGCCGGCATGTCCACCACGACGAGCGGAGCCGGCTTGCCGAAGTAGGTCTGCGGCGCTTCCTGGCTAAAGTCCGGCGAGGTGTCCTCTTCCTTAGCGCGCACCTCGGCCTCGGTCTTCACACGCAGGAAATTATCCAGCGCTTTACCATAGCCCGTGTTGGTGGCCAGCCACAGGGTCCGCCCCAGAGCTTCGCGATCGTCGGTAAGCGGCAATTGCAATGTTGTTACCGCCGATGCGCGGTGCGTGCCATGGGTGTTGTCGAGCTTGGGGTCGCCGAGCCGCACTTGAACGTCGGCAACGCGCACATGGTTGACGGAGCTGTCGGCCAGCGCGCCATACTGCGCCCGAATGGACACCGCGCTGGCGTCGGCCACAGCGTAGCTGAGGAAGTAAGGAGGAAGCTGCTTGTCGTCTCCCTGCTTGCCCAGCGATGTAAAGGCGCGATGCAGTTCAGCCGTCATTGCGTCCATGAGAACCGGCGCGGCCTGCTTCTGTGCGCCCGCGGGCAGCGCCAGAACAAGAGCGGAAGCGGCAAAAACTATTTGGATAGAGCGCCCGAAAAAGGGGCTAAGGGCAGGCTTGGGAGCGGGCCGCCAAGAGGCGGCAAAAGAAATCTCTGTCATAGGCTGGAAAACTCGGTTGAAAACCGTCTTCTAACTAGATTGTCTCAGAGTAGGCTACTCTCAAGGGATTTTCTCATGAGTTTTGCCCGCGCGACGCTCGCCTGTTGTCTCCTCCTGCTTGCCGCCGTGGCTCCGCGGCTTGGCCCCGGCCCCAGAACCACGTCTCGAACAGCCGCCCAACGGGCCGCCTGGCAGCAGGCCCAGCGCTCATCCTCCGCCCCGTCCGCAGCCGAAGCCTACTCCCTGCCGCCTGACAAGCTGGCCAAGGCTATTGCCCTCAGCCGCATCCGCGACATTCTCGACCTTGTGGGCGCACTCTGGAGCCTGGCAGTTCTGTGGCTGCTGCTAGCCACACGAGCCGCTGCCGCTCTCGAAGGCTGGGCTGAACGGATCTTTCGCCGCCGCTGGCTCCAGGGGCTGCTCTTCTTTGCCGCCTTCGTGGTTGTCCTCACGCTGGCCAGTCTGCCGCTTGACGCGTTCGGCCACCATGTCAGTCTGGAGTACGGCATCAGCATTCAGGGGTGGGGAAGCTGGCTGGGCGATCGGGGCAAGGCGCTGGGGCTGGCCGTGGCGATTGGCGCGCCCGTTCTGCTGCTCTTCAACTGGATTGTGCGCCGCTGGCCTCGCCGTTACTGGCTGGGCGCCTGGGTCGTCACGCTTCCGCTGCTCATGCTTTCCGTTTTTGTGTCGCCGCTGGTCGAACCTATCTTCAACCAGTACGAACCCCTCGCCAGGAATCATCCCGCCTTGGTGGCTGAGCTTGAAAAGGTCGTTGCCCGCACCGGAACCAATATCCCTCCCGACCGCATGTTTCTGATGAAGGCCAGCATCAAAACCAATGGCCTCAATGCCTATGTGAGCGGCCTGGGCGTTACCAAACGTATTGTTGTTTGGGATACCACTGCCGGCCGTATTCCCAACGACGAAGTGCAGTTCATCTTTGGCCATGAGAGCGGCCACTACGTTCTGCGCCACATTCTCAAAGGTTTGGCCCTCTCGGCAGTAGCCCTGTTTTTCATCTACTTGGTCTGCGCAGGATTGGCCGCCTGGCTGGCGCGGCGCTTTGGCGTGCGCTGGCGGCTCAACCGGCTGGACGACGGAACCGAACCGCTTGCATCGCGCGCCGGCTTCATTGTCCTGCTTTTCGTACTCTCAGTCGCAGGTTTTGTGCTGGCTCCGGTAGACAACACCGTCAGCCGTCACTTTGAACATGAAGCCGACGTCTACGGCCAGGAGGCCATTCACGGCATTGTCGCCGACCCGCAAAAGACCGCCGTAGCCGCCTTCAACGCCCTCGGCGAAGCATGGCTTGAAGACCCCAACCCCAGCCCCTTCATTGAGTTCTGGACCTACGACCACCCCTCGGTGCAGACCAGAGCCAACTTCGCGCTGCACTACGATCCCTGGGCCAACGGCGGGCATGGCAAGTTTTTCGATAAATAGCGGTCGGTTCCCATTCGGTGCAAGTGATGGTTTTCCTCATGACCTCAGATCGTCTCCAGGCCGTACACTGAGGAGTCACACAGCAATCTAACGATGGAGGAGCCTGTCCACCATGGCCTATCCCACAAACTACCGTTACACCCGCGAACATGAATGGATCTCGCTTGATGGCGCCATTGGCTCCATCGGGATCACCGACTACGCGCAGAACTCCCTGGGCGACATTGTCTATGTGGACGCGCCCAAAGTGGGCGACCCGGTCACCGCCAACCAGACCTTCGGGTCGGTTGAGAGCGTGAAGGCGGTCAGCGACCTTTATTCACCCGTCACCGGCACAGTGACCGCCGTCAACGAGGCGCTGAAGGACTCGCCCGACAAAATCAACGAAGCTCCGCACGACACCTGGATCATCAAGGTCGAGCTAGCCGATCCCGCGCAGTTCGCCGCCCTGCTCGATGCCGCCGCGTATGAGGCGTTCATCGCGGAAGAGACAAACTAGGGACTAGGGACTTAGGGACTAGGGACTGACGAAGCGGCATTGGAGGAGTAACCTTGGGCGAATCGTTCAGGAATCTGACAGTATGGCAGCGATCTATTGAGTTAACGCTAGCCGTCTATAAGCTGACCTCCGCTTTCCCGGATTCCGAGCGTTTTGGGCTCACCAATCAGTTGCGTAGAGCTTCCGTCTCCGTTGCCAGCAACATCGCGGAAGGATATGGCCGCTCAACCAAAGGAGAGTACCTTCAGTTTCTGGGCCACGCTCGTGGATCTAAATCAGAGGTAGAAACGCAAATTGTGATTGCAACAGCGCTGGGCTTCGGCACCAAGGAGATGTTGCAAACGACAGAGGAACTGTGCAGCGAGGTGGGCCGCATGTTGGGTGCGATGATGAAGTCACTGCGATCCAAGTCCCTAGTCCCTAGTCCCTAAGTCCCTAGTCCCTAGTCCCTGAAAGGCTGCAATGCGCTACCTGCCCAAATCGCCCGCTGAACGCCTCGCAATGCTCGCAGAAATCGGCGCGACGTCGATCGACGACCTCTTCGCCGTGATCCCCGCCGAGTACCGGCTCGACCGCGATCTCGACGTGCCCCGCCAGTACGCCGAGAGTGAAATCGTCGACTACTTCCGCGCCGCAGGCCAAAAGAATGCCACCGGCTACGCCAGCTTTCTCGGCGCGGGAGCCTATCGCCACTACCGTCCGGTCATCATTGACTCGCTGGTCCAGCGCGGCGAGTTTCTCACCAGTTACACGCCCTACCAGGCAGAGATCACTCAGGGCACGCTGCAAGCGATCTTCGAGTTTCAGACCATGATCGCCGAGCTGACCAGTATGGATGTGGCCAATGCCAGCATGTACGACGGATCGACCGGCGCGGCCGAGGCGGTGATGATGGCCGTCCGCGTCACCGGCCGCCACAAGGCCGTCGTGGCCGCGACCGTGCATCCCGAGTACCGCGAAGTGCTTGCGACGTACACAAAGCATCAAGGTCTTCCTGAAACTCTGGTCGGTTATGACCGCGAGACCGGCCGCATCGACCTGGCCGATTTAGAAGCTGCAGTAACAGACCAAACAGCAGCGGTCCTCGTGCAAAGCCCCAACTTCTTCGGCATCATTGAAGACATTCCGGCCATCGCAGCCATCGCCCACGCCAAAGGTGCTTTGCTGATCGTTTCCATTGCGGAAGCGGTTTCGCTCGGGGTCGTTCGCCCGCCTGTCGAGGCAGATATTGTCAGCATGGAGGCACAGTCGTTTGGGGTCGCGCTCAGCTACGGAGGCCCTTTCTGCGGCGTCATCGCGGCCAAGGAGAAGTACCTGCGTCAGATGCCGGGGCGGCTGGTCGGCCAGACCGTGGATAGCAATGGCTACCGCGGCTTTGTGCTGACGCTTTCCACCCGCGAGCAGCATATCCGCCGCGAGAAGGCCACCTCGAACATCTGCACCAATCAGGCCTTGGTAGCGCTGATGGCCACAATCTTCCTCACCGTCTACGGCAAAGAGGGCATCCGTGAGTTAGCAGAACATAACTTGGCCAAAGCTAGTTACGCCGCCGAAATGCTTTCATCCCAGCCTGGCGCCAAGCTTGTTTTCTCAGGCGCGCCGCGCTTCCACGAGTTTGTTTTGCAGACCGACGAAGCTCCCGCAATCTGGAGCCAGAGATTGATGGATGAGAAGATCGTCGGCGGCCTAGATTTGAGCAAATGGCATCCCGAGTTAGGCAACGCAACGCTCTGGTGCGCGACGGAGATGATTACACGCGAGAACATCGATATCGCCGCCAAACTGCTGGCGGCTACGCAGGTGGTGGCATAGACGGCCATGACCAAGCAGACTTATCCGCCACGCATCATGTACATCGAATCCAAAGGCGACGGCCTAAACGGCTCTGCCCGGATTGGGAGGGTAACTTTCAGCCGCACTGGAGCGACGCTTCACTATGGTGGCAAATCGTTCGGGCGTCTCGGTGGAAGGGGTTTCAAAGCAAATTATTCCGACACCGAGACCGGTGAGCAGTATTGGATTTCAGGACCGAGACGGGACGAGACTGACCGGCTTTACAAGAGTAACTGGCCCGTTGAAATTGATGAAGATGTGCGCGAAGAATATTGGACAGAAATTCGAAAGAAGCCTGAGTGGAAGACTCGCGCACAGACATCACTTTCAACAATGAATCGCCCCAACGCAACCTCGTTGACGCGTGAATGAACGCAGAAACAGCCGACTGCATTTGCTTTGTAACAGGGCACGACTTCACAGCTTGCTGAAAAAGTCCCCTATTTGTCACTTTTTCTCCACAGGGATTTGCTTTAAGACAGAGGAATGCTTGGAGACGACAAGCAACAAGCTGAGATGTTTAGTTACGTGACGATGGAACAGATCGATTACAACTTGCTGTATCGATGGTTCGTGGGCCTGGGGATCGACGAAGCCGTGTGGGACGATACGGTGCTCAGCAAGAATCGCGAGCGGCTGATTGCAGGCCAGTCAGCAGTTGTTGCTGGCCGTGGTGGAGCAGGCGCGTGCGCGTCAGTTGCTGAGCGAGGAGCACTTCACGGTAGATGGAACGCTTTTACAGGCCTCCTACCCCACGGACAGGTCTTTGTCCGAAGGGTAGGAGGCCTGAGCTAGCCGGCGCAGCTTCAAAGAGAAGGATGAGTCGCCTGCGCGTGGACTGGCTGTTCCAGCTGGCAGTCGCAGCGCACAATCTGCTGCGCATGAGCAAGCTGATCCCGATTCAGGCGCAGGCCTGAACGGGGATACGTGTCTCTGCTCGCCCCCAAAGCGGCCAACAGGGACAAACAACTACCGCAAACCCCTCCATCGAGCGGCAAAATCTACCGCTGACGGAGCGACAAGAATCAAAACAACGACTTTTCCAGCAAGCTGTGAAGTCGTGCCGCAATCGCCACAAAACAAGCGGAGCTACAGTGTCTGCGTGAGAACGTCCGCAGCCCGACTGAACAAGGTGTTCTGGTTAGGGTTTTCCGGCAAGCGATTGTTTTTTGAGGGCGTGCCGGGGCGAGTTTGCAGTTTTCGGTTGCGGTTCAGGCTGC
>Ga0302319_10003443_pt1 | contig 33134 bp, 23 predicted proteins | sample Bog_T0_2_FD_203319 | JGI IMG/M metagenome (GOLD analysis project Ga0302319, IMG submission 203319) | Peat permafrost microbial communities from Stordalen Mire near Abisko, Sweden - Bog_T0_2 | ecosystem: Environmental > Terrestrial > Soil > Wetlands > Peat | place: Sweden: Abisko, Stordalen Mire... | reverse complement strand
TACGTCTGGGTTCCTGGCCATTGGGTTGAGCCACCTTACGGCGGTGCCCGCTGGGTTCCCGGCCACTGGCGTCCAGGTCCCGGAGGCTATGTTTGGGTGGAAGGCCATTGGCGCCGCTAAAGACAGGCAGTAGACAGTAAGGGCAGACAGTAGACAGTCGGGAGCATGGGAAGTCCCCCACCGCGCTGCCTGCTGTCTCCCTGTTGACTGTCTCTCCCTCAACTATCATCAATACATGTCCGATCTCACCCCCGAAGACCGCGCCCGCCGCGTCAAAGTCCTGCTCTACGACGTCGATGGCGTCCTCACCAACGGCGACATCACCATCATCCCGCCCCTCGACGGCGACCCCAACGGCCGCGCCACCGAGGTCAAATCCTTCTCCGCCCACGACGGGATGGGTATCAGCATCGCCCGCCTCGCCGGCCTCAAAATCGGCTTCGTCACCAAGCGTCAATCGCAGGTAGTCGCCATCCGTGCCCGAGACCTCAAGATCGACCACGTCTACCAGGGCCAGTCCAACAAGGTCGACGCGCTCAACAAGATCATCGCCGCCGAAGGCTGCACCCTCGACGAAATCGCCTATGTGGGCGACGACATCATCGACCTCCCCGTCATGCGCAAAGTAGGCTTCGCCATCGCCACGGCCAACGCCCGTCCACAAGCCAAGGCCGCCGCCCACTACACCACCCCCAATCCCGGAGGCCAGGGCGCCGGCCGCGATGCCATCGACTTCATCCTCAACGCCCGCGGCATCCTCGACCAAACCATCGAGCAATACCTCGACCCCAACAGCGCCGAAGCAAAATCCGCCGACATCGGTGCTGGCAACATGTAGTCCAACCGCTGCAACTCACCCCCGCGTATGGGGATAGCGAGGGTCCAACATCACCCGCTTGATCTGCCCGGCATGACGGTCACTGTGCTGCGCAATCACCAGCAGCCATTGATACCCATCAAGATCTCCCAGCGTGAGGTGGGGGAAGAAGTGCTGGCGCAGATCGGCCTGCACCTCTCGCGCGAAGGCAATCGTCTCCGCACGCTCGCGCCTCAGCATCTCCTGCATCGTTGCCGCATCCACGAAACCGCCGACAGGCCGCACAACTTCACGCGCTTCAATCTTCCGCTCTCCCACCACCGCCAGCTCGAGCACCGAATCTTGTTTTCGCGCAACCGCCTGCATCTTCTCCGGTTCCGCCGGCGTTGCGATAACCTTCGCTACCACTCCGCGAATGAACCGCTCAAACAGCACCAGGTGCTCAAAGTTTTCCGCGATCGACCAGCGCTCAGGCATCTCGCGAAACAGCCACTGCTCCGGCGTCATCCCTTCCGCCAACGCCAGCAACTTTGCCTCACTCGCCGTCAGTCGCTCCAGCAGGAACGCGCGTTCTTCCGCCCTCATCGTGTCCATTGTAGACATTTATCCTTTGGGCGAACAAACCGCGAATCCCGCGCTACAATATCCCATGCCCGAGCTCCTCCCAATCTCGGAACCCTTCACCCTCACCGACCCCCATCTCGCTTGGGCTCACCCCATCGTGCAGGAGTGGTTCCTTACCAAGTTCGGCTCGCCCACTGAACCCCAAATCCACGGCTGGCCCGCAATCCTCCGCGGCGATCCAACCCTCATCTCCGCGCCGACTGGTTCGGGTAAGACTCTGTCCGCGTTTCTAGTCTGCATCGACAAACTCCTGCGCGCTGCCATCGAGGGCCGCCTCGCGCCCCACACGCACGTCGTCTACATCTCGCCCCTCAAAGCCCTCTCCAACGACATCCAGAAGAACCTCGACGCACCGCTAGCCGAGATCCAGCAGCTAGCCATCGCGCGCGGCTATCTCTGCCCCGAAATCCGCACTGGCGTCCGCACCGGCGACACGCTCACCAAGCACCGCCTCGCGATGCTGAAGCATCCGCCGCACATCCTCGTCACCACGCCCGAGTCGCTCTACATCCTGCTCACGGCAGGGAAGTCGCGCCAGAACCTAACCCGCGTCCAAACCGTCATCGTCGACGAGATCCACGCCCTCGCCGACGACAAGCGAGGCGCCCACTTAGCCCTAACCCTCGAGCGCCTCGACGCCTTGGTCTGCGGTGAGAACCACCTAGTTCCCGGTGCAATGCTAACCGGCCTAAGCGCACCACCGCAGCGCATAGGCCTCTCCGCAACCCAGAATCCCATCGAGTTAGTTGCGGCGTTCCTCACCGGCACCCACTCGGATCGCCAAAAGGCATCCTTGAAAGGGACGGGCTTCAGCCCGTCCGTTAGTCCTCTTCGGGGAAAGGGGGCTTTAGCCCCTGAGGGAACGCGTCAACCAGCCACCATCATCCAAGTAGGCCAACGCCGAACCCTCGACCTGGCCATCGAAGTCCCCTCTGCCGAACTCACCTCGATCACCTCCATCGCCATGTGGGAGGAGATCTACGACAAGCTAGCCGCGCTAGCCGAGCAACACCGCAGCACGCTAGTCTTCGTCAACACCCGCAAGCTGGTAGAGAAGATCAGCTTCGAGCTCTCCAACCGCCTTGGCGAAGACGCGGTAGCCGCGCATCACGGCTCGCTCTCCCGCACGCTCCGTTTAGACGCCGAACAGCGCCTCAAGGCAGGCGAGTGCAAGATCCTCATCGCCACCGCCTCGCTGGAGCTAGGCATCGACATCGGCACCGTAGACCTCGTCTGCCAGATCTCCACCACCCGCGCAGTCGCAGTCGCCATGCAGCGCGTAGGCCGAGCCGGTCACTGGCGCGGAGCCATCCCCAAGGGCCGCTTCTTCGCCACCACCCGCGACGACCTCTTCGAGCAGGCTGCCCTCCTCCGCAAGATGGTAGCCGGCGAACTCGATCTCCTCGAGATCCCCGACCAGCCCATCGACGTCCTCATGCAGCAGATCGTCGCCATGGTCGGCGCGGAGTCATGGTCCGAAGACGCGCTCTTCCACGTCCTCCGCCGCGCGTACCCGTACCGCAACCTAACCCGCGAGCAGTACGAAGAGGTCCTCGCCCTCCTCCACAACGGCATCGAGAACTCCCGAGGCCGCTACGGCGCCTACATCCTTCGCGACCGCGTTCAGGGCCATCTCCACGCCCGCCGAGGCTCGCGCTCCATCGCCATCTCCAACGGCGGAGCCATCCCCGACACCTCCATCTTCGCGGTCATGCTCCAGCCCGAGAACGTCCAGATCGCCACCCTAGACGAGCACTTCGCCGTCGACAGCTCTCCCGGCGACGTCATCCTTCTAGGCAACACTAGCTGGCGCATCCAGCGCGTAGACCCCAGCGGCAAGGTCTTGGTAGAAGATGCACACGGGGCCCCACCCAGCATCCCCTTCTGGGAAGGCGAAGCCCCCCAGCGCACCTCCGTACTCAGCGACGGCGTAAGCGCCCTGCGAACCGAGATCGACGAGCGCACCAGCAATATTTCCCCCTCGCATCTGCTACAAAATCGTCATCTCGACCGGAGCGCAGCGGAGTGGAGAGACCCCTGTATTTCGTCCGAGGTAGTGACTGCACCTGAGGCACAACTCCAAGACGCCATCGCGTTCCTCCAACGCGAGTGCTTCCTCTCCGACTCCGCCGCCCTCCAACTCATCACCTACATCGTCCACGGCCGAGCCGTCCTCGGCGCGGTCCCCACCAAAACCACCCTCATCGCCGAGCGCTTCTTCGACGAAGGTGGTGGCCAGCAGCTCATCCTCCACGCGCCCTTCGGCGGCCGCCTCAACAAGGCCTGGGGCTTGGCCCTCCGCAAGCGCTTCTGCCGCGGCTTCAACTTCGAGCTGCAAGCCGCCGCCACCGACAACGGCATCAACATCTCCCTCGCCGAGCAGCACAGCTTCCCACTCGCCGATGTCTTCCACTTCCTCAGCACCCTCACCGCCCGCGAGCTACTCGAGCAGGCGTGCATCCCATCGCCCCTCTTCAAGAACCGCTGGCGCTGGGCCGCAGGCCGCAGCCTCCAACTCCTGCGCATGCAGAAGGGCAAGCGCGTCGCCCCCCAGATCCAGCGCACCCGCTCCGACGACCTCCTCGCCAGCGTCTTCCCCCACGCCTCCGCATGCCCAGAAACCATGACCGGCGACATCGAGATCCCCGATCACCCGCTCGTCCGCGAAGTCATGAAGGACACACTCACCGAGGCGATGGATCTCGAAGGCCTCCTCGAAGTCCTCGCCTGCATCGCCGATGGAACCATCCGCTGCATCGCCGTCGACACGCCCATCCCCAGCCTCTTCGCGCATGAGCTCATCAACGCCATGCCCTATGCCTACCTCGACCCCGAGGACGCCGCCGCTCGCCGCGCCCGCGCCGTCAGCACCCGCGGCAACGTCCCCTCGCGTCTCCCTGAAGCTCCCGGCCACATCGACCCCGCCGCCATCGCCACCGTCCGCGCCCAGCTCTGGCCCGACATCCGCGACGAGCACGAGCTCCACGACCTCCTCCTCCAACTCATCGCCCTCCCCATCGCTTTCCTTGACAGCTCCACGAGCCCATACCTCTCGGGTGCCCCATCCATGACGATGGCTTCATCATCGTCATGGGTGGGATTGCAAGCTGCCTCCCCAGCCAAGACCCAACACTGGCCCCTTTTCTTCGACCGCCTGTCCCAACAAGGCCGCGCGCACTGTATCGATCTCGACGGTACCCCAGCCTGGATCGCCACCGAGCGGCTCCCCGAAGCAGCCCTCCTCTGGCCTTCGTATCCAGGTACCCCGAGCCTTCAGGCTTGGGTCTCACAGCCCACTCCGGAAGAAGGGGCTTCAGCCCCTCATGTAAGCTCTACTGCCCCAGCCACGACGACACGCGACGCCGCGACCCTGACCCTCACGCAAGGCTATCTTCAACTCCTCGGCCCGACCACCTCCGCGCACCTCGCCGCGCTAACGCATCTCCAACCGTCCTCGATCCACCAATCCCTACTCACCATGGAGATGCAAGGCCTCTCCATGCGCGGCGTCTTCGAGCACCCGCCAACCACGGATCCCCACGCAGAAGAGTGGTGCGAGCGCCGCATCCTGCACCGCATCCACCGCCTCACCCTCGGCACACTCCGCAAGCAAGTCGAGCCCGTCACCCCCGCCATCTTCATGCGCTGGCTACTCGACTGGCACCACCTCGCCCCCGACACGCAACTCACCGGCGAAGAAGCCGTCCTGGCTGCCATCGAGCAGCTCGAAGGCTTCGAAGCCCCCGCGATCGAATGGGAGCGCACCGTGCTCCCCGCTCGCGTAGCCAACTATCAGCCTCAGTGGCTCGACAACCTCTGCCTTGCCGGCGTCCTCGCCTGGGGCCGCATCTCCCCGCACCCGGCCTGGTCAGCAGGGGAGGGAACTGCCCCACGCCGCGTCATCCCCACCACCGCCGCACCCATCACCTTCTACCTTCGCGACTCCTCTGAGTGGCTCCACCACGCGCTCGCCTCCAAGTCTGTCGACGAGACCACCCTCACCCAATCTCTTTCACCAGAAGCCCAGGCAATCCGCTCCCTCCTTGCCACGCAAGGCGCAGCGTTCACCGCCGATCTCCAGCGTCTCTCCGGCCTCACCAAGCTCCAAACCTGCACCGCTCTTTGGGAGTTAGCCACCGCTGGCCTCGCCTCAGCAGATGGTTTCGACCAGCTCCGCGCCATGATGGACCCCCGCCGCAAATCCGCCACCACGTCCACCACCGCGCCCAGCCTCCGCAAAAAAGCCGCCGCCCGCACCACCGCCGGCCGCTGGTCCCTCCTCGCCTGCGCATCCACCCAAAGCTATGTCATCTCGACCGGAGGCGCAGCCGTAGTGGAGAGACCTGCAGGTCAGCGCGCCACGGACACCACACACGCTGCGATCGCGCTCGCCAAGCAAACCGACGCCGCGCTCGACGCCCACGCCCGCATCCTACTCTGCCGCTACGGCGTCCTCTTCCGCGAGCTCCTCACTCGCGAAGCCAACGCCCCCAAGTGGCGCGACCTACTCCCCATCCTCCGCCGCCTTGAAGCCCGCGGCGAGATCCGCGGAGGCCGCTTCGTCTCCGGCCCCTTCGGCGAGCAATACGCCCTCTCCGAAGCCGTCGACAGTCTCCGCAAAGCCCGCACACAGCACGCCTCCCGAGCCACCGAACCAGCCATCACCGTCTCCGCAGCCGATCCTCTCAACCTCGCCGGCATCCTCGTCCCCGGCGACCGCATCCCCGCAGTCCCTGGTCGCACCGTCAGCTTTCAGAACGGCGTCACCGTCGAGGAAAACCCCAAGATCGAACTGCCCGCCAAAGCTATCCGCGTCGCCCGCATACGCAGTATCCCCGACATGCTCCGCGCCGAAGCCCTCGCCGCTCGCACCCCCGCACCCGCCGTCTCTCCCGGCCTCTTCTAATGAGTGAGATCAAGCTCGATAAACTCCCCATCCCACAGCCCGTGCAACCGCCTGCGGCAATCGAGCCCCTTGCTCCCGAAGACTTCTACATGGAGGGCCCATACGTCGTCTTCACCGCCGCCTACCACCTCCGCCGCGGCTCCTGCTGCAAGTCCGATTGCCGTCACTGCCCATACAAGTAGCATTCTTCCATCGAGCCTCACGGCTGGGAGTAGTAACCCGTTCGTGTGCGAGCTTCGAGGTCGCGCGGAGCCACCTTCACCTCAATCTGGTGATACATGTTTGGTTTTTCGTCAGGCGCGGCATCCAGCACAATGCGGTAATACTGGTCCGCATCGGCGATACACTGCCTCATCATCGAAGCCACATCGTTTGAATTCAGCACTAATCCGCCGCTCTGCGTCGCCAACACCTGCAGTGACACGTTGCCCCATTCCGCGTCGGCCGGCCCTTTCAGCCCTTTTAGAAAGTTCTGGTAAAAAAACTCCCGCCCCACCGATTCACTTGCGCCCCAGCTATTCACGCTGTACAGCGTGATGTCCGCGTTGCGTAGCTCCCGTGAGAACGCAATCGCATTCCGATACACATCGTCCGCCTGTCCTCCATCCAACTGCATATTTGGGCCTGACAACAGCGGCCAACCCGGAGACACCCATAGCACCAGCTTGCGTCCCGGCTGCTTTTCCTCCGCCTCCGTCAAGCTGCGTAGGGCATTCAGCGAGATCGTCATACGGTCAGCCGCCCCCCAGAACCCCTGGCTCCGATTGATCTCTCTCAACCCGATGTCCGCGTGATCCAACTGGTCTGCCAGTGCATTGCCGTCCTTGGTCGCCACGCTGTGCAACTCAAAGTTCTTGTCGGTTAGAATCGCGAAGCTGGTCGGATACGGAAGCACGCCGTCGTTGCTGCGCAGATACTTCGAAATCTGCTGACGCTGAGATCCTAGATACGTAAACGGAGTGTTTACGGAGTCGACGATAATCAACACCTCCAACTGGGCATCCTTCCCCTTCACCGGGGTGAACGATACAATCGGCCGAGGGTTCTTGTTATCCAGCACCGTGAAGTCCTTCTCATCCAGTAGCCCCGTCGGCTTGCCTTTGTCCGTCGTAACCTCGACATCCAGTTGAATCTTTCCCTGGGAATTGGCCGGGCTCCCCGGCTCTTGCGCATATCCGCGTCCAATCGGAGCCATTCCCAAGCCCAACAAAACTGCCAAAATCCCGCACCGCATAATCAACATGACTGCCTCCTGCTCGCCGGGACCTGGATTCGCTGCCTCCTCGAAGGGATTAATTCATCCTTTGGTTCGTACGCCAGCCTGTTCCTACTAGGACGCCGCCACGGCTCTCGGAGTATCGCTTTCGCAGTACATATCGTCTACCTCACCTGCAGGCCCGGTTGCCACGATCCTATCTGCCCTTCCATTCCCTCTACGGTCAGTGTGCTCCGCCCGCCGCGGTTGCGGGTGCCGCCACCTTCAGAGCCAGCCGTGGAAACATGAAGCTTCCAGCCGCATCATCAATCACGTTCACTTGGCAGATATAGGTTCCCGGCTTCAGCTGTGTCAGTGGCACATCGACCTGGAATATCACCGCATCATGTTCGGGATCGTTCACCGAAGTCGCTGTCGCGAGTGCCGTCTCGTAAACCTTTGTCCCATTCAACACGAATTCAATGTTCGTCAGCAGCTTGATCGGCATGGCAGTAGCCGGGCTCTTAACATTTTTCGCCTTCGCTGGGTCATACACTTCGTACAGAAAATAAAGGTGCTGACTCTGCCGAAACACATGCGCCACATTCGGAACCCACTCCAGCCCATCCCTTACCAGCGGGCTCGTCGCATGCTTGTCCGTATTCGGAGTCCGCTGGCTCGCCACCACCACCGAGCTCATCTTCAGCGGTGCCTTCTTCAAGTCCGGCACCTGGATGTCCGTCTCAAAACTTCCCATGTTGCCTGTCTGGTTTTCGCGCACCACGAACTTCAAGTGATACCTCCCTGGCGCCAGCGTAAATTCAGTCGAGTACTCAATATTCTTCCGCTGCACCTCCGCCGCTGCATCCACCGCCAGCTTCACCGTCTGCCGGGCATTCCCTACCACAATGCCCTGCGCGTCCTTCACCTCGCCCGCAATATCCAGCGTAGCTTTATCCCGATCGCCGCCCTTTACAAAGGGAATCTGCGATCCCGGCACAATCAGGCTCACTGGAATAAAGTACAAATTCTTGCTCCTCATGAAGTACAAGGCCTGGAGATAGACAGCGACATCGGTCGCCGGCAGATCGCTTCTCATCTGCTCCGTAAGCGCCTCTTCGCGATCCTCCGTCTTCTGGTGCTGGAAGTCCGCGCCGGCATAGTAGCCCGGCCGAAACTCCAGCTTCACATCGTCGCGATTCACCTTCACCGTCAAGTGCCGATACGATCCATCCTGCCGCTGGTTCGTCGATCGGAAACCCAAGATGTAATAAGCTTCGGTGTCATGCTGCACTTGCTGAAACGCGGGAGCAAAATCATTCGAATCCATAAATGACTTACCGCCCGTATCCAAACTCAGCGTATCCAGCGTCTCCTGCGACTGATAATTTGTGCTGACCTGCGTGGTCGCCGACGCCCCGCTATACGCCGAGTTCCCGCGCAAACTTCCCGTACTCGCATCACCCACCGGCGGCAGTGCCTGCAGCCCCCGCGTATCCACCGAATAGATCGCCAGGTTCGCCTTCGCCGCCTCATTCGTCGCGGCCCGCAAACTGGCCTCGTTCTCGATCCCATTCCGAGTCAGCCCACCCGAAAAATACAGCATCGACTTCCGCTGAGCCACCCGCTCCAGGCTTTTCGCAATCGTCCGAATCGCCAGCAGTTCGCGGTCCGTGTTTAAACTGTTGTACTCGGTGTCATCCGCCGCAAACGCGCTCGTATCATCGGCCGTTCCGCTCGTCGATCCCGTCCCGCCATTCGCAAACCCCGTCTCATCCGTGCCGTTATACCTGCCCAGCCCGCGAAGCAGAGCGTCCTTATTTGACGTGAAATCCTGGTCCATCGTCAGGCCCGTCGACATACTCACCAGTGCCACCAGATCCGCCGGCTGCATCTGCGTCTTCACATACTTCTGCGCCGCCTCCACCGCCCGATCGATATCCTCGTCCTGCATCGAGCTCAGATCAAAGAACAACACAATCAACCGATGGTCCTTCAACTCCTTCGGGCTAGCCGCAAAATTCCGCTCCAGCAAATCCGCCACGGTTGCCTTGCCCGACGCCGTAGACTTCTCCGCCAGCACTGCCGCCTCATCCACATTCTGATAGTCGAAGCTGATAATCTTCTGCGGCTTTTTGTCCTCCAGAATCGTGAAGTCGGACGCCTTCAATCCTTTCACCACCGCGCCCGTCTTCTTGTCGCGTACCACCACATTCGTCAACACAATATTCGTATTCAAGCTCAGTCGATACGTCCCCTCACCCGTCTGCGCGCCACGATCCTGCGTTACCGGCGCAGCTGCCTGCGCAGTACCAAGCGGCCCGCTCATACCGACTATCCCAGCCATTACCGCCGCCACCAATCGCCGCATCGTCATCCTTTACGCTCTACTGTCTACTTGCTTTTCTCAGAACCTGTACCGCGCCTGCACCAGCAGCTTCCGCATCTCCGCGCCACTCGTCACCTCGCCAAAGTTCGCCGAGTTCTCCGTCGTATTAATCCCGCTGTATTGCACCGTGTTGAACACGTTGTTAGCTGTCACGCGCGCCTCAAAGCTCCGCGTCGATCCAAACTCAATCGTTCGCGATAGCGACGCATCCACCGACACCGTCCCCGGCCCCTCAATCGAATTCCGCGACGCCGTCCCATACTCCCCCGCAGGAGCCGCAAATGCGGCTTTGTTGAAGAAGTCGGTGATCGTTCCCGCACCTTTCACCGGTTCGCCCACCACCCGGTCCGGCCGTAGCGTGAACAAGTTACCCGACGAGGCCTCCTCCTGGCTGCCCGAATATGACGGAGTAAAGTACTCGCCCGTCGAGAACGTAAAGGTCCCACTCAACGAAAAATTATCCAGCGCATGCGACCAGAATCCTCCCTTGTTGAAGTAGGCGCGGTTCGGTCCAAACGGAAGCTCCAACAGCCAATTACCCGTGGCGCTCTGCCGCACATCGAAGGCCGAGTTGCTCTCCTCCAGATCCAGTCGCCGGAAGTTCTGCACACTCGTCGCGCTCGATCCGCCAATCGACGACGCGTTATCGATCGAGTGCCCGTACGTGTACGTAATCCCCAGCGCGATCCCTTTCTGCTGACGCTTCTGCACGCTCACCACGAGCGTGTTCGCATGCGATCCCGCCACTGAAGTCTCATATAAGAACGGCGCTACCCCCGGCGTACTCACTCCCGCGGGCGTGCTGTTCGGCGACCCCACCACATCCAGATTGCTGCCCTTCGCCCCGTTGTACCCAATGTTAAAGACGATCCCCATCGGAAACACTCGTTGAATATTTACGTTGTACGCCTGCACCATTCCCAGCCGATAGTTTTTATCCACGGAATAATCGTTCTGAATGGTCTCTGCCGTCGAGCAATCAAATCCATTCGCCAGCGTCATGTTCGCTGTCGACGTCGGCGTCGTCGTCACGCACCCCGTAGCCGCCGGCGTTGGATTCGCTGTGCTGGGCACCGGGATATCGTTCGTCTGCGTCTCCGCAAAGGGAGGCTGGAACGAGAGCGACTTCGCCATCGTCGCAAACTGCCCTGTGTTGTAGTTGATTCCGTACCCTGCGCGAACCACCGTCTGCTTCAACCACTTCGACTCCGATTTCGGCCTCCACGCCAAACCAAATCGGGGCGCAATCATCGCCCGATCAGGATTCACAAGGCTGCTATTGAACTTGCCTTGATATAGCCCTGTCTGTCCCGGTTCCACCGGATCCACCGCGCTAAAGTCTGCGTTATGGTCCAGGTTTACCAGCCGATGATTCTTTTCCGTGTACGGGCCGAAATACTCATACCGAACGCCGTAATTTAGCGTCCAGTTCGGCGCCAGCCGAAAGTCATCCTGCACGTACCAGTCATACACATTGTCCCGCAGATAAATCTTGTATAGTCCCGCCTGGATCGCCGTACTTTGCGGCAGCCCTAATAGAAAATCTGCAAACCCCGATCCAGTAGTCGCCGCACTCCCGGCAGCTTTATCTGCCGGGCTCTCCGTCGCATACCCCGTAAACGTGAATTGCCCCAACGGATCGTTTCCGCCAATCGAATCCGCATGCACCCTCCGAATGTCCAAGCCAAACCGGAAGTTATGCTTCGCATGCCGATACGCCACGAAGTCCGAAAAGCTGATCGTCTGGTTAATCAACTGGCTCGGCGTCGCATTCGATAGGCCCGCAAAGTTGCTGATGTTTAGCGAAGGCAAGCCGTTATAAAAATTCGGATCCGCAAACCCTCCGCTCCGATTCGGAATCGTCAATCCCGCCGCCGTAGTCGGATCATTCGCTGTGTTCGTAAAGTAATTGCGCGACTCCGTATTTAGCCGATTCCACGTCAGCGTCGCGTGGTTCGACAGCCGTCCGTACGATACGGTATAGCCCGCGTTTAATCCATTGCCATCACTCTCGCTAGCCCCGCCGAGCAGCAGGAAGATATTCCGATTGTCCTGCGCCTGGTGCGAGTAGTTGTACCCAATGTTGATGTTCTGCTGCAACGTTGCCGGCCCATTCGATCCGCCGCGACGTCCCCCGCCACCCCCAAACATCCCAAACGGCGATCCCGCAGCGCCGCCCAACGTGCGAACATAGCGCGTGTTCAGCGCAACCACATTGCTACCCGCATTGGAGATCGTCTCGTAGTTATATCCCTGCGCATTGGTCGGAATATTCGGCGCCGGATAATACTGCAAGAGCGCCAGTGCCTGAGCAGAAATCGGCGTCGTCGCATTTGCAAGATTATCTCCAGCCACCGGAAGCCCCGTCGCCGGGTCGTAGACCGTTACCGGAACCGTCGCGCCACTCACCACCTGCGTCGACTGCGAAAAATTACCCTCACGCTCCAGCGTCGTCGGCACCCGCTCCGGCCCACCCAGAAACGCATTCAGATTTTTCTGCCCGGTTAAGTTCAGGAACAGAAATTGCTTCAAATTCGGCTTCGTCAATCCTGGAATATAGGGAGACGCCGCAAACGTCACACCATATTGATTGCTGTATGACGATGGCTTCGTCTGCGGCTGCAACGTCGGCGACCACTGCGCCGAATCCAGCGCCCCATTCGCTCCCCGGTAAAAGATGCTTCCATGCGGCTGCGACGGATTGAAGTTCCGAAACGCCCCACTCCCGAACCCGCCTCGACCACCACCGCCGCCGCGCCCGCCACCAAACCCGCCGCCACCGAAACCACCACCACCCATCATCCCACCCAGCGCTCCCACAATCGCATTGGTAGGATCGCCGCCACCGGGCAGCATCCCGCTCGCCCGCGCTTGTGCCACTGCGTCCTGCACCCGCTGCCGAATCTCGTCTTCGCTAAAATTCGCCAGTCCATTCGTCGAACCCGCCTGCCCCTGCACCGCCACCGAATCGGCCGACTCATCCCCCAGCCCCGACAGCGTCGGCATCACCGCTCCCGCATTCCGCGTCCCCGTCGTCGCATCCGCCACGTCCCCAACACCACTACCTAAACTCAGCCCCTGCATTCCCCCCTGCGTTCCTGGCCCTGCGCCCTGCCGTGCCTCCTCCGCGGCTACCCGGCTCGCCAACTGCAACCCAAAGTCCGTAGCCTTCGGCACAATCGTGATTCCCTGGTTCGCCGCCTGGGCCTCCACACCATTCAGCACCACTTCCTGCGTCACCGCAGCAAACCCCACCAGCTCCGCCCGCACCACGTATCGTCCATTGCGAGGAATCGCCATCGCATACTTGCCATCAATATCCGTGGTTGTCGCAAACTTCTTTCCCGTCAACGAATTCATGGCCGTAATCGCAACGCCAGGTAGCGGAACGCCTCCAGCCTTCCCACTCGCGCCAGCGACTACCTGACCCTGAATCGTCCCACCTTGCACCGCAGCCGGTTGCATCGCCGATGGAGGCTGTACCGTTGCAGGCGTCTGTGCCATCAGCGCACCCCCGCAAAGCATCGCCACTGCAAACCACGCCCGCCCTCCTACCGACCAAGCCGTCACGTACACCTCTCCTCAATCTCTTACAGCGCCCAATTCGCTCCGCTCTGTTCTAGCCCTGCTCTGCGCTCGCCCTACCGAGGATTCGGGTTGCTCCCTGGCCGAGCCTTTCCGCCCGACTCCGCATCGCCATCCCTGCGAGGCCCGCGCTCCATCACCACCAGCTCCACTGGCACAAACGTCCCGCCCTTCACCGATCCCGTCCCTCGCACATATTCCCCCACCTGAATATCCGCCAGCGTAATACTCTCCCCGCCAGGTTCACCTCCCGCCTCACCGCCACCCATCCGTGCTCCACGCCCTCCCTTCTTGAATGACGTCGTCTCGTCAAAGCCGATCGTCTGCGCGACATGATCTGGCCGCTCCACCGTCATCTTCGCACTATCGAGATCAATTGCCGTCACCTTCCCCACGATGTACGTCTTCCCCAAATTCTCCTTCATCGCCTTCAACTGCGCCGCGTCTGTTGCAAACACGATCGCCGCATGCAGCGTCTTGTTCGGAGCATCCAACATCCCGGCCGCCATCACCCCATCCCCCACCTTCAGATCTGCCACCTTCACCGTCACCCCGCGTCCCTTCATCACTCGAGTATTGTCGGTGGTCACCACCTGCACCGACGCCCCATCCTCCGTCTTCACTGTCAGAGATGTCCCGGCCACAGCCGTCACCTCTCCCGCCACCCGCTGCATCCCAGCAAACTGCCCACGTCCTCCGCCCTGCTGCGTTTCCCCCAAGTCCTGCGCCCGGACTACCGCCACGCACAGCATCATTCCCAACACCGAAGCCGCCAAGCTCGTTCTACGACGCATTCCTTGCTCCTTCACCCACATCGATTGCTACAGACAAAGACGGCATCGCCGCCGGGAAGACGCGCCCGCCTCACCTTTAATTCGCCTAATTCGCCTCGGCCGCTACCAACTTTTGTCATTGCCTTTGTCCGGCCCTGGGTTTACCGTCGTACCACGGCAAAACCGCGCCATCTTGGTGCCTGAGGTCAAGGCACGCCAACGCAAATTCAGTGCAACAACGTCGCTTTGTGAAGCATCCAAGCGCCAGAAGCATCGAATGTACTTTGGAGCAGCCCATGCTGACGCAGCCGTCAAACCTCGCCCCCAAACAAGCGCGCAGCGCCGATCTCCTCGATCGTTTCCGCACCGTCCGCGCTGCCACCATGGCCTTCTGTAGTCCCTTATCTCCAGAAGACATGATGGTCCAATCCTGCGCAGAAGCTTCCCCCGTCAAGTGGCATCTCGCCCACACCTCCTGGTTCTTCGAGACCTTTGTACTCTCCGAGTTCGTCGCGAACTACCAGCCCTTCGACCCCAACTTCCGCTGGCTCTTCAACTCCTACTACCGTGCCCTCGGCGAGATGCCGGAAAAGAAGCTGCGAGCTTCCTTCTCCCGCCCTCCCCTCGACCAGATCCTGGCCTACCGCCGACACGTCGACTCCGCCATCGAGCGCCTTCTCTCCCACATGCCCGAAGACGAATCCCAGCGTCGCATCGTCCTCGGCCTCGAACACGAGCAACAGCACCTTGAGCTCGCCGCCACCGACATCAAGCACGCCTTCTTCACCAACCCTCTCCATCCCGCCTACCGCGCCCCGTTGCCGGACGTCCGCTCTGTCGAAAACATCGCACCTCCCCTCAACTGGCTCAGCTTCACCCCTGGCACCTCCGCGCATCCGGGCATCGTCGGCATTGGAACCACGCCCGATCCCAGCGACCTCTACGCCTTCGCCTTCGACAACGAGACACCTCGCCACCCCATCTACCTCGCGCCCTTCCAGCTCGCATCCCGCCCCGTCACCTGTGCCGAGTATCTCGCGTTCATCGAAGACGACGGATATACTCGCCCCGAACTCTGGCTCTCCGAGGGCTGGGACACCCTCCAGGCTGAAGGCTGGCAGGCCCCACTCTACTGGACCCGCGACTCCTCCACCCCCTCCGGCTGGAGCATCTTCACCCTCAACGGCTTCCGCCCCCTCGGCGAAATCTCCGAAACTCCCGTCTGCCACGTCAGTTTCTTTGAGGCGGACGCCTACGCACGCTGGTCAGGCAATCGCCTCCCAACTGAGTTCGAGTGGGAGTTCATCGCCGCCCAGCAGCCCATCTCCGGCAACTTCCTCGAGTCCAACCACCTCCACCCGCAGGTCGGCAGCGCCACTGCCCCCACCCCTCAGCAGCTCTTCGGCGACGTCTGGGAGTGGACCCAATCCCCCTACACCGGCTATCCCGGCTACAAGCCCCTCCCCGGTGCCCTCGGCGAGTACAACGGCAAGTTCATGAGTTCGCAGGTCGTCCTCCGTGGGGGCTCCTGCGTTACCCCCGAGACCCATATCCGTGCCACGTATCGCAACTTCTTCTCCCCGTCTACCCGCTGGCAGTTCAGCGGCCTCCGCCTCGCCCGGGACGGCGCCTAACGTTCATCTCACTCAGGCTCAAGTTGCGTCATTCTGAGCGTCTGGCCTCCCGCTGCATTTTGCTGGGAGTGGTGATAACGTCTCTCCATGCGAACGCTCATGCTCGTCGTTTTTCTCTTGCCGGCGAAAACCGCGTTGGACCAAAGCTATCGCAGTCAACCATGTAAAGCGTCCGGAGGGAATCCGCAATGCGTCCGCCTCCATGTCCGACTATGGCAATGAAATGGAACGCCCTCAACACGACTCTGGGAAGTTGGTTCCCACCACATCTACGGTATCTATAGCAATCAATACGGCTTTGAGCACGATCCCACCAGCTTGGATAATGAATCGCCGGAGCTCCCAGGAAACCTGACAAAGCGCCTTCCAAACCAGGGCGGCTGGACACTCTATGGCGACTTCGAAGTCTGCCCCTTGGAACGCCACATCGAAGGTCACATGCAGGCCGCCCGCATCGCAAGCGCAACCCACATCATTTCAGCAAACCCAAGGCCCATCCAACATCCAAAGCTAAAAGCTAAAGGCCGAATTTCCCACCAAATCCTGAACCCATCCGCCCCACCCTGCATCCAAGCCCGAAGCTACTTCGTTCGTACTTGAACGACCACGAGGCATCATGACCACCGCCACCCCCGCCTCCCTCAACGAGGCCGTCCTGCACGAAGCCCTCTCCGGCCTGACCGCCACCCCAAAAACCCTCTCCCCGTGGCTCTTCTACGACCAACGCGGCTCCGAGCTCTTCGAGCAGATCACCGACCTCCCCGAGTATTACCTCACCCGTACCGAGCGATCCCTCTTCGCCACCCACGCCGACGACATCCTCCGCGAGTTTCTCTCCCCCGGCGCCCCCGCAACCCAGGCCTTTCGTACGCCCGACTCCTTCACCATCGCTGAGCTGGGTGCCGGATCTGCCACTAAGACCGGCCTCCTCCTCCAGGCTGCCACCCGCCTCCAGCCCAACCTCCTCTATCAGCCCATCGACGTCAGCGCCTCCGCACTCGAAGCCGCAGAAAATCTAGCCGCCAGCATCCCCGGCCTCCAGGTCCATGCCCAGGTAGCCAACTACGTTACGGAACCCTACACCCTGCAGCATCCCTCCGAAGGCACTGCCCGCAGCCGCGTCCTCGCGCTCTACATCGGCTCCAGCATCGGCAACTTCTCGCCCGACGAAGCCCACGCCATCCTCCGCCGTCTCCGCACCCACCTCCAGCCCGGCGACGCCCTCCTCCTCGGCGCCGACCTCGCCCCTAGCATCCGCAAGCCCATCGCTACTATTCTCGCTGCCTACGACGACGCAGCCGGAGTCACGGCCGCCTTCAATCTCAACGTCCTCACTCGCCTCAACCGCGACCTAGACGCCGACTTCAACCTCGAAGCTTTCGCCCACCGCGCCCGCTGGAATGCTAACGACAGCCGCATCGAGATGCATCTCGAAAGCCTCATCCCCCAGACGGTCCACATAGCTGGTGAACGCATCTCCTTCGCCCAGTTCGAAACTATCCACACCGAAAACAGCCACAAGTTCACCGACCAGGCCCTGAGCGCCCTCCTCGCCCGCTCCGGCTTCACCCCAACCCGCACCTTCCACGACCCCACCCGAAGCTTTGCCCTGACCCTCGCCCACACCGTTTAGTCCCCGGGATAGAGTCACGCACACGAAGAGGGCCAATGGCCCGCCCCATACCAGCCCAGGGCATCACCCTGGGTTTAGATCCGCGTTCGTAGACGCCTACCTAGCTGCCGCAGGCCGAAATGAAGCCGCAGGCGCAACGACCAAATTGCTTTCCTCGCAACCACCCGCATGCTCAAGAAAGGCTTCCGGAGGCTTTTAGCTCACAGCAAAAATAATCCTCCAATACACCGCCAAAAACGTCCCAAAACTGACGTGTCAACCCCCCACCGACCCCACGGTCGCTCAAACCCCGCGTCCCCATTGCCGATTTCTCTCCAATCCAGTTGGCATACTTACCCCCAACAGCCCACTACAATTGAATTAGACCCTTCAAAGTCTGAACCACCGACCGCGCCCCATGAGCGATTCTGCGCAATCAGCCCATAACCCACACCAGCAGAATACTTTACCCATAAGATATTTGTTTACAATACTTTACGCGGATAGGTGAGGGTGCCCTTCCGCTAACTCCATTGCGAAGAATACTTTGCGGAAAATGAACCTATTTGAGGGGGGAGGGGGTGTCTACACGACCCGCCGATACTCCCCGCTCTTGCCACCGGTCTTCGACAACAGCACAATCTCCCGAATCCGAATCCCCTTATCCAGGGCCTTAGTCATGTCATAGACGGTAAGCGCCGCCACCGCCGCAGCAGTCATCGCCTCCATCTCCACTCCGGTTCCCGCAACAGTAGCCGCAGTAGCCAAAATCTCCACCCCGCCAGCCACCACGCGAGCCTGAACGTCGACAAACGTAAGCGCCAGCGGATGACACATAGGAATCAGCTCCGACGTCCTCTTAGCCGCCTGTATCCCGGCAAACCGAGCCACCTCCAGCGGATTCCCCTTAGGATTTTGCGGCAGCGCGGCCAACACAGCCTCATTCAACTCAACGAACGCGGAAGCCACAGCCTCTCGCCGAGTCTCCACCTTAGCCCCAACATCCACCATCCGGGCCTGACCAGCCTCATCAAAGTGCGACAGCTTCTCACTCATAGCGGCAATCCTACCGCAGCAGCACGCGCACCGTCAGCCCGACAGGGAATTGCTCAACCCCCGCAGGCAGCACCACATAGCCATTCCCGCGAGCATTCGCCACGACGTCTCCCGATCCCTGCCAACCCACAACTCTAACCTCAACCCCATCCCAACCGCCGCTCAACTCCGCCGGCAGAAACCGAGTCACCCCTCCCTTGGAATTCCCAGCCCCACCCCTCATCTCCTCCGCCAGCCGAGCCTCCACAAATACCGGCGCAATCTCCGTCCTCCCAGCCAACGCTCGCAGCATCGGAGCCACAAACAACGCAAAGCAAACCTGCGCAGACACTGGATTTCCCGGCAACCCAAAGAAGTAAGTCCAACCCCTCCCCGAAGGCAACCGCCCAAACACAATCGGCTTTCCCGGCTGAATCAACGCGCCCGTAAAGAAGAACTCCGCGCGAAACTCTCGCAGCACCTGCTCGACGAGGTCGTACTTGCCCATCGAAACACCACCCGAAAGCAGCAGCAGATCCGCCTCGCGACCTTCCGCAACCTGCGCCCGCAGTTCACCCAGCGTGTCCCGAGCAATCGCCAGCCGCTCGCCAACGCCGCCAGCAGCCTCAACCAACGCCGCCAGCGCATAACTATTCGAGTTCCGAATCTGCCAAGCCTCCATCGGCTCATCCAGCTCCACCAGTTCATCGCCCGTAGCCACAATCGCGACCTTCGGCTTCGCAAACACCGACACCTTCGCTAGCCCGCAGCTAGCCACAACACTGATCTCCGCCGCACCCAGCACGCGGCCCACAGGCAGCACCACCTTGCCCGCAAGCGTCTCTGCCCCGCGCGGCACCACATTCTCCCCAACCCGCAACGAGCGCCCATCCTCCACGCGCAGCACGTCACCGTCAACCGCCACATGCTCCACCATCACCACCGCATCCGCACCAGCAGGCAGAGGAGCACCCGTCATGATCTCAATCGCCTCACCCTCCGACAGGGCAGCACCTGTCCATCTCTCGCCCGCCCTCACCGAATCCACAATCCGCAGTGCGCTGCCAACGTCCGCACTTCGCACCGCATATCCATCCCGCGTAGCCCGATCGAACGCCGGCTGATCCCGGTCCGCCACCACTGCAGCCGCCAGCACCCGTCCCGCTCCAGCCAGCAGTTCGACCATCTCCACCTCGCGCTCACCACCGGCCGAGCGCGCGTGCATCAGCACCTCATCCAATGCCTGGTCGAACGGCAATATTCTTTCGCTCATCGTTCAAATCCCCCATCCATGAACGCGAAAAGCCCCGGTCAACTCTCTTGACCGGGGCTTCCTTTACGGCATGATGTTTAGTGCTTCTTCTTGCTGCTGTAAGAGGTGTCGATTGTCTCGCCAAGACTCGCCAGCACCGCCTTCACTTGCGGCACCTTTGGGTCGTTTGGAGCGATCGCGAGGAACTTCTGGTAAGCCTCCACGCATCCTGCAGGAGCCGCTAGTTTGTTCGTCTTCGGATCCACAGTTGACTTCGTCACCAACGCCTGGCCCTTGATGAAGTAGGCGTCCGCTGCATTCGGATCGGCAGCAATTGCTTTTTCTGCAGCGTCCAGCGCGCCATCCATCTGTCCAGCGTTATACAGAACGGCTGCTGCGTTTTTGTAGTAGATGCCCGCCTTGCTGGGATCTGTCTTCGCCGCATTGCCGAACGCAGCGATCGCATCATCAGTCTTGCCCTGCGCGATCAGCGCATTGCCAAGCTGGTTGTAATCCGCCGCCAGACCTGCGACGTTCGGCTTGGCTTCCGCAGAATCCAGCGCGACGGCCTTCTTGTAGGCATCGACCGCATCATTGTTCTCCTGCGTCACCGCGTCATCCGCAGTTGGAGACTTGCCCGCCTTCTTGTCCGCATCGGCAAGGTGTTTCCCTTGCGCCAGTAGGGTGTCGCCATAGGTCAGCCACAGAAGCCCGGTATCCGGTTTGGCAGTTACCGCTTCCTTCATGCTCGCGACGTCCTTGCTCACATCATCTTTATTTGGCGCCGCAGCAGCCAGATCCGCACGAACGGTCTTCAGCGTTGCATTTAACTTCGCAATGACCTGGTTAGCGCCCACGACTGCCGCATTTTTCTTCTTGTACTCTTCCAGAGCTTTCTGCTGCTCCGGCGTCATCGCCTTGATGTACTCTGGCCGCGTCATGTCGTCGTTCAGCGTCAGGTCCGTGTCCTCGGCCTTCACCTTCAACTCCACCCGGTCCACAATCTTGTCGCCCTGCACTACGTACACGAAGTAATCGCCCGGCGTGACGCCGGTCGCCTTGTAGTTTCCGTCATTATCTATCGGCGCAACCGTAACAAACTTCGCGTCCTTGTACGATACTGACTGATCGGTGGTGAACTTCACATCGCCGTTGGTAAAGTTCTGCCCAGCTGGGTTTGTGATGTGACCATGGACCGTCGCTGCGGGCTTTTGAGCAAGCGCCGGTGCAATCGCGAAGATTGCCACACCCACCACGCTTGCGAACTTAGCAAAGAAAGAACCTCTAGTTGTCTTCATCATTTTGTCGCCTTCTTTCGATTCAGCCCGGAGCCTCGATCGGCTAACAGGCGTTCGTTTAATCTTTTGCCGTACCGCTCAATGCATAGGGTATGGGATCGGAGAAACCGGCTGCGGAAAAAGCTCGCAGCCGCAGATCGCAGCTTTCGCACACTCCGCAGGCCTCGGTTTCACCTGAGTAGCACGACCAACTTACATGTAACGGAGCGCCCAATTCAACTCCCAGCGTGACAATCTCATGCTTTCTTAGCTTGATCAGGGGCGTTACCACCTTGATCTCACCCTCTTTTGTCCCCTTGCGAATCAATTCGTTGAACGCCTCATAGTACGCTGGCCGACAGTCAGGATACCCCGAACTGTCCTGCTCCACCGCGCCCATAAAGACCGTGTTTGCCCCCAAGACCTCCGCCCAACTCACCGCCGCGCTCAGGAAGTGGGCATTTCGGAAGGGAACATACGTCACCGGCACATCCACTCCTGCTCTAGTGGAGGAACCGTTGAGCCCCCCAGCCGTTGCTTCCGGGACGTCCATCGTCGAATCCGTCAGGGCCGATCCGCCGATGCGGCGGAAAAGATCCGTGTCCAGCTCCATTAATTCCCGCAACCCGACCGCCTTCGCTACATCCCGCGCTGCCTGCAACTCGCGCCTCTGGGTGCGTTGGCCATAGCTGAAGTGCAGCCCGAAGCTGTCATAGTCCCGCGCTGCCAGCGTCGCGCAGACAGTAGAATCCATGCCGCCCGAAAGGCACACGACGGCTCTCGCGCGGTTCATATGGACGAATCCTCGTCCGCAATCTCTGCCGCCGTCACCGACTCTAGCGACTCCGGCGCATCGTCCATCGCCTCCAGTAGTCCGCGAGCCGCAGCCTCATCCGTCACACGAACCTGCAACTGCGACTCAAATGCCACAGGAACCATGCTGTTTGCCGTCTCGCCCACGAGAAATACGGGAATGCCGGCAGCTTCCAATGCAGACCGCGCCATATTCGCCTCCATCGGCTCCGGGAAGCTGGCAATGGTCACTAACTCGTCCTGCTCATTTGCTTCGTTGCTCATGGTCTTCGTCTCACTGTCTCCGCTTTCGCGGTTGTGCTTATTCTCCGCGGCCAGCTTACTTCAAATCAACCGACTGCAAGTGGAACGTGATCGTTCCCCAGAAGAGCCGAGCCTGCATCTGTACTGGTAGATGCCGCGGATCGTCGGTGTACCAGATCCAAATGCTTCCGCGATTTTTCACGATGCCCTCATCAGCAGTCGCTTGCACTTTGATGGTCTGAAATGTCCCAGCGGGTGTCTTGATCTCTTCCCGATTCTCAACTTTCATCCCCACGCTGACCGTACGCATCGCGTCGGCTAAGGGGAAGTCCACCGTCTGCCCCGGCGTCAGCGTCTGCGACTGGGTATAGAACATCGCTGAAAGGGAATCCGTCACGCACGCCGGAATGCTGGTCACGCTGTGGGTAGCCGTCCCCTTTACCAGGTTTCGTTCGTTCCGTGTCTGTTTTCCATGTACGTAATCGAACGTCAGGTCGCTGGCATTCTTGCGCCGGCCCTCCTGCGTCTGCTTGTCGAATCCTGTTGAACATCCGGTTTTCAAATCAAAGGCGGACTGAAAGCCATCCACCACCGGGAAGAGCATATTCACGGCTCCGACTGTATCTGCCGTCGCCGAGATCTTCAGCAGGTTGCCCACCTGGTCCAGGTGAAACACGGCTGTTCCTGCTGTGAACACGCGCCAATCCACGCTATACGTCAGGGTTTCATGCTGAGGGTAGTCAAAAGCGGCAGCCGGCGGCTGCAATACCGGAATCGGCCGTTGCACAACCGGAGATACCGGCTTGGAGAAGAGTTGTGCCTTCAACATCATTGGCTGTCCAAAGCCCATCACGATGGCCAGCGCACAGGCTGTTTTCCCCACGACCAGCGCCGACGAGTCTCTCCAGACCCGCAAACGGGCCATCCAAACGGCCTTCAAATCAGCATCTCCCGTGGGTTAGACGCACCTGCGAAGCGTCAGTGCCTCAGTAGCATTCGCAGGGTCAAGGCCGCATAGATCGCGACTGCGCCCATAAGAGCATTGTACTCGCGATGGTGCCGATAACGCTGCTCCGAAAACCGGCCAACCCCTGCATCCGTATCTGCAAATCGCGCCGCGGTTAGTCTGGGTAGCAGACGCGGGACCTTCCCCGCATACTCCTCAAACGATGGAAATGCGCCGCGCAAAAAGATCTCCTCCGAAAGAATCGTCGGCACATAAATCGCCAGAAACATCACCACCAGCAGTAGCCCCAGCCACAACTGTCCTGCCGCGACGGCAAACCCCGCCGCAATCCCCATCGACCCTAAATACAGCGGGTTACGAGTATGGGCATATGGTCCTGTGCGCGTAAGCTCTGCATTCTTCTTCACATACCCGGCCGCATAGCCACGCAGCCACAACCCTGGCAGAACCAGCAACAAACTCCACGCCAGCGTGTGCCAGGTAGGCCGCGCGAATACCAAAAACACCGCCGCAACGACAAACCCAAGCGGCACGCGCACCCTCCGCGCGATCTTCTGCCAACCCGTCTTGCCTCCAGCCTTGGTCACCGTCGCCGAACCCATCTCACCATTCTCTCAGAGCACGCGATGGATGGCATTGACAACCGCCGCAACCGAGATCTTCGCCAATCCTGGGTCTTCCAAACTCCCATGCTTATAGCTCGTCACCGATGCTGAATCCCGCAAGACAACGATCGGGCCCGTTCCCCTCGGCCCATTTCTCTCCGGATCGGTTGGCCCAAACAGAGCCACCAACGGGATCCCCAGCGCCGCCGCAAGATGCGTCGGGCCTGAATCCCCACCGACCAATAGAGTCATCCGCCGCATGAGCGCAATCAACCCAGTCACGTTGCAAACCACAATCTTCGCCGCCCCTCCGCTGGCCTCCACCACTGCCGTCGCCAATGCGTCGTCCTTGTGCGGAGCATTCACTACCACATCCATCCCCATCGTCTTCAGTTCAGCCGCCAACTCGCCGTATTTCTTCACTGACCAACATTTAGCAGCCCATCCCCCGCCGGCAGCCAGCAGGCACGTTCGCCGATCGCCCACCACATCCGCAGCCCAGGAATCTGCCCATTGCTCATGTGGCAACTTCACTCCGTCAGGCTCTAGCCTAACCTCACAAGCCTCACTCAGAAGTGCTACTCCCTGCTCGATGACATGCGCTCCTTTACGCTCGAGCGGTGCTTTGTAAAACCTCGATGCCACAGCCTCCCTCGGATCGCTGTACCCCGCAAACATATCCGACCCTGACATTCTTCCGATCACAGCAGACCGCAATGTCCCCTGCATATCGACAGCAAGATCGTATCTCTGCTGCCTCAATGCACGCCGCAATTCAAAGATCGAGCGCAGCGTCGCGGGAGATGCCGGAGCCTTCGACCATAGCTTCGTCTCCGCAAGGTGTACTCGTCCGACAATCGGACCCTTTCCTTCGCCGTCGACCAGCAACGGCGCCCAGCGCGGATCCACCACCCAGTCAATCTCCCACTCGGGCCGCACCACTCGTAGCGCAGCGACTGCGGGCAGCGCATGCAACACGTCGCCCATTGCACCCACGCGTACGATAAGGACCTTCATCAGGATTTCGCCTCCGCCTGCAATAGCTTGGCTTCCAGCGCGCGAAGCACCGCTGAAGGATCGGCAAACTCTGCATCCAGCGCGACTACCATCAGCGGCCCATTCTCTTCCAGTCGCCCGCGCATCGCCTCTGTGAGCTTAACTGCGTCCTTCTCCGTCGTGATGAACCCCGATCCGTTCAATCCCTTCGCCACCTCGATCACGCGCTCAACATCGGCGATGGCGTAGCGATGATGATCGGCGAATGCCACCGTCTCGACAACCCCGCAACCCGCCTCCTGCAACATCGCGGCAAAATCCTCCGGCCGAGCGATCGCACAAAACGCGACCGGCCGCAGCCCTGCTCCAAATACTCGCAGCGGGGCAGGGAAGCGCAACTTCCGTCGCACTATCCACATCTGCCCCCGCTCGCGCAGCATCTCCCAGGCCCTCCTGTTCACCGAAGTCACGCCCGCATCGATGTCCGCGTCTACCTCGTTCTGCCGCACGACCAGCACGTCCGCGCGTTGCAGCGCCGAGAGCTCTTCCCGCAGATTTCCGGCGGGAAGCAACGAATCCTCAAGGTCTTCCGACGTCACCAGAACAATATCGACGTCCCGCGCCAGCTGCCGATGCTGAAATCCATCATCGAGCAAATGCACCCTCCGCACACCACCCTGCGCCTGCTCCTCCGCAAGCGTTCCGGCAGCATACCGGTCGGCTCCCACCCAAACCGGCACACCGGTCTGCTCCGCAATCAGAACCGGCTCATCACCAAATTGCCGAGCCGATTCGGCGCTATCTCCTTGCACCTTCTCGACCCCGCGGCCCTCCCGGCCATACCCCCGCGACAGCACGTCCACTGTCCATCCGCCGTCCCGCAAGAGCTTCGCAAGCGCAATCACCACTGGCGTCTTTCCCGCGCCTCCTGCCGAAAGGCTTCCTACGCTGACCACGGGCCAACCCAGCGCTCGCGTTTGTCTAACCCCGGCATGCCGCAGCCAAGATTTCACCCGAATCGCAGCCGCGTAAGCCGGAACCAGCGCACGCGCCCAGGGCCTCCTCGCGCTCATGCCGCACCCCCAAAAATCAGGGACGCAATCGCATTCACCGAGCGTTGTGTCGCGCCCTGCTGCTCTTCAAAAACCCGTCGTCCAGCGCCGCCAACTGCCCTGGCCTCCGCGCGATCGCTCAGCAGTCCATTGACCGCCGTCCCCAACTCAACCTGATCCTGCACGATGCGAATGCCGCCTGCCTCTTTCAGCTTCGTCACCACATCGCGAAAGTTCTCGAACGAAGACCCCATCACCACCGGAACGCCAAACTGCGCCGGCTCAAGTGGATTATGCCCCCCTTTGCGAATCAGGCTGCCCCCAACAAACGCAACATCGGCGATGCCATACACTGCCGCAAGATCCCCGATCGTGTCAACCAGCACAACATCGATTCCCAGTGAGGATATCTCGCCTTCATTGCGTGCACCGAGATGCTCACTGACCTTTGCATACCGAATCGGTCGCAGCAATGTCTCCACCATCGCAAACCTCTCCGGATGACGCGGCGCCAACACCAGCAGCGCATTAGACGTCCCCCGCAGCGACGCCTTCCACGCCTCAATTACCAGTTCCTCTTCCGAAGGAGCTCCCGCCACCGTGCTTCCCGCGACGAAGATCGGTCGCCCACCCGCCACTCTACGAATCCACTCCGGCACCCGACTCTGCTTTGGCGCACGGATGTCGTACTTCATGTTCCCTGCAACCTGCACACTCTCCGTGCGAACACCCGCGATTACCAGCCGTAGCGCATCCTGCTCGCTCTGCGCCAGCCACAACGCTGGCTTGCGCATTACGCGTCCCCACATCCATTGCATGCGTTGAGCTCTTGCAAACGAGCGGTCACTCATCCTCGCATTCGCCACCACCACCGGTACGCCGCTACGCCCGCACTCATGTAGCATTCTCGGCCAAAGCTCGCTCTCCATTAAGACCAGCGCCACAGGCCGCACAGCACGCAAGTACGTTCGAACAGCAAACGCAAAGTCCAGCGGCATATAAAACACGCGATCCCGTCCAAACCTCTCTCTCGCCAGCGCTTGTCCGGTCCGCGTCGTCGTCGAAACCACCAGGCGATATTCGCTCCCCAGCATCGCCTCCAACTCTGTTACCAGGCGCGATGCCGCCAGCACCTCACCCACGCTCACAGCATGAATCCACACCACCCTCTTGCCCCGAACTACCGCCGCCAACCGCTCCGGCACCGCACCAAGACGCTGCTTCAGGCCCTCGCGATATCGCTGCGTCATCGCCATCCGCAGCAGCCACCACGGCGAACTCAGCACGAGTGCCAGCGTCAGCAACGCGCTATATATCAGCATCGTCACGCCTTCCGCTCTGTCGTGTTTTGGTTTCGCAGCATCCTGAAGAGGATAATCGAACGGAACGACGATCACTCACCTATGAATGAATCCCTGCTGAACATAAGGCCAGCCACACCCGCCGACGTCCCCACGATTCTTCGCTTCATTCGCGAGCTAGCCGAGTTCGAACGCGAACCCAACGCCGTCCTCGCCACCGAAGCGGACCTCCTTCGTGATGGCTGGGGAACTCCTGCTCGCTTCACTGCCATGATCGCCGAATACAACGGCACCGCCGCGGGCTTCGCGCTCTACTTCACGACCTATTCCACTTGGCGCGGTCATCACGGCATTCGCCTCGAAGACCTCTACGTCACCCCAACCCTGCGCGGCCACGGTATCGGCAAAGCCTTGCTCGCTCGCCTGGCCCGCATAGCTGTAGACCAGGGCTGTCCCCGTCTCGAATGGGATGTCCTCGACTGGAATGAGCAGGCCATTGCGGTCTACCATCGAGTCGGCGCCAACGTCCTCACCGAGTGGCGCATCATGCGGCTGGCCGACGAACCCCTCGCGGCCCTCGCCGCCACCGACAACGTATCCTAAAGTCAGATGAAAAAGATCCACGTAATCGGCGGCGGACTCGCCGGCCCCGAAGCAGCACTGCAAGCCGCCAGCCTCGGCTGCGACGTCATCCTGTCGGAGATGCGCCCCATTCGTTCCACCGAAGCCCACCAGACCTCCGACTTCGCTGAGCTCGTCTGCTCCAACTCCCTCAAGAGTGAGAGCGAAAACACCGCGCCCTGGCTACTCAAACAGGAGATGCGCCGTGCCGGTTCCTTCCTCCTGCAAGCCGCCGACGCGAGCGCCGTTCCCGCCGGCCATGCCCTCGCCGTCGACCGCATAGAATTCTCCCGTCGCGTTGCCGACCTTATCGCGGCGAACCCCAGGATCGAAGTCCGCCGCGAGGAAGTCACAGTCCTCGACGAGAACGATCCCAACACGATCACCATCCTCGCCAGCGGCCCGCTCACCAGTTCGCCCCTCGCTGCCGAACTCCAGCGCCTCACCGGAGCCGAGCAGCTTGCCTTCTACGACAGCATCTCCCCCATCGTCGACGCCAGCACCATCGACATGGACAAGGTCTACTTCGCCGCCCGCTGGGACAAAGGCACCGCCGACTACATCAACTGCCCCTTCACCAAGGAGGAGTACGACACCTTTCTCGACGCGCTCATCGCCGCCGAGATCGTCGAAGCCAAAGCCTGGGAAGCCCTTCCGACAGACGGCACCGTAACCGCCGCCCCGCAAACCATGAACTACTTCGAAGGCTGCCTGCCCATCGAAGAGACTGCCCGTCGCGGCCGCGACACGCTCCGCTTCGGCCCCATGAAGCCCGCCGGCCTCACCAATCCCAAGACAGGTCGCTGGCCCTACGCCGCCGTGCAGTTACGACAGGAAAACCTGCGCGCCGACAGCTACAACCTCGTCGGCTTTCAGAATCACCTCAAGTTTGGCGAGCAGGCTCGCGTTCTCCGCCTGATCCCCGGCCTCGAGCACGCCACCTTCCTCCGCTACGGCCAGATCCACCGCAACACCTACATTCACGCACCCTCGCTGCTCACCGAAACCCTGCAACTCCGAGCCCACCCCAACATCCTCATCGCCGGCCAACTCTCCGGCGTCGAGGGTTACACCGAATCCATCGCCAGCGGTCTTCTAGCCGGCCGTTATGCCGCCGCCCTAGCCCACAACATCCAGCCAACCCCCGCCCCACGCATCACCGGCAACGGCTCCCTGACCCACTACATCACTCACGCCGAAACCAAGAAGTTCCAGCCAGCGAACATCACCTTCGACCTGCTTCTCCCGCTCGAAGAAGAGCTCCGCAAGCAGATCCGTGACAAGAAAGAGCGCCATCGCATCCAGTGCGAACGAGCCCTGGCCGCGTGGGACCAGTGGCTCATCGCATCCGCTCTCGTGCCAGCCTAGTCCTTGTCCTTCTTCTTATTCCGAGCCTTCACCTTGAACCAGATCGGGCTACCAATAAATTTAAATGTGTCCCGAATCTCGTTCGCCAGAAACCGCTCATAACTGAAATGCAGTTTCACGTCGCGATCCGTAAACAGCACAAACGTAGGCGGAGCCACCGCAGCCTGCGTCATGTAATAAATCTTCACCCGCCGATTCATCGGCACGCTCGCTCGCTGAAAATCGATCTTATCCAGGAAGCGATTCATTGCGCCCGTCGACACCCGCTTCCGCCGCTCTCTCGCGACCAGCTCCACCTTCTTGAACACCTCGTCGATGCCTTTGCCCTCTGAAGCCGATACAAACAACAGCGGCGCGTAATCCAGATACTTCAGCGAGTCCCGCACCTGCTCCTCATACAACTTCTTGTTTGCCGGCTCGCTGCCATCAAACAGCGTCTTGCCATCCGGCCCAACCTTCGTCACCAGGTCCCACTTGTTCACGACGATGATCACGCTGCGACCACTCTCGTGCGCATAGCCGCCAATGTTGGCATCCGCCGCCGCAACTCCTTCAACAGCATCAATCACCAGCAGCGACACGTCCGCTGCCTCCAAATGTTTGCGGCTCATAATCACCGACAGCTTCTCCGCCATCAGCTTGGTCTTACCCTTGCGCCGAATCCCTGCCGTATCGATAAACCGGAAGCTATGTCCATCCCGCTCCACCACCTCATCCACAGCGTCACGCGTCGTCCCGGCAATCGGCGACACAATCGCCCGATCACTATTCGTAAGCGCATTCAGCAGCGTGCTCTTGCCAACATTTGGTCGCCCAATGATCGCAATCTTCGTCTCTCGAGAAACGTGCTCGCCATGCGAACGCAGCCGGCGCCCTGGCCCCGAGGGCACGATCTCCTCCGGAGGTGTCTGTGCTCCCGGCAGTGGATCTCCACCGCCATCCATGTCCTCCTCGAACTCTTCTTCCTCACCTTCGAAGCGCTCTTCGGGCTCTTCCGCAACAAACTCCGGCGGCAGCGCCGCCCACACCTCATCAAGCAAATCACCGATGCCCGCGCCATGTTCCGCCGAGATCGGGCAAACGTTCCGAAAGCCCAATTGCCGAAAGTTCTCTGCTGCCGCGTACATGTCCGGCGCATCCATCTTGTTCACCGCGAGAAAAATCGGCTTGCCGCCGCGCAGTAGCAAGCGAGCGAGTTCTACATCCGGAGCCGCCAGCTCGGTTCGGCCGTCGACCACCATGATGATTACATCGGCCTCTTCCAGCCCAACCTTCGCCTGGCGGAAGATCTCCGACGGAATCAGCGCCTCATCATCGGGCACAACGCCGCCGGTATCGACCAGACGCACATCGCGGCCGGCCCACTCCACCTCGCCGTAGATGCGATCGCGGGTGATGCCCGGCTCATCGCCAACGATCGATCGCCGCGTTTCCGTCAGCCGATTGAACAGCGTCGACTTCCCGACGTTTGGCCGACCGCAGATCGCTACCAGCGGCAATCGCGCAGGCTCACGATGCCCCACATCCGTCGCCAGCGTCAACTTCGCGGCCAGCGCCTCCGCCTCTTTCCAATCTCTCTGCTCAGCCGCGCTCTCCGCATCCGGCTCCGCGCGCGGCGCACGCTTTGGCGTCTCGCTCGCATAACCGCGACTTCCCGACTCGTCGCGATTGCGCAGCACAACCTTGTGCTCGCGCTCCGGACTCTGCGTCGGTGTCTTCGAAGCCTTCAGGGTCGCAGCCTTCTTCGCTGCCAACTCCTTACGTTTCTTCGGCGAGACCGCTCCCGTCGTCGCCGTTCCGCGAGGAGCCGTCCTTCCCAGCTTCGGCCGCGTGCTCGCCTGCCGATGCTTCTTGCCTAGCCGTTTCTTCTCAGTTCGCTTCGCTGCCATGGTCGCCGTCTCCCGCGCCTTGGCGCAATCTCCATTATAGGAACTTGCGCTGCCCTACGTTGTGTTTCAGGCCCGAAGTCGCAGCGAATCCCTCACTTATCGCGTCAGCCAAGCGCCTGTTCACCCTTTTGCATTCATTCCTGCTTCCGATTACGCGCTCAGCCCAGGCCCTAGGCTCCGCCACGGCGAAGAAACGGCGATTACACTCGTCATAGCGCATGCCTCCCGCCACCCCACTCCCGCCGCTCACCCAGATCGACTCGGCCCTGCCCGACCAGAAGCTGCCCAGCCTCTACGACTTCTTCCACCCCGGCGGACTCCTCGCGAACTCGTCTCTAGCCTTCGAACATCGCGCCGGCCAATACGCCATGGCGAAGCAGATCGAGCAGTCCTTCGCCGACCACCGCCATCTCATCGTCGAAGCCGGCACCGGCACCGGCAAAACCCTCGCGTATCTCCTCCCGGCGCTCCGCTGGGCCCGAGAGCACAAGCAGCGCATCATCATCTCCACCGGAACCAAAAATCTTCAGGAACAGCTCTTCTTCAAGGACATCCCCTTCCTCGAAACCCTCCTCGGCCCCCTCCGCGTCTGCTACATGAAGGGCCGCGCCAACTACATCTGCAAGCAAAAACTCTACGCCCTGCGCGACAATCCGCTGCTCTCCGGCCTCGAAGAAATCTCGCAATTCCACTCCATCTTGCAGTGGGAGCGCACCACCGAGACCGGCGATCGCGCCGAGGTCAACGACCTCCCCGAGAGCTCCCACCTCTGGCATAAACTCGACGCCCGCAGCGAAGTCTGCCTCGGCCAGACCTGCCCCAACTGGGAGCAGTGCTTCATCACCCAGATGCGTCGCAAGGCCCTTGAGTGCGACATCGTCATCGTCAACCACCACCTCTTCTTCGCCGACCTCTCCATCAAACAGCAAGCCGCCGGAGCGCCCGACGCCGGCATCCTGCCCGAAGCCGCCTCCGTCATCTTCGACGAAGCCCACGAGCTCGAAGACATCGCCAGCCAATACTTTGGCATTGCCCTCTCCAACGCCCGCTTTGACGAGCTGGCCCGCGACACCGAATCCATGCTCCGAGGCAAAGGCGTCACCACCTCTGCCATCGAGAGCGCCACCCAGACCATCCGTGAGCGTTCTAAGCTCTTCTTCGCCTCGCTCCCGGTCGGCCCCAGCGACCTCGGCCGCCTCGAATTCATCGACCGCGCCGACTTCCTGGAAGCACGCGGCGATGCCTATCTCGGCGCCATCAACTCCCTCCAGCGACTCGAGGGCGAGCTCGAGCGACTCCGCGAAGTCGACGAAGCCGCCGGCCTCCGCAAGCGCGCCGCCGACATCCGCAATCACCTCAAATTCCTGCTCGAATCCACTGACCCCAACACCGTCTTCTGGATCGAGCGCCGCTCCACCGGAGGACTCCGCAACGCAGCCCGCAGCGCGCGCGACATCCCACAAGGCTTCAGCACCCATCTCCTCGCCACCCCCATCGACGTCTCCACCCTGCTAGCCGAAACACTCTTCACCCACTACCCCAGCGTTATCCTCACCTCCGCCACCCTCGCAGTAGCCGCGCAGGACGGCACGCCTAGCTTCGAGCACCTCAAGCGCCGTCTGGGCATCCCGTTCCCCAAAGAACTCGTCGTCCCCAGCCACTTCGACTACGCCAAACAAGCTCTCCTATACCTCCCACCAGGCATGCCCCCGCCCCGCGACCCCAACTTCCTCCCGCAAGCCGCCGAGCGCATCCGTCGCGTCCTCGAAATCACCCGAGGCCGAGCCTTCTGTCTCTTCACCTCTCACGCCCAGATGCGCGATCTCCACGACCGCTTGCTCTCGCAACTCCCCTACCCGCTGCTCATCCAAGGCTCCGCACCACGCCACATCCTGCTCCAGCAATTCCGCGACACCCCCAACGCCGTCCTCTTCGGCACAAGCTCCTTCTGGCAGGGAATCGACGTCCAAGGCGACCAACTCAGCTGCGTCATCATCGACAAGCTCCCCTTCGCGGTCCCCTCCGACCCCATCATGAAAGCCCGCACCGACGCCATCACCGCGGCCGGCGGCAACGCCTTCAACGACCTCCAGGTCCCGCAAGCCGTCATCGCCCTCAAGCAAGGCTTCGGCCGCCTCATCCGCTCCCTCACCGACCGCGGCGTCCTCATGCTCCTCGAC